>OGOZ01000775.1_pt1 | contig 19925 bp, 18 predicted proteins | sample 1552801 | NCBI WGS metagenome assembly OGOZ01 (sample SAMEA2580196, study PRJEB22360) | human gut metagenome | biome: human gut; feature: human-associated habitat; material: faeces | place: Denmark | collected 2008/2010 | reverse complement strand
CACCAATAGTAATGAATACAATCAAGAATGCGAAGAAAGGAGCAGCAGAAAGAACAGCAGATAATTACATCAAACAAGTAGAAACAGCAGTAGCAGAAGCAAGAATTGATGGAACAAAACTAGTAGTAGGAGATTATAATGTAAAATATAAAGATGATAAGCTAGCTGCTAGTGAGCCATATAATGGAATTTTGTGCAAAGCTAATGCTACGAAGGCAACTGCGTTAGTATGGACAGGAAATGCTAATCCTGCAAACGAATCATCATACACACGTGAAGAAGTAGGGTTGTTAGCTAGTGAAGCAACAAGTAAATATGATGCCGGAGTAACATATACTTGTGAATTAGGTGATGGAGAACAGAATACATTTTATGTATTAGAAACAAATGGTGATAATGTGTCTCTGATAGCTGCAATGAATTTAGGAGCACCAGTAGCATGGATAACAAAAGAAGATTATTTAGCAGCCGGAGGAACAGAAAATGATTATGGAAGTTTAGGAAATAATAATTTAGGACCAATTACAGTTAATAAAATATTAAAAGAAAGAACATCTATTTGGACAAAATTAGATGAAGATCAAATTAAATTACCTAGCGGAAACCAAATAGCTACAGCTGGAGGAGATACAAAATGGACAGAAAATAATTATACTGGGAAAGCATTACAAACTTGGTTAAATAGTTACACAAAATTTACAACAGGAACATTAGGGTATTGGACTTCTTCTAGTGTTGCTACAGATGTTATTAGTGCTTGGGATATGCGTTATGACAACATTCTTCACCGTGACTATGTCAGCAATTCAAGTAGCTATGGCATTCGTCCAGTTATAACCATCTCAAAATCTAACTTAAGCTAAAATAAAAAAACTAGCCCGCAACAACTATTTTTGATGGGTTAGTTTTTTTTAATTTCAATGTTCTATGTTCTTGAGCATTTCTATTAATAGTATTATGTCTATTAGCAGCATTTTCAATTTCATCTTCTTTTTTATTATTAACATCAAATCTAAATTCAAGATTATTCATATATATTCTTTGTTGATAAAGGTTACTTTTTTCTTTAAGTAATCTAGAAATAACAACTTCATTGTTGCTAAAAATATTTAGTAAATCATCTATTAAAAGGTTGTATAATTCTACTAAATTTTCAAAATCATGTTGATAAATAATTTTATCTTTTGCTTTATCAACAATATCAATTCTTATATCATTTTTATATCTATATATATCAACTAAATAATTACTTTTAGCACATAAATAGTTAACAATAAATACTATATTTTTTACCATACTATTGTAATCATTAAATACATAATTCATAAAAGCATCTCCTTTCTTTATATTTTTAGGGGGCAAAAAAACCTAGGTAGAAACCTATTTTAATACTTCTCCCTAGGTTTTTATCTTTATTACTATCTATTATAGAATTCAACGATTAATGATTCATTAATATCAGCATTTAATTCACTACGTTCTGGCAATCTAATGAATGTACCTGCCATATCTTTTTCATTGAAATCAACGAATTCAACACGTTTAGATAATGCTTCTAAAGCATTCTTAACAACAGCTAAATCTTTATCATTTTCTTTAATAGCAATGATATCTCCAACTTTACATCTGTAAGAAGGAATATCAACTTTTTTACCATTAACAGTAACATGACCATGGTTAACTAATTGTCTAGCAGCTCTTCTTGAAGAAGCAAAACCAATACGATAAACTAAATTGTCTAAACGGCTTTCTAATAATTTTAATAAGTTTTCACCGTGAACACCTTTTAATTTACCAGCATCTTCGAAAGTTTTTCTAAATTGTTTTTCGTTTAAACCATACATAAATCTAACTTTTTGTTTTTCTTGTAATTGAACACCATAGTTAGATAATTTTTTAGCTCTTTTTTGTCCGTGAAGACCTGGAGCATATGGTTTTTTAGCTAATTCTTTTCCACTTTCTAAAGTAGAGAAACCTAAACGACGAGATTTTCTATAACTTGATCCTGTGTATCTTGACATTATAACGTCTCCTTTCTTTTCTGCATAAAGCATCAAAGCCAATTTCAAATATATAGGGTGTTTTATTTTAATTTTTTCACTATACAGCTTAAGTTACTTAAACCCCTATAGGTAATAAACACATTATATACTTAAATTAGTGCTGCAACGCATTTGCACTTAACATTATATTATGTTTTCCCTTGATAGTCAATACCAAATTAGTGATTAAATATAGAAATTTTATTAATATGTAAAAAATAATACTAAAAAGTCGAATTTTGTGGTATCATTATAATAGCGAGGTGAATATATGGAAAGTAATACGATATTATTAATTATGATTTCAACATTCTTTATAGCCATATTATGCGTTGTAGTCACCTTAAACTTAATTCAAAAAAAGAAAGATCATCAAATAAAAGCAATTATTGATAATTTGGAGATAGAAAAAAACAAAATAAATAGTACGCCAATTGCTCCAGAATTATCTAAAGTTGAGTCATTTTTAAAAAATGATAAATTAGAAGAAATGTATGACGATTGGAAAGAACGTTTAGATGATATTAAAAATAAACAAATTCCTAAATTAACTGATATGTTAATTGAAGCTGATTATTCACTTTCAAAAACAGATTATCGAAGTGCGATGTATAAGATTGCTAAACTAGAAATGGAACTATATAAAGTTCGTACTAATTCTGATTTTTTACTTAGTGAAATAAAAGATATTACTTCTAGTGAAGAAAGAAATAGAGCAATTATTACAAAATTAAAAGCAGAATATCGTGATTTATATCAAAAATTTACTACTAATCAAGCTGATTATGGTGAAATAGCAAAACCAATCGCATTACAATTTGAAAATATTAGTAGACGCTTTGAAGATTTTGAAATAACAATGGAAAATAATGAGTATACAGAGGTTACGCAAATTATTAAAGCTATTGATGAAATGCTTGAACATATGAAAGTGACAATTGATGAAGTACCACCAATTGTTATGATGGCAACTAATATTCTACCAAAGAGAATTAAAGAAATTGAAGCAAATTATAATTCAATGGTAAGAGCCGGATATCCACTTGATTATCTTAATGTTGAATATAACATCGAAGAAGCTAATAAAAAAATAAATGAAATCATGGATCGCGCTAATGTCTTAAATTTTGAAGATAGTTTATTTGAATTAAAAGTCTTGCTTGATTATTTTGATTCATTGTTTGCCGACTTTGAAAAAGAAAAAATTGAAAGACAAAATTACGAAGATAATGATGCTAAATTTAGACAAAAATTAGATAAAATTAACAGTTTAGTTAGAGATATTTTTGATCAAATTGGTGATCTAAAAAAATTATATAATCTATCTAAAAATGATATAGATTTACTTAATTCGATTCGTGATGATTTAAGAGATTTAAATAACGATTACAAAGTTTTAGTTGATCACACAGGAAATAAAGCATTTGCTTATTCTAAACTTACTAAAGAAAATGAAGGATTATTTTTAAGACTTGTTCAAATTGAAGACACATTAGATAATTCTTTAGATGCTATTGGAAGTATGCGTGATGATGAACTACGTGCTCGTCAACAATTAGAAGAAGTAAAAGCTATTTTAAAAGATTCTAAATATCAAATTAGAGAGTATAATCTACCTGTCATACCACAATCATATTTTGTTGAGTTAAAAGAAGCTCAAGCTGCTATTAAAGAAATTGTAAGAGAACTTGATAAAAAACCAATTACAATATCCACTTTAAATACTCGCGTTGATACAGCAAGAGATTTAGTTTTAAAACTTTATACCAAGACAAGAGAAATGATGAAAACAGCTATGTTTGCCGAAATGGCTATTGTATATGGTAATAGATATCGTAGTAAAGAAGAAGATTTAGATAAAAATCTAACTCATTCAGAAATATTATTTTATCGTGGAGAATATAAAAAATCTTTAGAACTTACAATAAATTCTTTAAATCAAGTTGAGCCAGGGATTTATAATAAACTTTTAAAATTATATGGTGATGGAAAGTAATAACTTAGTTATTGCTTTTTTTCTTATAAAAATATATAATTAAACACGAAAGAAGTGATTCGATGGATAAATTAATATTTATTAAATATGGTGAATTAAGTACTAAAAAAGATAATCGTAAGATGTTTATTAAATTACTTTTAAAAAATATTAGAAGAAAATTAGAAGGATTAGAAATAGAAATAAATTATACTACTGCTAGAATGTATATAAAAACAACTTCTAAAGACATAGATGAAGTAGTAAATAGATTAAAAGAAGTATTTGGAATTAGAAGTATAGTAATATGTGATAGAGTTAATAATAATAAAGAAGAAATAGAAAATAAAATTAAAGAAATTATCCAAACTTTAAGTTTTAAAACATTTAAGGTGGAAACAATTAGAAGTGATAAATCATTTCCTATTTCTTCACTTGAATTTAGTCGTATGATGGGCGCTGTCGTTTTAAAAAATAAAGAATGCAAAGTAGATGTTCATAATCCTGATTTAATTCTTAATATTGAAATAAGAAGTGAAGGAACATATATATACACGAAAGAAGTATTAGGCCTTGGTGGATATCCTGTTGGTGTTCAAGGAAAAGGATTACTAATGCTCAGTGGAGGAATAGATTCTCCTGTAGCAGGTTATCTTGCTTTAAAAAGAGGAGTAGATTTAGAGTGTTTATATTTTGAATCTCCTCCACATACAAGTTTAGAAGCTAAAAATAAAGTTGTTAAACTTGCTTCTATTATTGATAAATATTCTGGTAATATAAAAGTACATGTGGTACCATTTACAGAACTTCAAGAAGCTATATATAAGAATGTACCTGATACTTATATTATAACCATAATGCGAAGAATGATGTATCGTATTGCCGAAAGAGTATCAAAAAGAAGAAATTGTAAAGTAATTATTAATGGAGAAAGTATTGGTCAAGTTGCAAGTCAAACTCTTACTAGTATGTCTGTAATAAATAATGTAACTAATTATCCTGTTATTAGACCAGTCGCATGTTTAGATAAATTAGAGATAATTGATATTGCAAATAAAATAGACACTTATGAAACAAGTATTCTACCATACGAAGATTGTTGTACAATCTTTGTGCCAAGACATCCCGTTATCAATCCAGAATTAAGTAAGTGTATTGAATATGAAAATTTATTTGATTATGAAACTTTATTAGAAAAATGTATTGATAATATAGAAACTATTAAAAATTTAAAAAACGATAACTTTAGTGATTTATTATAAACCAAAAATTACCACTAAAAAATTTGTATTAAAACACCAACTTGTACACATTCTATAAGTGTACAGGAGGTGAATATAATGAAAAACAATACTAGTAAATTAGTAGTACCAGGAGCTAAACAAGCTATCGAAAGAATGAAATATGAAATAGCTTCAGAATTTGGTGTAAATTTAGGACCAGATGCAACTTCTAGAGCTAATGGATCAGTAGGTGGAGAAATCACTAAAAGATTAGTACAAATGGGTCAACAACACATGAGTGGTTCAGTTAACTACCAAGCTAAATAATAAAGAAAAAACGGACAGTCAATGTACTGTCTTTTTTGAACCTTACATTATTATTATTTCCTTTTCAATAAATCATATGTCTAGAAGTATTTTCTATGAATACCAAAAACTGTCTATTTAATTATGACATTATTGAGAATAATAATAATGAAGGTGGTGAAATTATGAATAATAATAAATTAGTAGTACCTGGATCTAAACAAGCATTAGAAGCTATGAAGTATGAAATAGCTCGTGAATTAGGAATTAATTTAGGTGCCGATACAACTTCACGTTTAAATGGGACTGTAGGTGGCGAAATGACTCGTCGTTTAGTTAAATTAGGTGAAGAATACTATGGAAAACAAGCACGTTAGTGATTATAAAAAAATAGTTAAACATGGTGTTATTTACTATAAAAATATATTAAAACATAAAAACTGCCTTTGAGCGGTTTTTATTTTAATAAAAATTGAAAAAATATTGTAAAAAAATTGTAAAAAAATGTCAAATTTTGGATTTTGATGTTATAATATAGGCAATTAATGAGAAAGACGCTAGTACAGGTCTATGATTAATAGATTTTGTAGTGGCGTTTTTTTGCAGTAGGAGTTGAAGTAAATGAAATTGTTACTGGTATTTTTTTTCTTGCCAATGATTGTAGCTCTATTGTTAAATTTAATAAATAATAAAGAAGATATAGGTACTGAAGTAAAATATATTTTTATATTTATTCATAAAATGTTTTGGGTATTTTTTTTAGTTTTTTTCTTAAAATTCTTTTTTGACAATCCGTCATCAGCAAATAACACAAAAGGAATTTTATTTAATTTGTTATATCATTGGGCATTTTGGTCTTTTGTTATTTTTATTAATTATTTTAGTACTAGATATATTGAGTTTAAATCATGTATTAAAATTTTTTTGGAAGAAATTAGTAAATTTTTAAATGAAAATTTTATTTTGAATTTGTTATTTGTCGCATTTATTGTTTTTTTAAAAAATGATAAAGAATTAAGAATAGGTATTATTGGATCATATTTTTTCTTTGCATTAACTAGTGTTCATTCAGAATATAAAGAAAGAAAAAAACATAAAAAATATGAGTTGCTAAATATAATTTTTCAAACTATACTAAATATTTCTTTAGTTTATTCATTTATTACTATTGAAAAAAATATTTCAAAACTTTCTGATAATTCCTTTTTGAATTATGATGTGAAAGATTTTGTTGCACTTTTAGTATTATTATTTTTGATAGTAATTAATAGTTTTTTGCCACAGATCGAGAAGATTTTAAAAAAGTTTTTTTCAAAAATAATGATTTATGGTAAAATGATTGTGTGTGGAGGTGCTAAAATGTCTGAGAAAGAATTAGATTCAAGTATAAATGACTATATAGAAACAAAAACACCTAAAAACTATGCAAAACAATTAGAATGGGATATGGCTATTGGACTTCAAGACGTTGATAACTTGAAACCATCAAAATATTTAGAACAATTATTACAAGAAAATGTAATCGGTGAGAAAACAATTTACGAAGTTGAACAAGAGTTAAAACAATATTATTATGAAAAAGAAAAAATGAACGAGGTAAACTATGATGAATTAGAATGTGACTTAGTATCAACCAGAATTGTAGAACTTTTACAAGAAGATAATTTTGAATTATCAATTGACTATTTAAAATATATTCATAAATATCTATTTCAAGATGTTTATGATTTCGCAGGTAAATTTAGAAAGGTAGATTTTTCTAAACATGAGAGAATATTAAATAATGATTCAGTAGCGTATGGTGATTGTAAATTACTGGAACAATCATTAGATTATGATATATCTTTAGAAAAGAATAAAAATTATAAAGATATGAACATAGTTGATGTTGTTAATAATATAGCTGAATTTTCTTCAAGGATATGGCAAATCCATCCTTTTAGAGAAGGTAACACAAGAACAACAGCGTTGTTTATAGAAAAGTATTTAATATCGCTTGGATACAATGTAGATAATAAGGCGTTTAAAGATAAATCTGTTTATTATAGAAATGCATTAGTAAGAAGTAATTATTTTAATAATTATTTAAATATAAAACAAGATAGTAGTTTCTTAATTAAATTTTATGAAAATTTATTATTAGGAAAAAATAATAATTTACACTCAAGAGATTTAGTTGTAGAAGAATTATTTAAAAAATAAAATTAAAAAACGTTAGTACTAAATTTATATTTATAAGTTTTTGTATTAGCGTTTTTCTGCGACAAAAAAACTATAACAATTCTATTTGCTAAAAATCTACAAATGTGTTACCATATATCTCAATTAAGGGGTGTTTATTATGGTGGATAACGATATTAAATTAAAAGAAATGTATATTACAATGTGTTCTTTTCTTGAATATGGTAATTTTCTAGAAAATATTGATGATGATAGAATGGATTATAAATATGTTGACTTTGATAAATTATATGCCATATTTATAGGATTATTTTTTACAACAGTAATAGATGAATATATTGAAATTACTGAAAAAGATGGTATTAAATCCGCAAAGATTTTATTAAATCCAAACTTTGTTGAAAAGTTGGCTTTAATTATTTCAGAAAAGAAAGATGACAGGTATTATCTTCCTGGTGGACTCTCATATGGAAGTAGGGATGCTTTAATCGATAAAGTTAGAAACAAACTTGCACATGGTGATTATATAGTTAAAGATGGTAATATATGCTTTACTGAAAAAAATATTGAAGCAAAGATTAGTATAAATAAATTAATTAAGTTTATTGATAGCTTTACTATGTCATATAAAAAAAATAAATTATATGGTGTTAATAGTCATACCATAATTAATACATATGACACCGATACTTATCGTAAAATGGAATTAAGTGATGAAAACATTGTTAAATATTTATCAAAAATAACAGTGTGTTCTGTAAAAGATAAACCACAAGAGAAAAGGGATCAAAAATATGTTGATTTATATGATAAAGTAAATAAATGCATATTAAAATTGATGAGAGATTATCCTAAAATGGATAGTGTTGAAGTTTTGAAAAGAGTAAAGGCTAAATATGATTTAGATTCTGTTGGAATGAAACTAGAAATAAACTTTGAAAAATTAAATGATAAAGAATATTTTTCAAATGTGATAGATTATTATTGTAGTAACAACAAATTGCTAAAAAAAGGTAAAAAGAAATACATTAGTGCAACAATAGAACAATTGATAAGTCGCTATGAAAATAAAGATGTAATGAAATCACATTGCTTGGAAGGAATTGCTTTAAACCTGATTCTTATTAAAATAAAACGTGCATCTCATAAAATGAGTGTTTATAAAGCTTTAGAGGTAATAAATCAAGATCCTAGGTATAGAGAAGCTGTGGATACAGTTTCCAAATTAATTTTAAATAATTATGAAGATGCTTTAGTTTCAACATACATAGGAGGTTTTAATGCTTTATATCAATATGGACTAGAAAATGGTTATAGATTATTAGGAGATTACACAATAGCTAAATTAGCTAATGGTAATTATTTGGATTTTTCACAATTAGAAATTGATAATTTGCATTGTGATGATTCAAAAATAGAATATAAGTTTGATTCATATATAGCTAATTTAGAAAAATATAATTCTGATTCAAATGAGAGAAAATATTTTGATGCTGCAAGAAAAGTAATGGAGATAAAGCAAAAATATTTGGAAAGCGTTCCAGTGGAAAAGCAGGATCCAGAAAAAATAACTAAATTTGAAGAAATGATAAAAGATGCATTAAACCATTTGAACGGATATTGGAGACAAAGTGTTAATTCAGAGTATTTTTTAGAAAACTTAGATAAAGATTTATTTATCAAAAATGTTGACACTATAACGCATATTAGAAATGCTATTGCACACGGACGTGTTTATATAGATGCTTACGATAACAGAGAAGCTCTTGAAAAAGATATTACTTTTGTTGATATAGGTAATGATGGAAATATAGTTTATAAAAAAACAATTCCTATAAAAGAATTTGTTCAAATATTTAAAATGAAAAACTTTTATATTTTGGAAGATTTTATGTTATATAATATAAAAGATAATTCTGGTTTAAGACTTGATTATAGCGATAAATTAAATGAAAGAATAGATGCACAAAAAGTTTATAAAAAATCTTTATAAACTTTTTTTATACATTAAAGTATTTTATCAATAATACCATATTCTAGAGCTTCATGAGCATCTAAGAAATAATCTCTTTCAGTATCAAGTTCCACTTTTTCTATCTTTTGACCAGTATTTTTAGCAAGCATTTTATTAAGTTTATTTTTAAGCTTAATAATTCTTTCGGCTGCTATTTTTATTTCTGTAGCTTGACCTTGTGCGCCTCCTAAAGGTTGGTGAATCATTACTTCACTATTTTCTAAACAACACCTTTTTCCTTTTTTTCCACAGCTTAATAAAAATGCAGCCATACTAGCAGCCATCCCAATACAAATTGTAGATACATCACTTTTAATAAAGTTCATAGTATCTAATATAGCCATACCAGCAGTTACTGATCCCCCTGGGGAATTAATATATAAACTAATGTCATTATTATTAATAGAATCTAAATATAAAAGTTCTGCTACAACAACATTAGCAACTTCATCAGTGATTTCACCACTAAGAATTACAATTCTATCTTTTAAAAGTCTTGAATAAATATCATAAGCACGTTCATAGTTATTATTTTTTTCCACAATAGTAGGTATAATCATTTTATCATCTCCTAATGTTATAATAGTGTTAATAAAGTAAATTTATACATGAAAAAAAGTGACAAAATACTTAAAATTTGTTAAAATGTAATTGTAAAAATAGAAAAGAGGAACATAATGATAAAAGTAGCAATTAATGGTTTTGGAAGAATTGGTAGATTAGTATTTAGAATTATGGAAGAAGATCCTGAGTTTGAAGTAGTAGCAATTAATGATTTAACAGACGCTGAACAACTTGCATATCTTTTAAAATATGATACTAATCATCGTAATTATCGTGTTAATGATATAAGTTTTGAAGGTAATGAAATTATTGTAGGAGATAGAAGAATTAAAGTATTTGCTGAAATGGATCCTGCTAATTTACCTTGGGATGAACTAGGTGTTGATGAAGTATTTGAATGTACTGGACATTTTACAAAAAAAGAAACAGCAATGGCTCATATTACTGCTGGTGCTAAAAAGGTTATTATTTCCGCACCTGCTAAAGGAGATTTAAAAACAATTGTTTATAATGTTAATGAAGATATTTTAGATGGAACGGAACAAATTATAAGTGCTGCAAGTTGTACAACAAACTGTCTTGCTCCAGTTGCTAAAGTAATTAATGACGAATTTAAAATAGTAAAAGGATATATGACTACAGTTCATGCATATACTAATGATCAAACAATTCTTGATGTAGCGCATAAAAAAGGAATTAAAGCTCGCCGTGGTCGTGCTGGGGCAATGAATATAGTACCATCTTCTACGGGAGCAGCTAGTGCTTTGGGACTAGTTATTCCTGATCTTGCTGGAAAGTTAGATGGAAGTGCTTTGCGTGTTCCAACTCCTACTGGCTCAGTTGTTGATTTAACACTAGAGTTAGGACGTAATACAACAGTAGAAGAAATAAATAATGTAATAAAAAGTCATACTAATGAAACATTAGGATTTACGATGGACCCAATTGTTTCTACAGATATTATTGGCTCACATCTAGGTGGACTTGTTGATGGACTTTTAACTAATGTTTTAGAAGTAGACGGAAAACAATTAGTCAAAGTAGTTGCTTGGTATGATAATGAGATGGGATACAGTTCTCAAATGGTTAGAACTGCTAAATATTTAATGAAAAAATAAAAAAGAGTGTAAGAACTCTTTTTTATATTGAAAAAAATTGATATAATGAGTATGGTGATAATTATGAAAAATAAAAGAGCTTTTACTTTAATTGAAGTTATTGGTGTAATTGCAACATTAGGACTAATCCTTTTAGTAGCAGTTCCTTCTATGACTAAAACATTAAAAAGAAATGAACAAAAGAAGTATGATAACTATATTACTAATTTAAAATTAGTTTCGGAAAACTATCTTGTTGATCAATTACAAAAAGGAGAAATTACATTTAATGAAGATAGTGATATAACATACTTTAGTTTAGGTGATATTATAGATGCGGGATACATTAAAGATGTTATAACAAACCCTAATAATGATAAAAAAATATCGAGAGATACTAGAATCAAGGCCACAAAAAATATGGATAGTACGTATTCTTTTGAGGTTCAAGAGTATTATAATGACATATCAGAATATAACAAAGATAACTTAATAATACATTATGATGCTGTTAAATATCCAGGAAAAAATAAATTTGTAAATAACACAGATGAAGTAGATTATGATTTTGGAACTAATGCGACTTGGACAGAAAGTGGAATGTTATTTGAAAAGAAAGGAATTTCTTCTATAAATTTAAATAAAACATATTCTACAGAGGGGTTAACAGTTAGTTTCAATGTTAAAAGTTTAGAAGATTTAGGCCGTGGTGACAGTGATTACACTTACCCTTTATATTTTTATAATGACTTAGCTGCACCTTCACCGGCATATTTTGGATTTAGAAAAGACACATGTCTATTTTATGGCACTGTTAATAATATTAAAAATTTTACAGTTTTATCAACCACTTCTTTTCCTTTAGAAAAAAACAAAAACTATACACTTACATTTGTTCAAGAAGACTTAACAACTAGAAGAGTATACATTAATGGGGTAGAGGCTGCATCACAAAATGGTTTAAGCTTAAGTACTATAATTTATAATCAAATCAAAATAAACCCAGTCCTTTATAATTTAAAAATAAATAATATGCTTATTTATAATCGTGCTTTATCAGCACAAGAAATAAAAGCGTTATATAATCTTGATAAAGAGAGATTTGGAGAATAATATGAAAAAAACAATAAGAGATTATGATTTAAATAATAAAAAAGTAATTATTAGATGTGATTTTAATGTACCAATGAAAGATGGTAAAATAACTGATGATAATCGTATTAAAGAAAGTTTAGAAACAATTAAATATGCGATAGATAATAATGCTAAAGTAATTTTAATGTCTCATCTTGGAAGAGTAAAAACCGAAGAAGATAAAAAAGATAAATCTTTAAAAGCTGTAAGTGATAGATTAAGTGAATTATTAAAAAGATCAGTAACTTTTATTAATGTAACTCGTGGTGAAAAGTTAGAACTAGCCATTAATAACATGAAACCTCAAGATGTATTATTAATAGAAAATACTAGATATGAAGATGTTGAAGGTAAAAAAGAAAGTGGAAATGACTTGGAACTTGGAAAATACTGGGCTTCGTTAGGTGATATATTTATTAATGATGCTTTTGGTACTTGCCATAGAGCACATGCCTCTAATGTTGGTATAGCGTCACATCTTCCAAGTGGTATAGGTTTTTTAGTAGAAAAAGAATTAAATATTTTAGGTAATACCTTAGAAAATCCTAAACGTCCTTTTGCAGTTATTTTAGGAGGATCTAAAGTAAATGATAAAATAAAGGTTATAGAGAATCTTGTTACAAAAGCTGATTACATATTAATTGGTGGTGGAATGGCTTTTACATTCCTAAAAGCCAAAAATATAGAGATAGGTAAATCAATATTAGATGAAGAAAATATTTCTTTTTGTAAAGAAATTATGAGTAAATATCCTGACAAAATAATTTTGCCAATTGATACAGTTTGTAGTAAAAAAATAGATGAAGATTCATCATTTCAGAATAAATTTATTACTGATTTAAAAACTGATGATATAGGATTAGATATTGGTTTTAATACAGTTAAGTTATTTTGTGAATATTTAAGCGAATGTAAAACTGTAATATGGAATGGTCCGGTTGGTATGTGTGAAATAAAAAACTACCAAGAAGGAACAAGAAAACTATGTGAATTTTTGTCAAAATTGGATTCTAGTGTTATAATTGGTGGAGGAGATACAGCTGCTGCTGTTATATCTTTAGGTTTTAAAGACAGTTTTACTCACATTTCTACAGGTGGAGGAGCATCTTTAGAACTAATGGAAGGTAAAATTTTACCAGGAGTTGATATTATAAATGATAAATAAAATTATAAAAATAAAATCTGGGATTGATATTAATAGTCAAGCTTTTAAAGATTATTGCAATCTATTAAAAGAAAATAATGCTAGAATTTCCTTTTTAGAGTTAGCTATTAATGGTAATTCAAAAGTATTGGTAAACCCTATTAATTTTGAAGAAAAAGAATACAAAGAATTTACTGTTGATGATATATCTTTTGCTTGGAGTGATGATAAAATTATTGGTCATACTTTGACAAATATAAAAAAAAGAAGATTTGCTATTCCAACATCTTCTGGCTCTAGATTTCATCTAGATGATTATATAAAAAATCAAGATGGAACAATATCATTTAGCAAAATAGAACAATTTGTATTAAATAATTTAAATATAGATGAAGCGATGAATATATATTTACATAATCGTATTCATGGAAAATTAGAAAGTATTGGTTCAGTTGAATATGAAGAAACTAATAAAAAACAAAAAGTTTAATTTTTGCATCATAGTACTATTGACAATTATTGTTTTATATTTTTCTTTAAAAGATAATTTTTTTGAAACTATTAATCAAATAAAAAATTTAAATTTTTTATGGTTAATAGTAGCTCTTTTATTACTAATAGGATATTGGTTATTTTCATCTTTAGCAATGGAGTTAATTACAAAGAAATTTAAAAAAAATATTAAAACTAGCAGAATATTTAGATTAAATGTAATAACACAATTTTTTAATGGAATAACACCTTCATCTTCAGGAGGTCAACCTTATCAAATTTATGCTTTAAAAAAAGAAGGGCTAACAATTGTTGATAGTACTAACGTTTCTATTCAAACTTTTGTTTGTTATCAATTTGCTCTTGTTTTTCTTGGATTGATAGCTATTTTATGTAATAAAATATTTCATCTTTTTAATCAAATGAACTTTTTAAAAATATTAGTAGTATTAGGATTTTTAGTTAATACTTTAGTTGCAGTTTTTCTTTTTTTGATAACTATAACTAAAAATTTTAATAAAAAAATAATTAATTTTATTATCAAAATAGGCGTAAAATTAAAAATAATTAAAGATAAAGAAAAAATCTCAAAAAAATTAAATGATAGTATTGATGAATTTCAAGAAGGTACCTATTTACTTTTAAAAGATAAAAAAACTTTATTTATAGCTATTTTATATCAATTATTTGGTTTAATAAGCTTTTATTCTATTCCTTTAGCGCTTTTGTGTGGAATGGGGATTTATGATATTAATTTAGGAATATCTATTATTACAACGGCATACATAATGGTTTCTGGTTCGTTTATTCCTCTTCCTGGTGGAACGGGTGGATTAGAATATTCATTTGTTTCATTTTTTGGGAATTTTATAACAGGAAGCAAATTAACAGCACTTATGATAATATGGCGTTTTATAACTTATTATTTAGGTATGATAATAGGTGGGGTAATGTTAAATATAGGAAAAAAGGAGAAAGAAAATGGAAAATAAAAAAATAATAGTGGCAAATTTAAAAATGGATATGAATGCTCAAGCTGTTGGTGAGTATTTAAAAAATATTGTTGGAAAAATTAATGATTCTAATGTTATTATTTGTCCATCCTCTATTTACATTCCTTATTTTTTAAAACATCGCTTCAGTATAGGAACACAAAATATTTGTGAAGAAAATAGTGGAAATTATACAGGGGAAATTTCTGCTCGTCAAGTATCTTCATTAGGTATTAAATACTCTTTAGTTGGACATAGCGAAAGAAGAATTAATTATTTTGAAGATAATGAAGCAATAGGTAAAAAGATAAATTGTTTATTTGAAAATAATATGATACCTATTTTATGTATCGGTGAAACTAATGAAGAAAAAAATTTGTTGAAAACAAATAAAATTTTAAAAAGTGAGTTAGTTTCTTGCTTAAGTAATGTAAACAAAGAAAATATTTCTAAAATAATAATTGCTTATGAACCAATATGGGCTGTTGGAACTAATAGAGTTCCAACAATGGCTGAGATACGTAATACTGTAAAATATATAAAAGAATTAATAAAAAAAATATATGATACAGATATAAAAGTTTTATACGGTGGAAGTATTAATATAAATAATATAGAAAAAATAAATAAAATAGAGTGTTTGGATGGAATAATGATTGGTTCAAGTGCAACAAATGCTCAAGAATTTTTAAAAATTAAAGAAGTTATTGATAGTGAATAACTTCTTTTTATTTTTTTCGACAAAAATCGACAAAACTAGCTATTTTTCGTTCTAGAGTAAATTAAATAAATAGTAGTATAATAAGTAAGACAGATATGATAGGAGAAAATGAATATGGATAAAATCAAATTATTAATGGTAGATGATAATGTTAATTTAGTTAAGATGGTAGAAGAATATTTTAGTAATAATGAAAATATTAGTCTAGACATAACAGCATATGATGGAGCGGAAGGTATCAAGTTAATAGAAGAAAAACAAAATGATTATGATATCATCTTACTAGATTTAATCATGCCTAAAAAAGATGGGCTATATGTTTTAGAAGAAATGCAAAAAAGAGGTATAAACAAAAAAGTAATAGTAGAAACTAGTTATAATGCTAGTGAAGTAATTAAAGAAGTAGCTGAGTTTGGAGTAAATTATTTCATTTTAAAACCATTTGAACTTTCTGATTTAGAAAAAAGAATTTTAGATACAGCTAAAAATAAACAAACTAAAAAGAAAGAAATTGATTTTTATAATAGTAATTTACAAGTATCAATTACAAAGATTCTTCATGAACTTGGTATACCATCTCATATAAAAGGTTATCAATATATAAGAGAAGGAATAGGAATAATCTTTGATCATCCTGAAACAATTGGTGGAATAACTAAAGAACTATATCCAGAACTTGCAACAAAATATGATACAACAGTATCAAGAGTTGAAAGAGCTATAAGACATGCTATCGAAGTTAGTTGGAATAGAGGTAGCTGGGACTTAATGGAAGAAATATTTGGACATAGTGTAGATATCGATAAAGCTAAACCAACTAATTCTGAATTTATTGTAACTATAGCAGATAAATTGAGATTAGATTATTATAAGGTTGGTAGTGTTTAGATAAAAAATATGCTATAATTTATTTAGGGGGAAAATAAATTATGGGGAATATCAAATATATATTTATTGTAAATCCAGTTGCAGGAAATGGTAAAGCAGAAATAATTTTTAAAAATATTTTAAAATTTGCACAAGAAGACAATATGGAAAACGAATTATTGTGGAATTATACATATGATAAAAATGTTGCAAAATATTTAGCAGTATTTTATTCTGAACAATTCCCAGATGCAACTATATATAGTGTCGGTGGTGATGGAACACTAAATGAAATAATAAATGGTATTAAGAATAATACTAAATTAGGAATAATTCCTGCTGGTTCAGGTAATGATTTTTATCGTGTTAGCAAAAATATTAAAGGCACTAAAAAAATTAATCTAGGAGTTGTTAATGGTCATAAGTTTATCAATATAGCATCCCTAGGATTTGATGCTAGAGTTGCTAATAAAGCAAATGAATTAAAGAACAAAAATAAAAAGATGTTGGTATATCCTAGAGCAATTCTTGATATTTTAAAAAATAATCAAGCAATAGAATATACTATGGATAATATAAAAAATAAATCTACTGTTCTTGTTATTGGTAATGGTAAATACTATGGTAATGGAGTTCCGATTAATCCTAATTATGATTTAAAAAATGATTATTTAAATGTATTAAAAGCACCTTTTTTTAATAGAAGAGACATAGTAAAATTTTTATTAAAAGTACTTAAAGAAAAACACATTGATGATCCACTTTTAGATTATTATTTAGTTCAAAAATTAAATATAGTTTCTGATGAAGAATTAATTTGTAATGTTGATGGAGAAATAATAACTTCTAAAGAATTTAATTTTGAAGTGATAAAAGATGGAGTAACAATAGACAATAATTATCCCCGATATGTAAAAAAAGCAATTAATTTAATTAAATAATTGTTTTCTTTTTTTTTTTAGTCTATAATAAAATTAGGAGATGATAGAATGAAACCGTTAGTACTTTGTATATTAGATGGAGTTGGAATAAGAAAAGAATTACATGGTAATGCTTTTATGAATACTAATAAACCTAATTTTGATTATTTAAGTAGAACTTTTCCCCATACTTTGTTAAACGCTAGTGGTGAATTTGTAGGTCTTCCTAAAGGACAAATGGGTAATAGTGAGGTAGGTCATTTAAATATTGGTTCAGGACGTGTGGTTTATCAACCTCAACAATTAATAACTAGTAAAATAGATGATAAAACCTTTTTTGATAATAAAGAAATACTAAAAGTATTTAAACATGTCAAAAAAAATCAAAGTAGTTTACACCTTTTAGGCCTTGTAAGTAATGGTGGTGTACATTCTCAAATAAGTCATTTATTCGCTCTACTTGACATGTGCAAATTATACGGAGTAAACAAAGTGTATATTCATGCTTTCACTGATGGTAGAGATACTAAACCAGATTCAGGCATTGAATTTTTAAGACAACTTCAAGATAAAATAAATGAAGTTGGTATTGGTGAATTAGCAACCATTTCAGGACGCTATTATGCTATGGATAGAGATAATAACTGGGATAGAATTGATAAAGCATATCAAGCAATTGTTGATGGAATAGGAGAAACATATTATTCTTTTGAAGAGGCTATGCAAAAAAATTATGAAAGAAACATTGGTGATGAATTTATTGTTCCAGCTATTATAAATAAACAAGGAATAATTGAAGATGGTGATGGTTTAATAACATTTAATTATCGTGCAGATAGATTAAGAGAGTTATTGGGAGCTTTAACAAATTCGGAAAACAAAAAATTTGAACACACACATCTTCATAATATTAAATTAGTAACAATGTTACCTGTAAGTGATGAAGTTATATTTAAAAATGCTTTTGAAATGCCACAACTAAAAAATACTTTTGGGGAATATATTTCAAAATTAGGATTAAAACAACTTAGAATAGCTGAAACGGAAAAGTATGCTCATGTTACTTATTTCTTTGATGGTGGAAAAGAAATGAAATTAAAAAATTGTGATCGTATTTTAATACCATCACCTAAAGTTCCTACGTATGATTTAAAACCAGAAATGAGCGCATATGAAATTACAGATACATTGATTTCAAAGTTAAATGATTATGACATAGTAATTTTAAATTATGCTAATGGAGATATGGTGGGACATACCGGTGTGTATGCAGCGATCCAAAAGGCAGTAGCAACGGTCGACCGTTGCGTCGAAAAGGTCGTGACTGCCGCTCAGGCCAATGGTTACGATGTATTGATTATTGCCGATCATGGAAATGCCGACAATGCTGTCAATCCCGACGGTACTCCGAATACGGCTCATTCGCTGAATCCGGTGCCTTGCATTTGGGTGACCGACGAAAAGGGAAAGACTTTGAATAACGGCGTTTTGGCTGATGTCGCTCCAACCATCCTGCAGATTATGGGAGTTGCCCAGCCTGCAGAAATGACCGGAAAAAGCTTGATAAAATAACAGGGATAAATGATTTATAAAGTCTGTCAAGTTTGTAAACTTTGCAGACTTTATGAACATGATAAACAAAACCATATAGTTGTCGGTTTTCGACTATGATACAGATAGAGGATACAATCGTAAGTTTCGATATTTTTGTAAAAAAGTTTTGTTGTGATTTAGCGCAGTGCAGGGGAATATGTTGTGTCGAAGGAGATTCGGGGGCCCCTTTGGAAGAGGATGAACCGGTGCGGATCGAGACGAACTATGAAAATATCCGGGCTTATATGAAACCCGAAGGGATTGCAGCTGTTGAGGAACAAGGTTTCTCGGTGATCGATCAGGAGGGGGATTTGGTGACTCCATTGATTCAAGGGGGAGAATGTGCTTATGCCATAGAAGAAAAAGGAAGTTGTTGGTGTGCGATCGAAAAAGCCTGGTCTGAAGGGAAGTGTGATTTTCGTAAACCGATTTCTTGTCATTTATATCCGATCCGGGTGACAAAATACGAAGGGTTTGAAGCGCTGAATTACAACCGTTGGGATATTTGCGGATATGCCCGGCTAAAAGGTGAGCAAGCAGGTATGCCGTTGTATCGTTTTTTAAAACAGGCTTTGATCGCTCGGTATGGTGAAGAATGGTACGAGCAGTTGGAGTATGCCGCCCGTGAGATTGAAACTGGAAATATAGAAATCCCTCCTC
>OGOZ01000766.1_pt1 | contig 20182 bp, 21 predicted proteins | sample 1552801 | NCBI WGS metagenome assembly OGOZ01 (sample SAMEA2580196, study PRJEB22360) | human gut metagenome | biome: human gut; feature: human-associated habitat; material: faeces | place: Denmark | collected 2008/2010 | reverse complement strand
AGGCTATCACCCGGAGCGCCTGCTCCGCCCAATCCGCCGCCGTTTCCGCCGCCTGCGCGCCGCCGCTGCGGCAGAACCGTGCGATAACGTCCGGCGCACCCTTGATATATGTCCTGTACCCTCCGCTTTCGCGGTATACGGACATCATGTATTTTTTGTTCGGATCGAAGGGTATTTCGGTTACCGCCGCGCATTCCGGCACCGCCCGGAACCCTTTTGCGAATTCGGCAAGCGCCAGCTCGGTTGGGGAGGAATCATCCCCGCACCGCGCAATGACCCGTGCGATATCCTCCGCACTGCCGCTGTGCCGCACGACCTTCATTTCGTTGCAGGTGAGCGTGCCGGTCTTATCGGTGCATATCACCTGCGCATTGCCGAGCGTTTCCACCGCGGGCAGCCTTTTCACCACCGCGCGGCGGTGCGCCATCGTCTTTACCCCGGCGGAAAGCACCACGGTGACTATCGCGGGGAGCCCCTCCGGTATCGCGGCGACGGAAAGGCTGACGGAGGTCATGAACATTTCGCCCACGTCCATCCCCTTGATGAGCGAAAAGACGAATATAAGCGCGCATATCGCGAGAGCGCCGTTGCCCAGCACCGTGCCGAGCTTTGCAAGCCGCTTTTGCAGCGGTGTCTGTTCGTTTTCGGTGCCGATCATTTCCGCGATCTCGCCCACCGCGGTGTGCACGCCCGTCTTTACCGCTATCGCCGCGGCGCTTCCGGTGAGCACCGCGCAGGAGGAAAACACGCTGTTTTCGCATTCCGACATCGGCGCCCCCGGCAATGCTTTTGCGTGAGCGTTTTTGGAAACGCCCATGGATTCCCCCGTGAGCGCCGATTCGTCCACGCACAGACCGTTGGAGCGAAGAAGCCTTGCATCGCAGGGGATTATATCACCCTTTTGCAGCAGTATCACATCGCCGGGAACTATATATCGGCTTTGTATCCGCGTGGGCGTGCCGTCGCGGATAACGGTGGATTCCGGAGATTGCATCCGTTTCAGCGCTTCGAGCGCGTGCTCCGCGCGGCTTTCCTGCACCGTGGCGATAAAGGCGTTTATCAGCACGATGAGCAGGATGATTATCGGGTCGGCATAGCTCCCGCCGCCGACAAGCGATGCCGCAAATGAAACACCGGCGGCGATAAGCAGGACGACGGTCATACGGTCGAGCATCGCGCCGAAAAAGCGGCGCGGAAAGCTCTTTTTCTTTTTTGTCCCGATAACGTTTTCGCCGTATTTTTCCGCCCGCGCCGTCGCTTCGGCTGCGGAAAGCCCGCCAGCCCCCGCGGAAAGCGAACGCAGAATGCTTTCGGTCGTTTCGTGATACCACATCTTGAATTACCTCATTTTCTTTATTTCTTTTCGGCATATGAACAGCAGAGTCAGATTCGGGAGCATCATCATTGCGTTGAGTATATCCGAAATGCTCCATATATCGCTTTCCGGAAGGAAGGGCGCGGCAAAGGCGCACAGCGAAAAAACCGTGCGGAACACTATGTATGCCGTCCTGCCCCCGTGCGGGAGCAGCGTTATGCAGCTGCCTGCATAAAAGCACCAGCTCACGACCGAAGCCAGCGCGAAAACCGCGGTGAGCATCGGCAGCAAAAGCCTCCCCGCCCCTCCCAGCAGGGAAAACAGCTCCGTGCAGCTTTCGCTCCCCGTGCCGATAAGGCATACCGCCGTGACGGTGGAAACGACAAAGGTGTCGAAAAACACCTCGAACACGCCCCATTTTGCCTGCTCCTCCGGCAGGGAGCTCCCTGCCGATGAATGCGCCAGCGGTGAGCTGCCCATGCCGCATTCGGTGGAAAACACGCTTTTTGCAAAGCCTTCGCGCACCGCTCTTTGCAGCAGCGCGCCGGAGATACCGCCGCGCACGGCATCCGCCCCGAACGCCTGTGAAAAAATGCGCGAAAATGCCGCCGGCACAGATTGCGGAAAACGTATCAGCAGCGCGCCGCAGCAGGAAAGATATATGAGCGATGCCGCGGGCAGCACAAAGGCGCTCACGGCGGATATCCTCTCGCTCCCGCCCGAAACGGTTACGGCTACAAGTGCAAAGCAGATCGCCGCGCAGGCAAACCTCGGCAGCCCAAGCGTGCCGAGCGCGCCCGCCGCCGCCTTGCTTTGTGCAAGGTTCCCCGTGCCGAAGGAGGCAAGCACGCAGAAAATGCAGAACGCCGCGGCAAGCCGCTTTTTCGCGCACCCGAGAAAAGGCGAGACCGCGGCGGAAAGCCGCTTTTTCCCGAGCGATAAAAGCCGCCCCGCAGCTCCGCAGCCCGCGCCGCCGCGCATGGCGATGCAGACCTCCGCATACCGCAGCCCCGCGCCGAAGAAGGAGCAGATCCACATCCAGAAGATACTGCCGGCGCCGCCCGCGGCAATGCCCATTGCGACCCCCGCAATGCTCCCCACGCCGACGGTGCCGCCCAGCGATACCGCCGCTGCGCGAAAGGATTCGCGCCCGCCGCTGCGGAATATGCCTCCGACGGTGCCCCTGAACACCGAGCATATCGCCCGCGGCAGGAAAAAGCGCGAGCGCGCCGTGAAATAAACGCCGAACACGGTGAGCAGCACGAGTGTCGGCGTGCCCCAGATGATATTGCGGATAAATAAAATAATGCCGATCACGCTCCGAATTCTACTTGATATTACCGCAAAACGGTGGTATCATATATGGGTAAAAAACCGTAAAGGAAAGGACATCGCCATGAAAACAGTCATAATAACCGGTGCATCCTCCGGGCTCGGACGGGAATTTTTCCGTGCGGCGGCAAAAAGGTTTCCGGATGCGGAATTCTGGCTGATCGCCAGGCGGGAGGACAAGCTGCGCGAAACCGCGGCGGCCGCGCCGGATGTAAAGACACGCATAATACCCGCCGACCTCGCTTCGGATGAAGGGCTCGGCGGCATATCGGCGCTGCTTGAAGCCGAACGTCCGGAGTTAAAGCTGCTCGTAAACAATGCCGGCTTCGGGCGGCTGGGCAATGTCGGCGATATCGATCCGATCGTTCAGCGCGATATGGCGACGCTCAACTGCGGCTCGCTTGCGGCGCTTTCGGCAATGGCTGTCGGATACATGGGCGCAGGCTCGTGCATTGTCAACGTTGCCTCCATCGCCGCGTTTGTGCCCACTCCGCGTATGTCGGATTATTGCTCCACAAAGGCATTTGTGCTTTCGTTTTCCAAATCCATGCGCGAGGAATACCGCAAAAAGGGCATAAACGTACTTGCCGTCTGCCCCGGGCCGATGACCACCGAATTTCTCGGCGTTGCGGGGATAACCGCCGAAAATTCCAAAACCTTTGCCACGCTGCCCTATTGCAATGCCGCTTCGGTGGCGGAAAAGGCGCTTGCCGCCGCGATGCGCGGGCGTGCGGTATATACGAACAGATTCATTTACAAATTCTACCGTGTGCTTTCGCGCATCATACCGCACGGATTATTTATGAAATTCACCAAATGCTGAGCATTTGACGAACGGAAGAGAGGTGCCTGTACTTGGCGGAAACATACTTCAAAAAGGCCATGCGAGGCTACGATACAAAGCAGGTGGATGCTTTTATCGTAGAGCTGAGCGACCGTTACAACGAATCGAAAAGGGAACTGGAATCCGAACTGGAGCGTGCCCGAAAGGAATGCGAGCGCCGCGACGAAGAGCTGAACGCGATGCGCGCAAATGCCGAAAAGGCGGAATCCGAACACGCAACCGAGCTTGCATCGCTCAGGAGCGAATACGATGCGCTGTGTGCCTCTGTCGGCGAAAAAATGGTGCTTGCGGACAGGCGCGCGGCGGATATAGTCAAAAACGCCGAAAAGGAAGCCGAATGTATTATCCGCAAGGCAAGCGCGGAGGGCGAAAGCCGCGCGCGGGCGGAGCTGGAGCGTGCACGGCAGGAGGCGGAAAAGCTTATATCCGAAACCGAAAAGCGCATTGCCGGGATATCCGCCGCTGCGGATGAATTCCGCGCAAAGCAAAACGAAATGGACAGATCGATGAACGAGACCGCAAGGAGCCTGAACGAAGCTATGCGAAGGCTCAGAAGCGGCATAGACAAAGGGGAATAAATAAAATGAACGAAAGAATTGCAAAGCTTGCGGATGAATATTTCGCCCGCGAAGACATACGCGCCCAGGCGGCAGAGGATCTGAAAAGCATAGTGCGTGTGCCCTCCGTCGCCGCCGAAAGCGACGGAAAATATCCCTACGGCGCCGAATGCGCACGCGCGCTCGACACCGCGGCTTCTCTTGCCGAAAAGTACGGGTTCCGTGTGGAAAATCACGAATACCATTGCCTTTCCGTGCTTTACGGCGATTCCGACCGCGAAGTCGGCATTGTCGCGCATCTCGACGTTGTTCCGGCAGGGGACGGATGGAGCTGCGAGCCTTACGACGTTACTGAGCGCGACGGGCTTTTTATCGGCAGGGGCACTCACGATGATAAGGGCCCGTTTATACAAAGCCTTTATACCCTGCGCTTCTTCCGCGAAAACGGGATAAAGCTTCCCTTTACGCTCCGCCTTATTCTCGGCAGCGACGAGGAGGTCGGCAGCACCGATCTCGAATACTTTGTCACCGTGCGCAAGCCGCCGATGTTTTCCTTTACGCCGGATTCGGAATTTCCGGTGTGTATCGGCGAAAAGGGCATTCTCGGGCTTGAGGTGGATTACGGCAAAGCGCCGGAGGGCTTTACAATATCCGGCGGCACGGTATCCAACGCCGTCGCCGGAACTGCGCAAGCCGTTGTCAAAACCGAAAAGGCTCTGCCCAAAGCCGAAAATATCACGCTTGAAAAGGTCTGCGGCGGCGTAAAGATCACCGCGACGGGCAAAACCGCCCATGCAGCCATGCCGGAAGCGGGCGTAAACGCGATAAACCTTCTCGTTTCCTACCTTTCCGAAAACGGGCTTGTTTCCGGAGAAGCCTTTGAGCTTATCCGCAGATCCACCGGCGAATATCTCGGCGAAACGCTCGGGATCGCCGCAACGGATGCGGATTTCGGGTATCTCACCTGTGTCGGCGGCGTCATCTCCGTGCGCGGCGGGCACATTATCCAAAGCTACAATATACGCTATATCCCCACGACCCCGTATGAGGATATCGCCGCCGCCGTCGAACGTACCGTTGCCCCCTGCGGCGGCAGCGTGAGCGTTGTTTCGCAGTCCGACGGTTACCATGTTTCCGCGGAGGACAAAAAGATCAAAGCGCTTACCGATGCCTGCGAAAGCGTGCTCGGGATCAGGTGCGAGCCTTATACCATGGGCGGCGGGACATATGCCCGCTGGCTGCCCAACACCGTGGCGTTCGGCTCCGGCATAGACGCTCACCGCCACTACCTCGGCGCGGAAAGGGGCAATGCCCACCAGCGCGATGAATATATCGCCGCGGAGGAATTTTTTGCGGGCATGAACATCTATTCCCGCGCGATCGGCAATCTTTCGGATATACTCTGATCCGGGGTCAGCTCGTATTCGACTTCAACGGCTATATCCTTTTTCAGAACGGCGTTTGCTTTCAGAATGCAGACGCCGTTTTCTTCATCCGCGGTGAATTCGGTTTCTACTGATATCAGCTCGCAGCCGGTCTCGGCAATGGCGGCTTCCAGCTCGCCCAGGGCGGCTTCACGGGCGAATGCTTCGGTTATACGCCGCTTTGCGGGTGTGTATTCGCTGTATGTGATGCGCGTTTCGGTCATCGGCAGGCGTATGAAGCCGAAAAGCTTTACCTCCCTTGTGCCGATAAGCGCATCGGAATATTCGTAATCGCTTTCCGCGCCCCGAGGGCTCGGCAGCTCCCTGCCGAGCAGGGTGTATATCCGCTTTGTCTGCGTTTCGCCGCTGAAATCCTTTTCGGTGCGTTCAAGCGGTATTTTTATCTCGTAATCCCGCTTTACCGCCGCGATGACCTTCCCGCGCGCGTGCGTCGGGCGGTAGGTACCGTTTGTCCCCTCGATAAAGCTGTTTATCAGCAGCATGCCTTTATATACCGTGTCCCCCTCATGCACCTCCGGCGTGCCGTCGGCTGCATCAATGTCGATAATTATCCCGTCCTCCGCCGCGACAACATTGTAATATCCGCCCGTATCCACGAGCTCCGGCGGTTCCCTGCGTTCCAGTACGCTCAGCGTGAGCCTTGTTCCGGAAACGGTTATTGCGCAGGAGGAAAGCCCGCGGCAGGAAAGCAGCAGCCGGTTGGAATCCCGCGCGGGATCGATGCGCGGCAGGAAGCAGCCCACGCTTATCCCGCATTCGTTCAGGCTGCGCAGGATCTCGCTTCTGCTCACCGCGGTGTTGCCGCTTATCTCTATATCCCACACAAAAAGCTGGGCAAGAAACATGGCGCAAAGCCCCACGACCAGCCCGAGCATAAGCCCGTAGCGCCTGCGGTAGCGTGCGAAAAGGAACGGGAACCCCTTTTGAGCGAGCTTTTCGATGCTTATCCCGGCGGAGTGTGCACATCCGGCAAGCGCTTCGGCGGAAAAAACCGAAGCCCGAAGCTCCACGCGCTCGCCGCGCCTTTTTATCCCCCAGATATTAAAGCCGCCTTCGGTGACAATATCGGCAAGCCTTGGGAAATCCTCCGCCGCGACGGAGAATATGCCGTAACCGAAAACGACATGGATAGGTCTATACAAATTCAATTCCCTTTATCCTCCCGTCCACCGCGATCCTTCCGCGGCTCAGATGCCGCAGCGTCAGCTCCTCCCCCGTGAGCAGGATCCCGCCCGATGCCGAATCGAACCGGATGCGGGCATCGGAATATTCGCCGATCCTGCAATATCCCTCCGCCACCATGCCGGAGCGGCCGTGCAGCTCGATATATTCCGGGGTTTTTTCAAGCTTTATCAGCGATCTGATCTTCATAAACAACACCACCGCTTCAATATACTCATTCCGTGGTGGTTTTATGAAGATATCAAAACGGTTTTACACTGTCGCGGAGCTTGCGGCTGCGGCGGTGTTCGTATACCTGCTCGCATACCCGGCAAAAGCGGCGGAAAGCACGCTGCACGCGCTGGAATTCTGCGGGCGGGTGCTGTTTCCTTCGCTGTTTGTCTATACTGTGCTTGCCAAAAGGCTTTTCGGCTCCGCCATTGCAAGGCGGGCTGCGGGCGCGGTGGGGTGCAATGCCTTTGTCTATGCCGCCGGTCTTCTGTGCGGTCCGCCGCTCGGGGCGGCGCTCTCGCGGGAATTGTACGAATCCGGCGCGTATGACAAAAAGCAGGCGGAATATCTTGCCTGCTTTACGAACAATGTAAGTCTTTCGTTTTGTATCGGCTTTGTCGGCAGGCTTTTCGGCACGGGCTGCGGGCTGCGGCTCGCGGTTTATCAGCTTGTCGGCTCGCTGGCTGCGGCGTTTGTGATGAAGCGTGTCATGTTCGGTGCCGGAAGATGCACTCCGGGCGCTGCGGTGCGGGTGCGCAGTGTCGCACTGAGAACGGCGATATCGGATGGATTTTCCGCAATGCTGAACGTGTGTGCCTGCGCGGTGTTCTTCGGTGCGCTGGGCGAAGCGCTTGTCGGCGACGGATCGGCGGCGCGCGTGCTGCTGCGCGGGGTGTTTGAGTTCTCCTCCGGCTGTGCGGCGGCAGCGGGCGGGCGGTACGGCTTTGCGCTGTGCGCGGCGGCTGTCGGGCATTGCGGGCTTTCCGCCGCGATGCAGGTTCGGTTTGCGCTCGGAAGCGGGCTTTCCGTAAAGCCGTATCTTGTCTCGAAATGCGTCGGAGGTGCGGTTATTACGCTGCTTGCCGTTATTTTCGGTTGACAAATGTCGCGCTTTGGGGTATTATATACCCGTGAAAGGTTGTGGCGGAATGAAAAAGCAGGGCTTGAACGAACCGGAAAGCATATGTGCAAATTGCGAAAACGCGGTCGTTATCCATGAATCGGATATCTGTATATGCAGCATCAGGGGTGCCGTCGCAGCGCGGTTCTGCTGCCGCAGATTCCGCCCGGATATGCTCAAAATATCACCGCTCACCCGCATCACGCCCGAAAACGGCGAAACGACATTGCTTGAGATTTAGCTTGATGTGCGGGAACCTTTGTTTTTTTGCTTTTTTGCAAAAAAAAGGGTTGACAAATCCGAATAACCGTGTATAATAACTCTTGCGCGCTTCGCTTGCGGGGCGCAAAAAACGAATGATGCAGCTGTGGCGGAACTGGCAGACGCGCACGTTTGAGGGGCGTGTGGGTAACCGTATGGGTTCAAGTCCCATCAGCTGCACCAAACAGTACAAATCCGAACCCTAAACCAATTGGCGAAGGGTTCGGATTTGTCGTTTATTTAGGCGATCTGAATTTGACCTCAGGCAAATAAATATAAAAAAATGAAAAACGGAGGTCAAGAAAATGAATCTGAACATTGGTAACATCGGAGTATGGGGATTTAGACACTATGAGTTTCTCAAGCAAAACCGCCCGGCAACTGTCGGCGTGATGCGCATGAACGGAAAAAACCGGGTTTTGCCGCCGCGGCTTACCGCTTCGGATTATCGGGATCCGTATCCTTTTCCGCCAGTCGCTTTTCGAGCTGTGACTGTTTTGCGAGTATCGCGTTGACCTTATCGTAAAGGTCTTCGATCATGATCTCGGTTTTCAGATTGACTTTGTAATCGTTTTCCGCGCGGCGGCGGTCCTTTTCCTCCTGGCGGTTCTGGCTCATCATTATCAGCGGAGCCTGTATTGCCGCCACGCATGAAAGCACAAGGTTCAGCAATATGAACGGGTAAGGGTCAAACGCGTTTGCCGCAAGAACGGCATTGATCACCATCCAAAGGATCAGTATGCCGGTAAACGAAAAGATAAAAGCCCAGCTTCCGGCGAATTTTGCAATGGCATCGGCGGCGCGCTGCCCCACGGTGTATTTTTCCTTTTCGCTTTCGGGGCTGACGGATATTTTGCTGTCCGCCAAAAGGTTCAGTACTTCTTCGTCCGTCATGTCGCGGCGGATATCGCGCAGCACCTCGCGCAGCAGTTTTCGGTTTTCTTTCATGGTGTTTTTCTTCCTTTGTATCGTGTGTTTATAACGTTTTTCATATCAGGCGGAAGCGTGTCCGTCGCTGCGATCTTTGCCGCAGGATAAATATCGCTCCGCGGAAAACAAGGTCGATACTCATTCCGACCGCGATTCCGATCACGCCCCGGCCGAGCCACAGCCCGAACAGCGTGGAAAATAAGAGCCGGGCGGCGACCGTCAGCACAATGGAGACGACCATGGTGAATTTCACATCCCCGGCGGCGCGAAGCCCGTTTCCGAGCGGGCCGGCAAACGGATAAGCAAGAGCGTTGAAAATGTTGTTTATCAGAACGAGCTGTATTACAAGCTCCTTTGCCTCCGGTGAAATTGCGGAATGCCGGACAATGAGCGGAGTGACGGCTAAGATCAGCGCGTTCCGCAGAACGGAAAGCACAAGAGTGATTTTATTAAGCTTTTTGAAATAGTAATTTGCGGCATCGATATCCCTCGCGCCCATGCACTGCCCGATAACCGTCGTGTATGCCGGCGCCATCGCAAGCCCTATAATGGCGGCAAGCGACCAAATGCTCTGCGCCACGCCGTTCGCCGCGATCTGATAGGTTCCGAACATGGCGACCGTGCCCGAAAGAGCCACCTTTACAAGCCGGTGCACGCCGTTTTCCCGGTGCTGCGGCAAAGCGTCGCGCCGGCATCGTAAAAGGCGAGGAACGGAAGGGAAAGTGTCGTGATGATCAGATAGGTTTCGCAGGCTGCCATGACATCCGCTTCGCTCGAAAAGCCGGCAGTGAAGGTGCCCGCGATACCGACGAACATCAAAAGAAACTGCTCTGCAAAAAGCGGCAGAATAAGCTTTCGCAGGTCTTTATTCGTAAACATCGAAAGCCTCGTATTTCCTTGTGAACGCTTCCTTGCTGTCGGCAAGCATCCGCGCGGCTTTTTCCATGTTCCAGCCGCAGAAATCGGTTGCGATCATGGAAGCGATCCCGTGTGCGTTCATCCACATCCGATCGTGCAGAAGATCGGCTTCCTCATGACCGATGTGATAAACCGTCATCAGTTCCCGCACGGACTTTTCGATAATCGGAAGCAGGCTTTTCTTTGTTTCCGAAAAGGCATCCCTGCACATGAAAAGAAAGCGGAACAGGCACGGCTCCGACTTTGCAAATCTGACGTAGCTCATATCGTAAAGCCGGATCACGCCGTCCGCGCTTTCGCTTCTCATGGCATTCTCAAAGGTATTCACGGCAAGCGGGATCAGCTCCGCCCGCAGTTCATCCATCCCGGAAAAGGAAAGATAAACCGGCTGTGTGGAACAACCCAGCTCACGCGCGAGGCATTTGACATTCACGGCTTCGCAGCCCCGATCCTTCAAAAGCTTTAATGCGGTACGCAGAATCATTTCCCGCGTGATTTGCTTTTTTGCCGGCATTTTGCGCACCTCCTTCCGTAACGGTAAACGAGTTTATCAATAAACAGATTTATTATATCGCATCCGGAGCGAAAATGCAAGGGGAAATGAGGAATATCCACCGCATAAAGAAAAAGCAGTCGCTTCCCGGCGGGGGAAACGACTGTTGTTTTGTTTTAACGGGCGAAGAGCAGCAGTAATTCGTTTATACCGTCCACCGCGCCCTGCCTTCCGGCTTGTATTTCGCGGTTGCGCCATTCCACAAGGCATTTCCGGATAATGCTTACCTCCTCCGGTTCAAAGGGGATCTTCTTTTTGCGGTTCGGCTTCATCGTATCCGATATTTCCGCCAGCCGCAGCAAAAGATCGCCGATCACGGCGTTGGTTTCCGTATCGTAATCCGTCCGCTGCCGGAATAAGCCGTTTATCAGTGCCCGCAGCTCGAAATCGTCCAGCTTGACCTTCATGCTTTCACCTCGGATAAATGATTTATTTTCAAATGCAGCCCGTAAAGAAACCGAAAAAGGGGGGCGGCATATTTACGCTTGTTCGAGATTAAACTGCTTGACGAATTCTTCACGCAATCTGTTTACCTCACACGATTCGGGCGGAGGGTCAATTTCGGTCAATTCATTATTGTAGAATTGAAAGCATTTATGCTCTATTTTATCGAGCTCGGATGTCACGGACAGCCGATGTATTATAACAGGGCGGTCGGCTTCTGCCGCAGTCAAAACAAAATCCCCGAAGTACAGGCAATTCCGCGGCAATTTTAAGCGGCAGCACACATTGATAATGTCGAAGGAAGACATCGAAAGGTTAAATACCGCAATAATCAGCAGCCATACTCTGAAAGATGAAATAAAAAGAGCTGCTGTTGCAGGGACAAACGTCAGCAGAATAAGCGGAAATGCCCCGAACAGCACTGCCTGCGTTTTGTTCCATACGCCGAAGGCGGGTTTTACATATGCCGTCGCGGAAGTAAAAGAAAAAACTCGTTTGGAAGGGAAGAAATATATGCCCTCCGCTTTTCTTCCCGAAAGCCGGCAAAATAACGCGTGGCACAATTCGTGTGCAGGGAGGCAAAGGATTGCGATGATAATGCAAAACGGCCAGTCGGAGCCGAGTTTCAGGGAAGCCAAAAAAACCACCAAAGGAATTACAAGCAGGAACTGCAAATACTTTCCTGCTTTTTTAAGCTTGAAATCAACAACGACCTGTTCCGCGTTTGTCCAACAATAGGATGTGCGAGGGTGAAAATCCGATTCGTTTTTGAAGAATGCGATTTTCATGCTGCCTCCCGATGCTTTGGTATTATGGCTCCTCCGTATGATATCATAATTTCCATCGGCAGTCAACGGTATCTGTACTCACAGCTCGGTCTGCCGTTGAAAAAATGAGCTTTGCCCGAGAAATTATTTGTATTATCCAAGATTTCGCTCTCCTTTCCGTAGTTGGTTTTCCGATGTCTCGTTATATCACAGAACCGCTTTTTTGCATAATAAAGTTCGCTCAGGTGCGGACATAATTTTTTATATCGTTTCTCCTTTTTTGTTATTCTTTATATCACAATATTCCTTAAAATCGCTTTTCGCTCCGCGAAAAGCTACCTCCTAAGGCAACACACAATACAATCACACGAAAAGGCTCAGCAATCATTATTACAACTTAATGATATCGCACCACCATGAACACGTTTGAGTTTATTATCGTTTTCAATCCACCGATGTGACAATCCATACCGTCAATACCGTGAAGTTCGCGACAGAACCATCCATCGGGATGCTGTGCGTACAAATGCTTTTGCGTGTTGGATTGTGCCAATATCTTATTTTGGAGCGCAACCATAAACGGCTCATCCACGGGAGTGCCAAGCATATCACGGTGAACCAAGTACCTTATACTTGGACAAGCTCATTCAAGGAGAAAGTCTATTTGTTTTTGAAAGTTATATGCCATGTGCTAAACTCCTTTTGGGTATAAGATTGGGAGCAGAATTGATTCAGTGTCATTTGGCAGAATAATCCTCGGCAATATTTTTCTCAACGTCGTCTTCCGTAGAAGTGTTATTATGAATAAAGACATTCCTTTGACGCTCCCTGATCACTTGTTCTAAGTTTTGGAGTCTGCGCTTAACCGCATTTACTACGGCGTTGATACGATACTCGTCGATATAATTTTCATCCGTATCCAAGGCAAGCGTTTCTCTGATAATATCTTCGACATCATCCAGCTTTGAGAGATCGAGCCATTCAAAGGACTGAACCAATTGCAGCTGCTCAATGTGGTGATTCTTGAACGGCTTGCACCCCACATCCTTTTCGAATTTCATCTGTCCAGGCAGCTTATCATATCCCAAGGATGAACCGCTGTCGTAGATGGGCGCCATACCAATCCATTCAAGCGTTTCGGCATTTCTGATCAAGCCGAAGTTATTGAAGTGTCTGTCTTCGTTCGCAATGATATAGTCAAGCGTAATCATGCGGTCAAGGAATGGAACAACATCCGCTACACCCAGTGCTCCACAGCAATTGACGAAGTGTTGATAAACCGACGTGCTGTTATTTTTCTTTTGTGTCATCATAACGCGCCATGCAGGAATCAGCTCCGTATTTTCATCCACAAAGTCTTCACATACCGAGTAAGGTGCTTCTTTGTTCCAAACAAGCGTGTATGGTACGTGTGGAATATCAAGCCGTTCCATAATCTTTGTTGCAATGACTTCATTGAACGGTTGCTGACGGAACGGATTGGAGCCACCTTTGATTAAGCAACGCTTTCCGTCTATGATCTTCCAACGCTTTTTTAAGAAGCCATCCGAAGTATTGTCGGGAGATGAGAAATTCAGTGCATTATCTTTCTTGGGAGCGCCGAACAGAACGTCACCGATATCGTCGGAGAACGAATTATCAAAGAAGTTAACGTCTTCCCAAGTCAAGTCACTTCCGTCGGGCTTGATCCAATATTGGTCTGACAAGCTCAAACCGTAGCAACGAAGAAGCAAAAGCTTTGTGTTTGCGATTTCTAGTATTTCGAGAGCCTCGCGGATTCCGCTTCGGCTGGCAGGAATCGATCTATCTGTCCACCACTGATTGAGTTCTGTTCGATCAGCTACTCCGTGTCTGACATGAATACCGACGGGCAAATGTTCCGGTGCATATATCTCACCGATCTTCTGAATAAAACCGGTTGCGTCATCAAGCTCTATCGAAGCAACCTGCGTTCTCTTGTGCATCAAAATACATTTCATTACGTTCACCTCGTTTCTTTTGGTTTTCTTTGTTGAGGCCTTTTTCAAGGCGCTGACCTGCGTCTGTAATTCTTTTCTTTCGTCGATCAATTTGGCAAGCGGCTCGACCTCATCGTCCTTGATGTATCGGCTCTGCTTGCTTCCGCTTTCCGACCACTGGTGGTAGTAATATATCTTACCACCTATCGTCTTTTTTGATATATAACCTTTTGGGAGTTCCTTGATCCTTGCCGTCAATTCGGCAAGCTTTTCAAACGTTTCATTCGTAGCCATGATAGTATCCCCCTTATCTACAGTATTCTACTATATATTATACCCCAAATTAACCCCCCTTGTCAAGCGCTTTTGAAGATGTTGTACAACATCAAGGCATCCGTTGTAAATTGCCCTCGCCGTCAAAAGCGAGAACTTGCTTGATTAACTCTTATTTTTCTCCAAAAATATAGTGGAGTTCATAAATTGGGTGTATAATGATGTAATAATTTAGCTGTTCAGCAGGAGGCAATAAAATGTCAAATCAAAAGTACACCATGGTATTCAAGAAACAAGTCGTAAAATTCTATCTGGATCACCATACGGTAAAGGAAACACTGCAAGAGTTCCATGTTCCTGAGAGCACGCTGTTTGCTTGGAAGCAGCAGTATCATAAAGGGCTTTTTGATTTGTCTCATGCCGCTAAAGCTATGACGCTGAATCGTTTACAAAGTCATGCAAAGAAGCTGGAGCAGATTTTGGAAGTGCAACGACTTACATTGTGTACACCGGTCTCATCCACAGAAGATAAGGTCAAAGCAATTGATAGTTTGCGAGATAAGTATTCAATTCACGTTTTGTCAGAGGCGTTTGGAATACCGCGAGGCACATATTACAACAGAAAAAGAGCAGAACGCTCGAAAACTGTTTATGAGAAAAATGACGAAAATTTAAAGCCAATTATCCAAGAGATTTTCACCGAAAGCGAATATCGATTGGGGAAAAAGCCGATCAAATATCTCCTTGAACAAAGAGGTGTGTTTGTTTCTGAAGCGCGGATTAGTCGTCTGATGAAGGAAATGGGATTGATTATTCAAAAGCCAAGGGAATTGAAGGCACATACAACTCCGATAAAAAGAAAGAACCGTCCCAACCGGTTGTTTGGTTTGGATGGTATTACCTCACCGAATACGGTATGGGCAAGTGATATTACTTATGTGAGAGTAGGCGATGAGCCTCACTTTGTTTGCGCGGTAATTGATTTATATTCCCATAAGGTCCTTGCAACCGCTGTTTCTAAAACAATTGACACAATGCTGTCTCTAAAAGCTTTTGCTCTTGCATACCAATCAAGGCATACAACAGACAAGCTTATTTTTCATACAGACCAAGGCGTACAGTACACAGCGTTGGCATTCCGAACATACTTGTCAGAGCTACATGTTTTACAATCCTTTTCTGCTCTCGGCTCGCCTACGCAAAATCCAGTTTGCGAATCGTTCTTTGCAAGAATGAAATATGAGGCATTATATCGTCAGGAATATTCCAACATAGATGAATTGGAGTCAGAAGTAGAGAAATACATCGATTATTATAACAACCGAAGACCACATCGCAGTTTGAATTTTAAAACTCCCTCGCAAATTGAAGACATTTTTTATAGTATAGCTTCTTAATAAAGAGAGAAAACACCCATTCTCATTACTGAAAATAGGTGTTTTCTTGTTATAGTTTGATAGGGGGAAAATTGAAAACTCCAATTTGAAGTGTTCAAAAAGTCGTTACCCCCGCAATGGCAGGGATGGCTGGAATCGAACCAACGAAATGCCAGAGTCAAAGTCTGGTGCCTTACCGCTTGGCGACATCCCCTTATTCTCGGTTATTATATATCGCGCGCGGCGTTTTGTCAACCGCTATTTTTGCCGTTGCAAATGCGGCGGCGGTATGGTAAAATACATATAATATATCCGGAGGTTTTTGAAATGAGAAAGTATATCGCACTCGCACTGCTTATATTTACGCTTCTTCCCGTGCTTGCCGCAACGCCCGCCGCAGCGGCGGATATTTATGCACGGACCGATGTTCCGAAGATATTCATCACGACACAGACAAATGTCACGCGCGATTACTGCGCAGCCGCGGTGCGCGTTATAGATAAGAAGGGCGGCACGGAGCCGGAGCTTTCCGACACCGGCGCAAAGGTGAAGATCCGCGGGAATTCCACCTCCTCCGGCGCGAAAAAGCCCTTCAATATCAAATTCTCCTCCAAGACCGATCTGCTCGGGATGGGCAAGAACAAAAAATGGTGCCTGCTTGCCAACTGCTACGAAAAAACACTGCTGCGCAATCAGACGGTGCTGGATTTTTCCGCGGCGATCGGGCTTGCGTACACGCCGAAATACCGCGTGTGCGATGTTTATCTGAACGAAAAATTCCTCGGCAGCTATCTTGTCACGGATGCGATCGGTGCCTCGAAAACCCGCGTGGACATAGATACCGATGCAAACGAGTTCATTCTGGAACGCGATTCCTATACCGATGAGGGAACGACATATTTCACCACCGATATTTACGGCATCCGGTTCGGCATAAACGAGCCGGACGAGCAGACGGCGGAGCAAAAGGCGTGGCTTTTCGATTTTGTCGCAAAGGCGGAACGCGCGCTTGCCGGCGGCAGCCTCGAAGAAATCGAAAAGTATTTCGATGTGGATTCCATGGTGGATTTCTATATCGTGCTCGAATATTTCAAAAACGTTGATGTCGGCACGGGCAGCACCCGCTTTTATATCAAAAACGGCAGGATATACGGCGGCCCCGTGTGGGATTTCGACCTTTCAGCCGGGAACTGCAGCTCTGATTATTACAGGGATTACAACAATGTCGGCACCTCCGGCAACAGCTGGGAGGGGCTGTGGTGCGAGCGTATGTGGTTTCGACCGCTGCTTTCCGTGCCCTCCGTGCGCGAAAAGCTTGCCGCGCGTTACGCCGAATTGCAGGATGAGATCATAAATCTTTATGCCGACAACACGCTCGGCGGGAATTATATCGATCGTATGCTTGCAGAATACGGCGCTTCCTTCCGCCGCAATTACAAAGAAGCGGGCTGGAGCGACAGCGTGCGCTACAATGTTTTCGAGCGCACCCCGGATAAGGGCTATGAGGCAAACCTTGCCTATTACCGCGCATGGCTGGAAAAGCGCAACGAATGGCTGAAAGCCGAATGGGGAATAGACGACAAGATTACCCTGCTGCCCGGCAGCGGCGCAAGGGCGGACGGATGGTTTATCCGCGATATAAAAGAAAAGACCGCCGCGGGCGCAGTTTCCGCCGATGCGGATGCGTTTTTCGGCGGCAAAAAGCTCAGGTCCGGCGAATATCTTCCCACCGGCGCCGTGCTCACGCGCGGGGGCGCGGGGTATTGTGTCATCGTTCGCGGCGATATCAGAGCAAACGGCATTCTCGATTCCGTGGATTACCTTTACCTCAAACGGCTCGTGCTGCAAACCGTATCGCTCGGCTATCCCGAAACGCTTGCTTCGGATATCACGGGCGACGGCAGAACGGATGCCTATGATTACCTCCTGCTCAAACGCCATGTCCTCGGGACATATAATATATACGGCTGAATATACGGCGGATAATTGCGTATTGATCATTCACAAAAAAACACCTCTCCCGAGATGTTTTTTGCGTTGCAGCCGAATATGTGCAGGGTAACCAATTATTTTCGTGCAAATTTGCCGCAATCGTTAATTGATTTTACCGGTGGGGAATTGATACAATATATTTGCGGGAGCAAATCAACGCCCTGACAAAATAATATTATTTCAAAAGGAGAGACCAAAAATGAAGAAAACCATCATATCCATTGTTTTACTTGTGTGTACGCTTTTCTCCTGCATGATTGATTTCCCCGCCGCGGCGGAGGGCTCCGATGATTTCACGGAAGAACGTGAATTTGAGATAACCTTTTACCCGTATGTCGCAGAGGAAGCCCGCGCGGCGGCAATGGAAAAGCTGAAGGACGATTACAACAAAAAGTACAATGCCGAAATGACATATACCCTAACGCTCATGGAGGATAAATACACCCGACCCGGCAATACCATAACCTACTGGTGGGTCATCGATAATTTCAAGTTCTCGCATATCGATGTGCTTATGGAAGCCGCGCGCAGCCTTGCGGGTGTATGGTCGGTCACGGATCGCGGGCCGAGGATAGACAGACACCTTTACGGTGATGTGAATGAAAACGAGGTCATAGACCTTGCCGACCTGATTGTTATAAAGCGCATGGTGATGCAGAGCGAGGATACCTCCTTTGTGAGCCATACGGGAAGGGTCTATTCCGATATTGACGGAAACGGGAAGATAGATTCCGTGGATTACCTGCTTGTAAAGCGTATGTATCTCGGCACGTTGGCGCTCAAATGGGTCGAATAAACGCAAAAACCGGAGGGGCTCACCCTCCGGTTTTGCTTTATATGTTACTGCTTTTCGGTGCTTTCGGCTTTCTCCGCTGTTTGCGCCTGTTCCTCCGCGGGGGCGCGGTTTTCCGCATCCGGGAGCTTTTTGCCGAGGTATTCCGGGAGCGCAAGCCCGCTCATCGCAAAGACCTCTTCAAGCGGGGGCACGCTTTTCATCATGCCGGAAAGGAAGTTCGCCGTTGCCGTTTTACCGTTGCCGCTCTGGCCGTTGTCCCACACGGTGACCTTGTCGATCTTGATGTTCTTCACGGCTTCGACCTGTATCTTCATAAGCTCCTCGAGCTTGTCGGCTATCATCAGCCTGAGCGCCGCATCGGCATCCCCGCCGGCGGATTTCACGATTTCGGCAAAGCCGGCAGCCTGCTTGCGGAGTATTTCCTCCATACCGCGGGCTTCCGCCTCCATGCGGGCGTATATGGCGTCCGCTTCACCCTTTGCCCTGCGGCGGGTCTGTTCGGCTTCGGCTTCCGCCTGCAGCTCCAGCTTGCGCTTGTTGATCTCGGTTTCGACAATAACGTCGGCTTCCAGCGTTGCCTTTTCACGCGCGCTGCGCGCTTCTTCGGCGGCACGCTCGGCATCGTAGGATTCCTCCAACGCCTTTGCCGCCTGTATCTTTTCCGCCGCCGTGGCAATGCGCTGCGCTTCCGCCTGCTTTTCGCGCAGGGCGGCATTGCTCATCGCTATTTCGGTTTTGGAAAGGTTTTCGCCCTGTATCGCTTCCGCATCCGCTTTGGAAACGTTTATACGTTCGTCCATGCGTGCGTTCGCTTCGCCTATGGAGCCGTCGCGTTCCTTTTCGGCAACGCTCTTTTTCGCATCGTTGATCGCCTTTGCAGCCGCTTCTTTACCCAGCGCGACTATGTAGCCGCTCTCGTCGCTGATATCGGTGACGTTGACGTTTATCAGCCGCAGACCGATCTTTTTAAGCTCGACCTCCACATTTCGGGAGACGGCTTCCAGGAATTTATCGCGGTCGGTGTTGATCTCCTCGATATCCATTGTCGCGATTATAAGCCTGAGCTGACCGAATATGATGTCCTTTGCAAGCTCCTGTATCTGCCCGAGCTGCAAGCCGAGCAGGCGCTCCGCCGCGTTCTGCATCACGCCCGGCTCGGTCGAAATACCGACGGTGAAGCTGGAGGGAACATCAATACGGATGTTCTGCTTGGAAAGCGCGTTGCGCAGATCGACCTGTATGGAAAGCGGGGTCAGATCGAGAAAGCGGTAGGATTGCAGCACCGGGAATACGAAAGCCGCGCCGCCGTGGATACAGCGGGAGCTTCGCGTGGTGCCGTCCGCGTTTTTGCCGACCTTACCGTAAATGACGAGTATCTTGTCCGAGGGGCACTTTCTGTACCTCGAAAAGATCCACATCACCAGCGAAAAGGCAAGCAATGCCATGACCGTAACAAGAATGATCGCGTTAAGACTCATTGTTTTTCTCCTTTATTTACAGTTTTATTTATAGCTCATGCAGTGCGTGATTATATCCTTCCGGCTTTTACTGCCCGAAAGGCTTTTACTGCCTTTTGTTTTTCCGGCGGACGATCAGTGTATTGTCCCCGGTTATGCCGATAACGGTTATTTCCTCGCCGAACGTTATATCCTGCGGGTCGTCCGTCACCGCCGATTTTTCGGATATCCGCTCGCCCACGAGTATATTGACCTTGCCCGCCCCGGCGCGCAGTGCGGGTATGCGGATATATACCGTGCCGCTTGCACCGAGCGAATCGCGGATCTTTTCGGTGCCGTCGTATTGCAGTGAAAGTATCCACTTCATGAGCAGCGCGACAATGAGCATCGCCGCAAAACCGGAAACAAGCGATACGAGCACTGCGGGGAAGCCTTTCATTCCGTTGTCCGTGCAGACAACGCCTGCCCAGCCCATGACCGAGAAGAAGGCGATTATTCCGCGGAAGGTAAACAGCCGCAGACCTCCGTCCGCTTCGAAGGCGTGCGCGTGGGGTATATCCTCCCCGGCGGGGATATCGGGTATACCGTCGCCGTCGATATCTATGCCGCCGTCGAGGTCGCCGGTATCGCCGTCGAATAGCGCCGGCATGGTCTGCGGTGTTGTGGGCTCC
>OGOZ01000764.1_pt1 | contig 20251 bp, 11 predicted proteins | sample 1552801 | NCBI WGS metagenome assembly OGOZ01 (sample SAMEA2580196, study PRJEB22360) | human gut metagenome | biome: human gut; feature: human-associated habitat; material: faeces | place: Denmark | collected 2008/2010 | reverse complement strand
AGGAGTGCACTTCGATGAGGATTTCCAGACCGCGCTTGACGCCTTCCTCACGCAGGCGGGAGATGAGCTTGAAGGTCTTCGGGGTCATGAAGCAGCTGGTACCGGCTTCCTTGGCGCCGTAACCGACGGCGTCGAGACGGATGTAGCTGACGTGGGAGGCTGCCATCTGGTCGAAGATGGACATGAGGTATTCCCAGCCCTTGTCGGAATCGGTGTCGATGTCCACCTGCTGCGGGGTGAAGCTGACCCAGACCAGGCGGGTCTTGCCGGCGAACTTGTAGTGGGTGAAGGGCAGGCCCGGGCGCGGACGGTAGATGCCGGCCAGATCCTCTTCGGTGGCGCCGTTCGGGAAGACGGAGCTCATGGTGAGGAACATCGGGTAGTACTCGGATTCCTCGCCCTTGGCGAGCACGTCCTGGAACTGCTTGGACTGCCAGCTCATGTGGTTGACGATGGCGTCGACCATGATGTCGTGGGTCTTGGAGAGTTCGGCCACGTCGTCCCAGCTGCCGAGGCGCGGATCGACCTTGGTGTGGTCGATCGGGTCGAAGCCGGCGTCCGCGCCGTCGAACGGGGTGAAGAACGGCAGGATATGCACGCCGTCATACACGCCGTCGAAGCGGGTACGCAGGATTTCGGTCATGGATTTGAGGGTTCCGTCGCCGAGACGGTTGGCGTAGGTGATGAGCTGCACCTTGTTTTTCATGGGACCTCCTTTGGCTCCGTTTCTATTCTGAACGAACCTGGGCTTCCGTTCCCGGGCTCTCGCTTCCGGGCGTGTCGAACGTTTCCTGACGTTTCCTGACGAGTTGGGCAACGTATCCGAAGTTCGCTCATTGTTGCATCGAACCGGTTCGATATTACCGCAACAAACCTCTTCGCACCAAAACCGCAACCCTCATCCGGGCGTGTCGAACCGGTTCGAACGCAACCACCCCATCCAACGCATCCCACCATCGCCCGAGTGTCCGATTCTCCAGAATCGGACAAACGAAGCATCGCAAACATACGCTGAGTGTCCGATTCTGCAGAATCGGACACTCAGACGGCATACGAAAGGCATGCGAAAGACAGACAGAGGCACGTGAAAGGCATGAGGAAGCGCGGCGGCTATTCCGCAGGCGACTGGCCATGACTGGCCACGACTAGCTATGGCTAGTTGACCAGCTAAAGGACTAGCGCTACTAGCGCTGAAGGGCTAGCGGGTGGTGTCGCCCAGCTTGAGGGTCACGGGGATGAGCACGCTCGGCTCGTACGGCTTGCGCCCGTCGCCCCGCTTCGTCGTCGACCCACCTTCGCCGCTCTGCGCGATCGCACGGATGATGTGCCCGACCGCGACCTGCGCGATCTTCTCGAAATCCTGCGCCACGGCGGTCATCCTTATGCCGGCCAGATCGGTCAGATACGTGCCGTCGTACGCGATTACCTGCAGGTCTTGCGGAATCGAAATGCTCCGATGCAACGCCTCCCGCACGCACAGCGCGGCGCCGATATCGGAGCTGACCACGGCGTCAATGCCGTCCGGCTGCATACGGTTGAACACATCGTTCACCGCATCCTTATAGCCCTGGAAATCCTGCACGCTTCCAGCCTCGACGTACTCGTACCGCACGCCAGCCGCCCTGAGCTCCTGCTCCAGTGTGAGGTAGTAGCGGATCGTGGGAAACGTCGTCTTGTGCAGGTCGAAATCGTCCAATTCACCGCCACTTTGCGCCGCCAAATCAAAGAACTGCTCACGCGGCCCGCCGATCATCACCACATGGCGGGCACCGGTGTGAATCAGCATGTGAGCCATCAGACGGCCGCCCTGCTCATGGTCGGAGCCAATCGACGCGATGCCGTCCCCCAGCACGCGGTCGAACGCGACGACCGGCCTGTCGATGGACGTCCAATAGTCGTTCGGATGCGTGGTGTGTGAGCAGACGATGATGCCGTCCATCATGCGACGACGCAGCATGTCGACGTATTCGGCCTCGCCGTTCTCCGCGTCGGCCGTGGAGCACAGCATGGTGCGTAGTCCTTGGGCGGCGAGCTCATGTTGCAGATGCGCGGTAAGGGTGGAGAAGAACGGGTGGCGGATGGTCGGCACGATCACGCCGACCAGGTTCGTTCGATTCTTGTACAGGTTGCGCGCCAGCTCGTTGGGTACGTAGTTGAGCTCCTTCATGGCCGTTTTCACCCGCGCGCGCATGTCGTCGGACACGTATCCCGTCTTGTTGACCACCAATGAGACGGTGCTCAGCGACACCCCGGCCTTCTTCGCCACATCACGCATGCCAACCATCGTTCCGCCCCTTTTGATTGTTCGGCGCAATTCAGCCAATATAGCCCCATATTATCAAGTGCCGGACGATTCGATGCGGGAAAATGGACATTCCTCCGCAGAACGACTACGCCCCTTTGCGAATCCGAAGGAAACGCCGACGCGCAGTCGCGCGATGACGTGCTCGGCGGCGCGGCTGCTAGGCGTATCTGCTATGCGCGTGCTATGCGTGCGTTACGCGTGTCCGCCCAACAATGCGATGCCGAAACCAATCGCAACGCAGGCCAGGGGCACCAAAACCGTGGCGGCACCGTAGCCCACGGCCATGGCGAAGCGACGTTTGCGGATCAGCGACAGCACCTCGTTGATCGCCGTGGAAAAAGTGGAGAATCCGCCGAGGAATCCCACGACGAACGTCATGACCGTCTCCATATCCACCGACTGGGAATAATACGACATCATGGCGATGCCCGCGCACAGGGAGGCGACGCCGTTGATGACGAGCGTGGCCAGCGGAAAACCATGCTTGCCGGCGCGATTCCAGCTACGTTGGATCGACACGTCAAGCACGTAGCGGGCCATGGCTCCGATGCCGCCGAACAGGCAGATCATCCATATCATCAGCGCACCTCCCCTGTGGTCGGGTCGGCGACGAGCGGAATCTGCGCGGTGATCGGCTTGGGTTCGAAGCTCGGCGGATTGGCGGATTGCAGCGATTGCTGAGATTGCTGAGGATTGGGTTGGTGGGGTTGCGCGGATTGCAGTGTTTGCTGGGATTGCGCGGAACGCTTGGGCTGTGCGGATTGTGCAGAATCGGTCCGTTGAGGGGTTACCTGGTTTTCATGCGCCGCCGATTGCGAATTGACCGAGGCCTGCGATTGCGGCTGCAATGACGACGACGAATCCGGCAATTGCGTAGCCGACAGTTGCGGAATCTCTAATTGCGGGACGGGCAATTGCGGGACGGGCATTCGGTGGATATCCCGTGAAACATCGCGTGAGACCAATGGCGAAGTCTGCTGCGAAATCGACTGCGCAATCGAATCGGCATGCACGGCGGACGAAAGTTCCGGATTTGCCGAGGAATCCGTCCGAACCGGCCCGGCCTGGTCAAATGAATCGGATTGGAGGGACGCGATTGACGCGTCGTCCGCGGATTGGGGGAATCGTGCGGACTGTGCGGAATCGCCGACAGCCGACACGATCCGCGGCACCTGTCCGGTCTGCGCCGCCTGCTGAGCGATCTGCGCGGCCTGCTGTGCGGTCTGCGCCGCCTCAAGAGCCGCCTGCGCGGCGGAATGCGCCGCATCCGCCACCTTCACGTGACGCACGCCCTGCTCACCCTGAGTGTCCGATTCTGGAGAATCGGACACAGAAGCATCGGCAAGCGCGGCACGAACCCGCTTGCGGGCGCCATGCGACGTCACGACCCGCATCAACGCCATACCAGCGGCCGACGCGATCAGACCACATACAAAACTTCCGGCAAGATAGCCAAACGCGGCCGCGAACCGCTGCTCATGTAGTCCTTCCATAGTTTCCAGCATCACACCGGACATCGTCGAAAGACCACCAAGAAAACCAAGCCCCACACCGCGGCTGACGGCCTGACGAACCCTGCGACGCAGCCACGACGCGGTCGCCATGTATTCGGCCAGCATCGCAAACAGAAAACAGGCGACCATATTCGAAACGAACGTGCCCACGACGAACGGCGTTCCGCCGACGGACGGCATCAACATGTCCAAAACGCGACGGCAGCCAACGCCGAAGAAACCGCCGACGAACACCACGACATACATCACCACGTCGGCAAGCGGATTGAACCGCGCCTGCACGCGTTTCATCGGCGCAAGCGGAATCTGCGGCGGATTCTTCGACGCGGCAGCGCCGGACGGATGGACGGACGCATGCGCCACCTCGTTGATATCGATCGATTGCGTAGCGGGATTCGGTTCCGTGCCCGCGTTCACCTCCGCCGGGCCGTCCTCCGTTTTCCGTTTTTGCGATTCCATTACGCTCCCCTGTATTGGCATGCGGCGGACAGCGTTGTTCCGCCCAGAGGCCGTGCAACAACGAGCTGGCCGCAGTTGCCGCCTTCCTAACCCAGACAAGTTTACACGTTGGCTTAATCCGCCCACCCTGAGTGTCCGATTCTGGGGAAACGGACGCTCAGACCTCTAAACCCGTACCCCACATGTACATTTCTCCAGAATCGGACATTTAGGCGGCACATTCGCTACCTCACACGTCCGATTCTGCAGAATCGGACACTCAGGCACCCCACACACAACTTTGTATGTCCGATTCTGCAGAATCGGACACTCGGGGACACTCGGAATGATGGATAAGAATGGGGGCACCGCAAAGGCACGGTCAAGCAAGGTCACGCATCGCACAGAGCGCGCATTGCAAGCCGCGCGTCGCTTTCGTTCTCACCGCTGAACAGCACGACCAGGTAGTCGCCCGCACGCAGCCGCGTATCGACACGCGGCACCATCTGCCGTTCGCCACGGCGCAAGCCGATAAGCAGACAGCCGGACGGCCATCGCACATCGCGCACCAGCTTGCCGTCCGCGATCGCCCCCATTCCCAGCGGAAGCTCCATAATGCCGCGGTCAACATGGCTGACGACCGCCGTCGTGCCACCTTGCGCACGTATGTACCGATCCAGCAGCTCGCCGTAAATCGGTTTCGTACGGAACAGATCGGAAACCAGCAATGCGATGAACGCGACGGCCGCGACCGGCAGCATGTGCGTCAACGTGCCGGACATTTCCACGGCCAGTAGAATCGACGTGATCGGAGTTTTCACGGACGCCGACAACGTGCCGGTCATCACGCACACCGCGAAAATTGCCACGGAGCCAGACGGCAGCCAACCCAACTGACGCAACGCCTGGCCGCAGATGCCGCCGGCGAGCGAGCCGACCGCGAGAATCGGCATGAAAATGCCTCCGGGCGCACCCGAGCCGAAACTCGTGGACGTGAACAGCACCTTGACCAAAAACAGCAGGCACAGCATGCCCAACCCGATACGCGCATGCTCGGCCATGTCGATCAGGTTCGATCCGCCGCCAAGCACGTCAGGCAGCCAAATGCCGACCGGCAGCGCGATCGCAAGCGCAATCATCGGACGGCTCCACGCGGGCAGCCTGCCATACAACGTCTGGAATCCAAGCAGCGAACGATTCATCAGCGAACCGACCAGACCTGCCACCAATCCCAACGGAATCAGCCACACGTACTCGTCAAGCGGAAGCTGGCCGATATCGCCGAAATCAAGCACGGGACGCAAGCCGAAGCAATATTTCGACACGAAATCGGCGGTGAGCGACGCGGCGGTGGCTCCCATCAGAATCGCAGGGGAAAAACTGCGATGCACCCCCTCCAAGGCGAACATCATGCCGGACAGCGGGGCGCTGAACGCAGCGGAAAGACCGGCGGCGGCACCGGCGGTGATCAGATAATGCTCCTGCATATCCTCGCGGCGTTTGCCGCGCAGCCGATGCGACAGGAATTGCGCGCCCGAAGCGCCGATTTGGATGGATGGTCCTTCGCGGCCGAGTGATAGGCCGAACAACGCGCCCAGCAAGCCGCCGATGTACCGTACCGGCAGAATCGTCTGCCAGCGCATCCTCAATCCGCGAATCACCACGCCATTGGTCTGCGGAATGCCACTGCCGCCGGCCATCGGCTCTTTTTTGATCATCCATGTGATCGCCAACGCAGCCAATACCGCGGCCAGCGCCCATGGCGCCACAAGCCAAGGAGTCTCACGAATCCGCGCATACACCCAGCGGGCGGTTTCGGTACCGTATTCGATGCCGAGACGGTAGGCGACGACGAGGAAGCCGGAAACCAGCCCTACAACGACGCCGGCCCCCGCCATCTTCCATTTCAGATGGTCGAATCGAGGAACCAGCTTGTCAATGGATGAAGTCGGGGGCACAACGTTCAGTCGAGGCACAGAGCTCAGTCACAACCTTCAGTCATAACGTTCAGTCGAGGCACAACGCCTAGGCACAGCGCTCAGCCGATCAGCGAATGAATCTGGATGATGTGGTCACGCTGCGGGCCGGTGCCGATCACGGAAATACGGCAGCCGGACAGCTCCTCAAGACGCTTGACATAATCCTGGCAGGTCTTCGGCAGATCGTTGAAATCATGAATCTGGGAAATGTCCTCGGACCAGCCTGGCATGGACTCGTAAATCGGCTTCGCGACAGCGAATTCAGCTTGGTCGGTCGGCATATCGTCGCGGCGTTCGCCGTTGACGTCATACGCCACGCACAGCGGAATCTCCTTCAGACCGGTGAGCACGTCGAGCTTGGTGAGCACGATGTCGGTCAGGCCGTTGACTTGGGCCGCGTAACGATTGACAACCGCATCGAACCAGCCACAACGACGCGGGCGGCCGGTGGTCACGCCATACTCGTGGCCCTGGGCGCGCAGCCAATCGCCTTCCTCGCCGAACTGCTCGGTCGGGAACGGGCCTTCGCCCACGCGGGTCACATACGCCTTGGCGACGCCGATCACGCGGTTGATCTTGGTCGGACCGACGCCGGTGCCGGTGCAGGCGCCGCCGGCGGTCGGGTTGGAAGAGGTCACGAACGGATAGGTGCCGTGATCCACATCGAGCATGGTGGCCTGTCCGCCTTCGAACAGCACGGTCTTGCCCTCGTCGAGCGCCTTGTTGAGCACCAGCGACGTGTTGGCCACGTACGGCTTGAGGCGTTCGCCCAGCTTGAGCAGCTCGTCGGTGGTCTCGTCCACGTCGATCGGACGACGGTTGTACAGCTTGACGAGCATCTGGTTCTTCTGATGCAGGCTGGCCTCGACCTTGTCATGCAGGTGCTCCGCGTTGAACAGGTCGTGCACGCGGATGCCCACGCGGTTGATCTTGTCGGCGTACGCCGGGCCGATGCCACGGCCGGTGGTGCCGATCTTATGCTTGCCGAGGAAGCGCTCGGTCACCTTGTCGAGCACACGGTGGTACGGAGCGATGATATGCGCGCTTTCGCTCACCAGCAGTCGGGAGCAGTCCACGCCACGGCTTTCAAGGCCGTCGATCTCCTGGAACAGCACTTCCGGATCGACCACCACGCCATTGCCGATTACGGGGGTCGTCGTCGGGCTGATGATGCCGGAAGGCAGCAAATGCAGCGCATACGATTCGTCGCCGACCACCACAGTATGGCCAGCGTTATTGCCGCCGTTGAAGCGGGCGACGTAGTCGACCTTCGTGCCGATCAGATCCGTTGCCTTGCCTTTGCCCTCGTCTCCCCACTGGGCACCGATCAAAACAATTCCAGGCATGTTGTTGCACCTCCGTGCGTACGCGATTCTGCCTTAAGCCTTGCGCCTAAAGCCTTACAAAGGTTACTCTTCACCCTCTACCGGGTCTGAGGGATGCTCACGGCTCCGGACCGACCGTAATCGGATTGCAACCGGTCCGAAAAACAGACCAGAAAACGCCCGAAAACAGTTCGAAAGACCGTTGGCTAGTTCAGCGCGCGCCCGGCACTGCCGAGCTGCTTGCATGCTTCGACCACACGCGCGGCCATCGCGGATTCAGCTTCACGACCCCAGGATCGCGGATCGTACAGCTTCTTGTTGCCCACCTCACCGTCGATTTTGAGCACCGAATCATAGTTGGAGAACATGTGACCGGCCACCGCACGGCTGAATGCGTACTGCGTATCGGTGTCGATGTTCATCTTCACCACGCCGTAGCTCACGGCCTGCGCGATCTCCTCCGGCGCGGAGCCGGAACCGCCGTGGAACACCAGGGCGAACGGCTTACCGGGAGCGACATCCAGCGAGTGCGCGGGGTCGGGCATTTCGCCGGCCTTGATCGCGAGCGCGACCGTGGTCTGGATTTCGTCGAGCAGTTCGGGGCGCAGTTTCACCACGCCCGGTTTGTATGCGCCGTGCACGTTGCCGAAGGTGAAGGCGGCCATGTAGCGTCCGCGCTCGCCGAGGCCGAGTCGTTGCGCGACGGTGATGCCTTGCGCGGGCGTGGAATACAGTTTGTCATTGATTTCGGCGCTGTGCCCGTCTTCTTCGCCACCGACCGCGCCGATTTCGATTTCCAGCACGGTGTGCGCGGCTTGGGATTTGTCGAGCAGTTCTTCTGCGATGTCGAGGTTTTCATCCAGCGGCACTGTGGAACCGTCCCACATGTGTGACTGGAAGGTCGGTTCCTGACCGTGCTTCACCTGTTCGACTTCATGGTCGAGCAAGAGGCGCACCCATTCGTCCAAATACTGTTTGGCGCAGTGGTCGGTGTGCAGGGCGATGGTGATGTTGGGGTATTTCGCCGCGACTTCGTGCGCGAAGGCTGCGAAGGCAAGCGAGCCGGTGACGCGGTCGTTGACGCGTTGCCCGGAGAAGTAGGCGGCGCCGCCTACGGAGACTTGGATGATGCCATCGGATTCCGCCTCGGCGAAACCCTGGAGTGCGGCGTTCAGGGTCTGCGTGCTGGTCACATTGATCGCGGGATAGGCGTAACCGCCGCGGCGTGCGGCGTCCAGCATTTGCGCATAACGTTCCGGCGTTGCAATAGTCATGCCTCCATTATCGCCCGACCCTATCCCACTTGTCATGTGACAACATTCGCCATCTTTCCTTTCCGTTTTCCCGACCGTCCGCTCCATATCCAGGTCGCCCGCCCCACTAGAGCCATATGCCGAGCGTTTTCGTCTCATATCCCGACACTTGCGGGACCGACCAATAAACATGGCGAAACCATCGCGATCGTTCCATCGGAAGTCGTAGAATATCCACCGGATCGCGCGACGAAGAGCCCAACCGGGTGTTCCCGCACGGGCATGCCGCCGCACGTAGATGTTGCGACCAATACCCGCGAGGAGGCTTGATGCACCAGGTTTTCGCCATCTTCCTTCGAGACGTGAAACGCATTCTGAAGAACCCCGTGGCGCTCGTCGTCACGCTGGGTGTGGCCATCATCCCATCACTGTACGCATGGTGCAATATCCTCGCCAACTGGGACCCGTACGCGAACACGGGCAACATCCAAGTCGCTGTGGCGAACGAGGACAAGGGCACAACCTCCACGCTGGTCGGCCATCTCGACGCTGGCCAGCAGACCGTCAACCAGCTTAAGAAGAACCATCAGCTCGGCTGGCGTTTCGTTCCCAAGCAGCAAGCCATCGAAGGCGTGGAATCCGGCAAATACTATGCGGCGATCGTACTGCCGGAAGACTTCAGCTCCAGACTAATCGGCACCGTCACCGGTAAAGGCGACCGACCGTCGATCACGTACTACATCAACGAAAAGCTGAACGCGATCGCGCCGAAAATCACCGATACGGGCGCGACCACGATCGACGAGCAGATCAACACCACTTTCGTTTCCAGCGTGGCCGACGCCGTGGCAAAGGAAGTGAAGGAGGCAGCGGGAGAAACCACCGGCAGCGTGAAAAGCGCGCAAAGCGACGTCATCAACGATCTGACCGACACCATCAACCAGCTCGAAACCGTCCAACAGCAGCTGCGCGACACCCGTTTCACGCTCGACAAGGCCCTCACCACCATCGATTCGGCCAAACAGTCCAACATCGCGCTCACCTCGGAAATCACCAACTCGCTTGACACCGTCGGCAAGGCGTCCGACTTGCTGAGCGAGACGCGCACACAAACCGAACGATTCTCGAACACGCTGGTCGGAGCGCTCGACAACGGCAGCACGCAACTGTCCGGCCTGCAGGTCAACGTGAGCAATGCCACCGGCACCGTGCTCAGCGGACTGAACACCACGCAGGACGCGCTCGACCAAGTGTCCAGCACCATGCATCACGTCAACGCCACCACCGGCAATGTGCTCGACGGCGTGGAGAAGGCGTTGCAGGCCAGCCAGCTGGATCCGAACAGCCAAACGTATAAGGATCTTTCCGCGCAGCTCGCCGAAGCCCGCAAACAGCTGACGTTCCAGCAGCAGCGCATCGACGCCTTCGATCAGGACACCACGGCTGCGATCAACGCGGGGAAGAACACCGCGAACGGGTTCAACGACGATGTCACCACGCTGGCGAAGAACGGCACGGCGTCGATGGCGAGCGCACACACGACCATCACCGGCACGGTCATGCCGAATCTCAACACCGGGCTCGATACACTCAGCCTGGCCAATGGGTCGCTGTCCGGCACGCTTACCACGCTGCAAAGCACGCTGGAACAGGGCAACGGGCTGCTCGACCAGTTGTCGCGCACCGTGACCCAAACGAACACCACCATTGCTGGCACGCAGACACAGCTCGCCAATCTCGCCAAACAGCTCAACACCACGCGCACCGATGTGGCCGCGTTGAGCAGTTCGGCGATGTTCCAGCAGCTTTCCCAAGCGCTCGGACTTGACGCGAGCGAGGTCGGCTCGTTCGTGGGCGAGCCGGTGCATTTGGACGAACAGGTCCTCTACCCGGTCAAAAACTATGGTTCCGCGGTCACGCCGTTCTACACGAATCTTGCGCTGTGGGTCGGCGGATTCGTGCTCGTCGCGATCTACAAGCTTGAAGTGGACCGCGATGAGAAGATCCGCATGTACACGCCACGCCAAGGCTATATGGGCCGTTGGCTGCTGTTCGTCACGGTCGGATTCCTGCAGGCGATCATCGCCACGATCGGCGATCTCGCGCTGGGCATCCAATGCGAGCATCCGTTCCTGTTCATCCTCGCCGGCATTTTCGCCTCGTTCGTCTACGTGAACATCATTTACGCGCTCGCCGTGGCGTTCCGGCATATCGGCAAGGCCGTCGCCGTGATTCTGGTGATCATCCAGATTCCGGGCGCGGCAGGCCTCTACCCCATCGAGATGATGCCGGAATTCTTCCGCCGTCTGAAACCGTTCCTACCGTTCACCTACGGCATCAACGCGATGCGCGGGCCGATCGGCGGCATGTATGCCAACCATTATTGGATCGACATGCTCTCGCTGTTCTGGTATCTGCCTGTGGCGCTGTTCATCGGCTTGGTGGTCCGCAAGCTGGCGTTGAACCTCAACCGCCTGTTCGACAACCGTCTGGCGGACACTGATCTGATGATCACCGAACATAACGAAGGCACGGTGGAACCGTTGCGGCTCACCGAGACCGCGCAGCAGATCGCCGAGGAGTTCCCCGAACTCGCCCGCAGACGGGCGATTCATTTCTTCCGCCTGTACCCGCGCCTGGTGCGTTGGGGATTCCTCGCGCTGGCGGTACTGCCGTTCGTGTTCCTGCTATTGCTATTCATCACGCGCATGAAGCTCGCCATGCTGCTCGGTTGGATCATTTCGATCATCGCCATCGACACATATCTCATCGTGGTGGAGTATCTGCGCGAACGGTATGCGAATTATCTGGGCGAGGAAGCGATGAGTGCGGAAGAGTTCCGCAGTGCGATCCTGCACGAGAACCTGCTGTTCCGGCCGGGCATGCATTACAAGCCGATGCATGCCGTACGTACGAGGCTGTATGAGGCTGCGCATGGTGGTTCAGCCGGACATGCGCCTGAACATGCGGCTGGAAACACGGACGGAAATGCTGGCAGGAGTCTGCGTGAGGAGGGGAACGAACAGTGAAAATGATCTGGGGCATCTTCAAGCGGGACATGTGCCACGCCACCCGCAACGTGATCGCCGTGATCGTCTCGATGGGTCTGGTGGTGGTGCCGGCGCTGTACGCCTGGTTCAACATCGCGGCCAGCTGGGACCCCTACGGCAACACCAAGGCATTGAAGGTCGCCGTGGCCAATAACGACAAGGGTTACAAGTCGGATCTCATACCGGTGCGCGTCAACGTGGGCGAAACCATCATCAGCACACTGCACGCCAACGACCAGCTGGACTGGCAGTTCGTGAAAAGCGACAAGGCAATCGACGGGGTGAAATCCGGCGAATACTATGCGGCGATCGTAATTCCGAAAGGTTTCAGCGCCGACATGATGACGCTGTTCTCCCCCGACATCAAACACGCGCAGCTCAAGTACTATCTGAACGAGAAAATCAACCCGATCGCCCCGCATATCACCGATCAGGGCGCGACAACCGTGGTCAACACGATCGACAAAACCTTCGCCAAAACGATTGCGCAAGTCGGACTCGACCTGGCCTCAAGCATCCTACACTATTCGCAAAGCCCGCAAATGGCCGAATACATGCGCAACCTCAACGGCAATCTCACCACCACGGCGGATACGCTGAGCGGCGCATCGCAGCAGGTGACGTCGTATTCGCAGCTGCTCGGCTCGGCGAACGACATCGTGGATTCCACGGGCAAACTGCTCGCCTCGGCGACCAAGGCGGGCAAACAGGCCCAGAACGCGTTGAAGCAAGGCAAATCAGGTGCCACATCGCTCACTTCGGCAGGTGCGAACGTCACCTCCTCGGTGAACACCGCGCTCGACCAGGTGTCAGGCGCGTTCGACCAAGTAGCTGCCAAGGTGAACAAGGCGTTCGACGCGATCGGCAAGGGCTCAGACACCGCAGCCAGCCAGTTGACAACGTTGAGCGAACAAGTCTCCAGCGGCGAATCGCTGTACGACACGTACATCACAAGCCTCAACCACATGCGCGAATCGGTGGAACAACTACCGGACAGCGATTCCGCGAAACAGGCGCTGCTGGAAGCCATCGACCGGGAGATCACGCTGCTGGAAGCCGCCAAAGGCGATTCGCAGAAGCTCGCGCAGCAGCTGAAAGACGCTTCCACGCAGGTCACGCAGGATGCCGCAGCCGCGGAACGCTCCCGCAAGGAGATCCTGAACCGCATCACCTCCGCGAAGCAGTCGATCAGCAATGTGCGCGACGATTACGCCACGAACGTCAAGCCGAAAATCGACGCGCTCGCCTCCACAGTCAGCACGCTGATCTCCCAAACCGACAGCATAATCACCCAGCTGAGCGGCACCGCCGACGATCTGGACGATGTGACGGGCGATGCGGGGACGAATGTGACGTCCATCCGTTCCACGCTCGGCGCGATCGCGAAGAAACTCGACTCGTCGGCAGCGACGGTGAAGGAGCTGATCGCGAAGCTGGAGACGGGCGGGAACGCCGGTGACGGCAACAGCGATGGTGGCGACGGTGACAACGACGCCAGTTCGTCCGATTCGGGTGAATCGGACGAACTACGTGCACTGGCCACCGCCAATGCGTCCACACTGTCCACGCTGATTTCCGCGCCCGTCGCACTGCATCGCGTCTCGGTGTACCCGATCGCGAACTACGGTTCGGCCATGGCGCCGTTCTATACGATCCTGTCAATCTGGGTGGGTGCGATCATCCTGTGCGCCATGCTGAAAGTGACGATTTCGGACCGCGAGAAGGCGCATGTGCTGGGCTTGGGCGACACACTGCCGCGCATCGCCGGTCCGTCCGGCCCGGGGAACGCCTCACGTTGGGGACTGCGTCTCGACCACGAGTATTTCGGACGGTACGCGATCTTCGCGCTGCTCGCGTTGCTGCAGGGCACACTGGTTTGCCTGGGTGACATGTATTTCCTTGGCGTGCAGGCGAATCATGCGCTGCAGTTCCTTGCCGTGGGGTGGCTTGCCGCGCTCGTGTTCTCGAATATCGTGTATACGCTGACCGTGTCGTTCGGCGATATCGGCAAGGCTGTGGCCGTGGTGCTGCTGGTGATGCAGGTCGCCGGTTCGGGCGGTACGTTCCCTATCGAGACGCTGCCGAAGTTCTTCCAAATGCTCTACCCGTTCCTACCGTTCCCGCACGCCATCGATGCCATGCACGCCGCGATGGCCGGATCGTACGGCAATGAGTACCTGCTTGATATGGTGTATCTCTCCTTGTTCCTGATTCCTTCGCTGCTGCTGGGATTGGTGTTGCGCAAGCCGGTGATCCGGTTGAACAACTGGGTGAGCCGCAATCTGGAGTCCACCAAGGTGATGTGACGAGGCGGATTTGAACGGGCTGGTTTGAGCCGGTTTAGATCGGTTTCGGCTGGTACACGTGAACGCGCTGCCCGCCATCATCGACGACCTGAAAACCCAAAGCCACGAATTCGTCACCATCGACCAGCCGGCAAAAACCTAAGCTAGCGTGGAGGCGTAGGGCATTGTCCTGCCCAGTCACTTCCCTTACGTACCGCTGCGCCATCCCGGCGCTCCTCTGCGCCGCCACTACCCCACATGTCGCCTCCTCACGCACCAACAAGTGTCCGATTCCCCCGAATCAGCCACCCACGCGTCATCCGGTCACCCCAGGTTGTCCGATTCGGGAGAAACGGACACTCAGGGGCACCGTGCAAACCACACGTTGATCAGAGAACCGGCAACCACCAGCACAACACCGATCCAGAACGGCATGCCCAGCGCCACGCCCAACAGAAGCGTGCTAGAAGCCGTGGAAAACAGCGGAGTCGCGTACGAACCAATCGCAAGCGTTTCCATACTGCCGTGCAACATGCCGTATCCCCAGCACGCGTAGCCGCCCGAAATCGAAGCGGCGCACGCAATCAGCGCAGCATATCCACCGATGCCGGGCGCCGTGTCCGGCAAACCGTCTCCCGAAACGAAATGGATGGTCCACAGTACAACGGCCACACAGCAGAAGAAAATCGTCGTGCCGTCGTAACCGCCGGACAACGACGGCGTAAAAGTCGCATAAATCGCCCAAATAAAGGCGCCAACAAACGCGAGCACATACGGTAGGGGGTTACTGGCGATATTGTGGACCGCTTCCTGCATATCAAGGCTTTCTCCGCCAACCGCCATCGCCACACCGATGGTTGCGATCACCGCGCCAGGAATCGCTTTGGCGACCGCACCACGTTTGTGCGATACCGCTGCGGTCATCAGCACCAGCAGCGTCGGCCACAAGTAGTTGACAAGGCTGACTTCCACGGATTGCGCGTTCGTTGTGGCCAGGCCGATCGACAGCGAGATTGACGCCTCGTATGCGATGAACATGAGTCCGCCTGCGATGAGGTACTTGCATGGCGCTTCGCGGATTGGTTTCGGACGGCGCACAATGAACAGCATGACACCACCGACGGTGTAGATGAGCGCCGAACCGAGCGTGGCGCCGAACGATTCGGAGACCAGTCGCACGAGGCCGGCCATGAAGCCCCACAGGACGATTGCGAACAGGCCGATGAGTGTCGCCGCGTGTGATGTGGCATGGCCGAGTAGCGGATTGCAGGAGTTGCCGGTGGGGTGGTTTGCGCCGGAATCGGAGGGGGACTTCTGGTTCGTGTTCACGGGCTCCAGCCTACCCATCGCCCTCCACGAGTGTCCGATTCTGCAGAATCGGACACTCCTGCAACCTGCGATGCCGCGAACCCGATTACCCCCGGAACCGCACCAACAGCAGAGTCAACCACCCCATCCGACGCTGCCACACCAGCCGTATCGGCAGCCAAGTCCATGCGTCCCGCATCCACACAGCCCACGCGTCCCGCACCCCCACAGCCCGCCGACGCGCGCACGTCGCCCATGACCAAATCATCCAACGTCACACCGAACATGTCGCAAAGCATCAGCAGCTTGTCACAAACGTCGCGTTCCACGCCACCATCTTGCGGTTGCATTGCGATTCGCAACCAAATTTTGCGACGCAACCGACAGTTGCGCGACGCGAAGTTGGCTTCACGGGTCTTTTACGACAATAGAAAAACCCTTGAAATTCCAACGATTCCAAGGGTTTCGAATGGAGCGGATGACGGGAGTCGAACCCGCCTTTAAAGCTTGGGAAGCTTTCGTTCTACCGATGAACTACATCCGCAAGGTGTGCCTTTTGAGCACGAGCCATTAGTCTAGCACGTCATTCCCGCTATATGTGGCAGATTGTCCGGTTCCGCAAAATCGATTTGCGCTATATGTGGCAGTTCTCCGCGGGCAAGAGCTGTTAGAGGGTACGAAATCGAAGGTATGGGGGCATCTTCGCGAAGGAAAGTGCCACATATAGCGGAAATCACTTTCTCGGCAGTCTCTTATCTGCCACATATAGCGATTTTGGGAGTCGTCAGCACAGCAAGTATGCGTCCGCAGCAACATCAGTACCGGAAAAGGCTGAAAGTCGGGGCAGGAACCAGCGGCGCGGGAGGCTGTGGGGGCGTCAGCGCGACCCTCTTCTGCGCATGGGGCGTTGCGAATAGTCGCGCGAATATCCACCGGTCGAACCCGCCGAACCCGCCGAACCCGAACCGTACGAATCGTAAGCGGAACCATACTGCGAGCCGAACTGCGGCCCGTCATAACCGCCCTGTCGAATGTCGATCGCGGCAACGCCGGTCGTTGCGTATCCGCCGGCCAGGTAGCCCGACTGCACGCCCTGCTGCCGCATCTCCTGACCCATCTGCATGAGCCGCGCAATGCGGTCCTGAATCGGCGGATGCGTGGAAAACAGGCGCGAGAAGCCCTCCGCAGAAAACGGATTGGCGATCATCATCGCGGCCATCGACTGCGTTCCAGCGGTCTTGGCCATCGGCATGGCAGCCGCTCCGCCGGAAATCTTGCTCAACGCGGAAGCGAGCGCCTCCGGATCCTCCGTCAATTTGGAACCATCCTCGTCGGCATCGTATTCACGCGTGCGGGAAATCGCCATCTGAATCAGCGAAGCCGCAATCGGCGCGAGAATTGTGCTCAGCAGCACACCGAGCAATCCCAAACCGCCGGACACCGAATCGTCGCGGTCATCGCGGGAACGTCCACCACCGAAATACATGAGCGAATAGCCGAGATACGAGATCACAGTGGCCATGGCGGAGGCGACGGCGGACGTCAGGATGTCGTGATTGTAGACGTGCATGAGCTCATGGCCGAGAACGCCGCGGATTTCGCGTTCGTTGAGTATCTGCAGGATGCCTTGCGTGCAGCAGACCGCCGCGTGACGCTCGTTACGTCCCGTCGCGAAAGCATTGGGGCTCATGGTTGGGGCGATGTAGATGCGCGGCATCGGCTTGCCCGCCTTCGCCGACAATTCGCGGACGATCTTGTACAATACGGGGGCTTCCTGCTCGCTTACCGGCTGCGCATGCATGCTGGCGATCGCCAGTTTGTCGGAAAACCAGTAGGAGACGAACGTCGAGCCGAGTCCGATGAGAATGTAGTAGCCGAGCGTGCCTTGGCTGGCGCCGGTTGCCCACCAAATGAGCATGATGACGCCCCACATCAACGCGAACAACAGCGTTGTCTTCAAGCCGTTGCAATGGCCATGCACCTGCAATTTGCCGTTCATGGGCACCAGCGTAGAAACGCAGACTGGGATTTTGCTGGATGCAAGCTGAAGGGTGGTTTGGCGGGATGCCGCAAACCCTACCTCGAATGTCCGATTCTGGGGAATCGGACACATGGGATTCCGCAAACCTACTTCGCACGTCCGATTCTCCAGAATCGGACACTCAAGCACCCAATTCAACCGCCTACGTGACCGATTCCCCAGAATCGGACACGTGGAGTGCCGAAGTTTACGAAAGTCCGCGAACGGCAAACAGAAGGCTGCACGCGTACGAGGGAGCCCACATATGAGCAACGCACCGCAGGCAAAATGCGCGAACAGCAGAACCAACAATGTAAGCAGGAAACAAGCAGGATTGCAAACAAACGGAAGTAGCGTCAGGAAGGGAACGTGCCATCGCCGCACGCGCACCCCTGCATAAAAAGCACGCGCTATCCCTGCATATCGCCCGAATGCACCGCGTCAAGCGCGCCAATCAAACCGGTCAGCAAATCGTTGCGATCGCAGGCGTCCGTCAACACGGCAAGCACATAAGCACCCGACTGCGAGGCCACGATCCCCGCGTCGTTCAGCGAATAATAGCCCCCTTCGCCGGCGATCCAGCCAGCCTTCGTATACACGGTGTTCGTATCGCCCAGCGCCGCATGAATGTTGGAATTTCGCGAATCCGTCATCTCACCAGCCAACCATTGCAACGATTCCGGCGCGACGCCCTGTGCCCCCGACGTCTGACCTGCGAAGAGGAATCCGTATCCGGCGGTCCACAGTTTGGCCATGTCCCTCGCGGAAGTGAACATGTATCCGCCGCGCTCGGGAGTCATCCTGGATGAAACCCCCTGCTGCTCGGCCCACGTGTTGAACAGATCAAGCCCATACGTCTGATAGAACCAGTCGTAGGCATCGTTGTCGGAATCGCGCAGCACCACATCGACCTTCTGCTGGATCGCGGCGGCCTGCGGATCGGAAGCCTGGTACACGGCGTTCAAATCGACGGTACCCGTTGAAAACAGCGACATCAGATACGGCGCCTTCGCCGAGGATGCCGAATAAATCTGCGTATCCGCGTTGTATTCGATCGTGCGTCCCGTGGCAATGTCGGCGAGCATGAATGACGCGGTATATCCGCCGTTTGCGAAATTCGCGAGCTGCGCCTGCACCGCCGCCTGCGATTCAGTGCTCAGCGTGAAACCCTGCGTCGTGATCGCGGGACTACCGTCCGCCGCGGAAATGGCATCCTGCACGGCTTGCAGCGACACCGGCGTCGCGTTCTGCTGATTTGCGTTTCCCGACGCGTTGTTCGACGCCGCGGTACCGGAGGTTTCGCTCGGCGACATGGCGTGGGCCGATTCCTCGAATCGCAGGTTCGCAAGACCCGCGCCGGCCGCGACGCAGACCAAGCAGGTAAGGAGCAGGCTGGCTACGACGGATACGGAATAGCGGCGCGCGTTCTTGCGTTTGACGTGCTTTCCGAAATTCATATCGACCTCACGACCCTAGACATTCGCAGCATTCGCACCAATGGTCCTTGCGATGCTGCCACGCACCGCGTTCCATCCGCGAAAGTTTACCGCAACAACGCGAATTTTGGGGTTATGTGACAAATCCCTCCACAATGTCTGACGGCAGGCGCGTGCGATATCCAAGCCGATACCCCCCCCCATAGAAAATCAAACCGCTGCCACAAACGTCCGATTCTGGAGAATCGGACACTCAGACGGTAAAAATGACGCCTTGGGCGTCCGATTCTCCAGAAACGGACACTCAAGGCGTCGGAAAGGTGCCGGACAGGCATCAGAAAAGTGTCAGAAAAGTGCCAGGAAGACATCGGGGCGGCAATCGGCTGCGCGGGGCAACCCCACACACACCGTCCCTCAAACCGGGCGATCAGGCATGCGCCAGCGCGCGCATCTGCTCCGGGTCGATGACCTTCTTGTGCTCGCGGCCTTCCTTCGCGCCCTCGGCACGTTCGAACGCGTCGACCTTCTTCCAGCCGGCGAAATCGATCGGCTTGACGCCGCGGGATGCGAGCAGGCGGTCGATGGATTCCGGATCGCGGTCAACCGCCACGCGACCACCCTCGGCGGCCTTGGACAGGTCCTCGAGCATGTTGGTGACGATGAGCAGCGCGTCGGACTTGGTGGATCCGATCAGGCCGACCGGACCACGCTTGGCCCAACCGGTGGCGTACAGACGCTCACGCACCTGCGCGTCCTCGCCGGACGCCTCGGTGGTGATACGGCCGTCGCCATTCGCGTTAGCCAGGTGAGCACGGCGATCGTCGTATGCGATGCCCGGTGCGGAAGCCGGCTTGTAGCCGATCGCATGGTACACGGCCTGCACCGGATACTCCTCGAATTCGCCGGTACGGGACATCTTGCCATCCGCGGAGGTCTCGGTCTTCTCGACGCGGATGCCGACGACCTTGCCATCCTCGCCCAGCACTTCGACCGGCGCGGAATTGAAGTGGATGTAGTACTTGCGATCCGCCGGATTGCCTTCGAAATCGGTGTCTCCGTCGTCCTCCATGTCTTCGGCCATCTCACGGATGGCGAACAGTTCCTCGACCATCTGACGGGTCAGCTTGTCCTTGCCGGCCTCCTCGATGGTGTCGTCGTCCAGATCGAAATCGTCCTCGTTGATGATCAGCTGCACACCCGGCAGCTTCTCCATCTCGCGCAGCTCCTGCACGGAGAACTTGGCCTGGGCCACGCCACGGCGGATGAACAGGTGCAGGGTCTTCGCCTTGTTGGCCTTGATGCCCTCGTACACGTTGTCCGGAATGTCGGTTTTGGCCT
>OGOZ01000762.1_pt1 | contig 20280 bp, 18 predicted proteins | sample 1552801 | NCBI WGS metagenome assembly OGOZ01 (sample SAMEA2580196, study PRJEB22360) | human gut metagenome | biome: human gut; feature: human-associated habitat; material: faeces | place: Denmark | collected 2008/2010 | reverse complement strand
CTTAAAATCCCTCGGTGGCAACACCGTGCCGGTTCAAGTCCGGCCACCTGCATGATGGAAACAGGAAACATTGAATGAATCAGTGTTTCCTGTTTTTTTATAAAAGAGTCGATATTACCAGTTCACAGCCTTGGAATTACGAATTAGACAGTGGGAATCATACAAGAAGAATTATACAATAAGAAATTATACAATTTCCGTGAGATATGATAGAATATAACTATCCAAAGCAATGCAGGATTGTGTTGTCAGGATAGTTATTTTTAGGTTTGGTTTATGATTTAAAAGGAGTTAAGAGCGTATGGACAAGATTAAGAAGAATTTTGGTTTTGGTTGCATGAGACTGCCAATGAATGGATCAGAGGTAGATATCGAGCAGACCAAGAAAATGGTGGAGCTCTTTTTAGAAGAGGGATTTAATTATTTTGATACGGCACATGGATATCTGGAGGGCAAGAGTGAGCTGGCATTAAAGGAATGTCTAACCAGCCGTTATCCGAGGAATCGGTATATTCTGACGGATAAGCTGACGAATTTTTATTTTAAGAAAGAGGAGGATATCCGGCCGTTCTTTGAAAGCCAATTGGAAGCTTGCGGCGTAGATTACTTTGATTTTTATCTGATGCATGCACAGAGTGAGGAGATCTTTAAGTCCTTTAAAGCCTGCAGAGCATATGAAACCGCTTTTGAATTAAAGAAGGAAGGAAAGATTCGTCATGTGGGGATTTCTTTCCATGACCGGGCAGAGGTGCTTGATCAGATTCTGACCGAATACCCGGGGGTTGAGGTAGTACAGATTCAGTTTAATTATGTGGATTATGATGATCCTGCAGTACAGAGCCGTAAGTGTTATGAGGTCTGTCGGAAGCATAACAAACCGGTTCTCGTGATGGAACCTGTGAAGGGCGGTAACCTTGTTAATCTACCGGAAGAGGCTAAGAAGGTACTGGAAGCCCTGCACGGCGGCAGCCCTGCAAGCTATGCAATCCGTTTCGCAGCCGGATTCCCGGGCATAATGATGGTACTTTCCGGTATGAGCAGCCTGGAACAGATGAAGGATAACTTAAGCTATATGAAGGATTTCCGTCACTTAAATGAAACAGAGCTTGCAGCAATCGCCAAGGTACAACAGATCTTTCGTAATATGAATCAGATCCCCTGTACCGCATGCCGGTATTGTGTGGAGGGATGTCCAAAGAAGATTTCCATTCCGGATGTATTTGCAACGATGAATACCAAGCAGATTTATCATGACTGGAATGCAGATTATAACTATAACAATGTACATACGTCTCCGGGACACCGGGCATCCGACTGTATCAAGTGCGGTAAATGTGAAAAGGCATGTCCTCAGCATCTGCCGATCCGGAAGCTTTTAGAGGATGTGGCGAAGGAATTCGAATCACCTAAAGAGGTCTAGGATAAGAACAACAATTATTACATAAAATAAACAGAAAACAGGGATAATGAGAATTGGATAACATGAGTGACAGGCGTTTTCAAAGGCTGGAAGAGAATATTATGGACATCATAGCGGAGCAGCAGGCGAAGCTTGGATACTTAAAAGAGCCGGTACGGCTGTATTACCCCTTAAGTTCGCTGCAGCATCTCACAGGGATTCCGGGAAATGCGGAGAATATGGAGCGGGAGCTATAGGGCCTTGCAGAAGAGGTAAAGGATACGCTTGGTGAGGTAAGGGTTAACCGTTCCGGGCAGGAAAAGGATCGGTTTTGTTTGTTATGTCCGGAGCAGGCTTCGGAATATGTGCATGAGCATAAGGAGAAAAATCCCTTTATTTATGAACTGATACAGTTATTTTCCGGACACGGAGTGACGATGGAGCAGGTGATCGCTTTGTTTGAGAAGCAGGAAAGCGCTTATGAGGTGGAAAATATTCCGGACGGAGATTTTGATGTGGCCATTCATTTTTCAGATCATTCGGATCCCTATTATTACTGTTTTAAGGATGAAGGATGTCATATGATTTATCACCGGTTTTTACCGGAAGATTATTGGGATCTGATGAGGTGATTTTCGTTAGATGCAAAGAGAAGAATAGGATAGTTAATTAGTGCAGATTTATGATAATTTATGGAGAATGCCTGAATTCAGGCATTCTCCGTTTCTTTAATTTCTTTTAAGCGTTCTTTTACATATTCACGGATAAAGAAGTCATCCGCAGGCATCTGACAGCCTACGATATATAATCCATCGTTGTTGGAGCAACGGATTACATGTCCTTCCAGATGACTGTGGTTGGGAAGGGCAAAATGATCGATTTCAACGGAAATATTAACACCTTTATGTTCTGCAAAATAATCACTGCGTGTCAGGAAGGCAAAGCCATTAGCACTGAGATTATCCAGAGTACCGTGAATGACCATTTGATTTTCGGGAACCGTAATCGTACAGCTATTGGTAATATCGACACGGGGATACTTTCTACGGTTGACAATTTTAGGTCTTGACTCAATGGAAACAATAAAGGTGTTCTTAGCATCAGTCGGAGTGATTTTTGTATGTTCCCATACGTAAATGACATTGCCTACGGTTACCTTCAATTTGCAATCACTTGCTTTTGGTACATCGGGTGCTTCGGAAAGACTGATGGTTAAAGTATTGTTGTCTCTGGAAATCAGTTCTCCGTCGTAATAATGCTCATCCAGATTGGCGGAAAGCTTCATGCCGGGAAGGATATCTTCGGTTCCCATAAAACCGCCAATACCGAGTTCACACATTAATGCTTCGATAATGTCTTCAATAGAATTGATGTTGGATGCGGATTCATCGTATTTACTGAGCATCCGGTTATTGATTTCGTTGGAATCCGTGATGCTTCCCGTCATATCATCAACAATGTGGGATACCTCTGCCAGATTTTCAACCAGATGAATATTGGAGGATTCCACTTCCTTCATGGCCGTATCAATGACCTGAATGTTTTCACCAAGCTGGGTGGTATCACTTGCAATCTGTGTAATGTTACTTCCCGCAGTCGTAACCTTTTCAAGTGTCATCTGAATAAGCTTCAGAGTTTCTTCAATGGCACCGGTCATTCGGTCGGAGGTCTCTTCCAGATGCTGTAGTGCCTGCCAGATCTGTCCGGAGGAGGATTTCGTTTCCGTACTTAAGGAACGGATCTGATCGGCAACAACAGCAAAGCCCTTGCCGGCTTCTCCGGCTCTTGCCGCTTCAATCGAAGCATTTAAAGCAAGGAGATTGGTCTGGTTCGTGATCTGTTCAATGGTTCCGGTTTCTTTCTTTACCATTGCAAAATCGTCTTTAAAGTCCTGCAGAGTTTTTTCAATTTCGGTGGAAAGCTCTGCCATGGTATTGGTTGTCGTAATTAAGCTCTCCAGATCTGTAGAACTGATTCGGGCGTGATCCTCACAGGTTGCCGTAAGGGCAACCATCTGCTCAATCATTTCTGCTACATGATTGACCTGGGAGTGGATGTCAGAGGTCATCTCATTTGAGGAGGCTGTCGTATTCTGGAGGTTATTATTATTGTCCTGCAGCTTGTGGAGACTCCGGACAACGATGCTCGCACCGTGTGTGTTTTCGGAGGCCAGTTCCTGTACGACGGTAACACCATCCATGATAGAGTTGCAGGCTTCTTTTACCTTTTCAACTGTTGTGACAACACGATGCAGATCGGCACGGATGCTGTCAGTCATGGCACCATCGGATTCATTCAGGTGCTTGATGGACATGACATAACAGATATAACAAAGGATGATACAGGAAAGCTCTAACTGATAATCCTTCATATTCGTCGCAGAGTTAAAACCAAGCGAAATGCGATAAGCCGCGCTGCCGATGATAATGAGGGAGTTGACAATTCCGCAGGAGACCATGAATTTTTTGTTCTTGTAGAGAACCAGAAGGCTGGTTACCGGAAGAATATAGGTAAAAGCAATCGGGGAACTCGTGGTGCTGATGACAAAGGTGTAAAAGATTCCATAGCCGATGACCAGAACATACCGGTACAGCTCGGTTGCAAATCCTTTTACCCGCAGCATGATTTCTCCAACAAGAATCGGAAGCCAGCAAAGAACGAGAAAAGTCAGATAGTAGGGAACCGCATGGATTCCATTGGCTACATCGCTGCCATAGTTTGCAGATAACAGAATGGCAAAGATCAGCCAGATTTTTCTGGCCCGTCGATTGGCTTTTTCCTTAAAAACAGATTCGTCGTAATTCATAAATACCTCCGTAAGTAGGGATCCGGTGTCCGTTACCGGATCTGTTGAAAATATTCGGACATAGCAGTAAGGAGCTGCTCACTTTCTTTCCGGAAAGGATCAATCACACTGAAGGCGTGGGGAAGATCTTTTCTGTCGGAAAAATCCAGAAGGTGATGGGAAACCTGATATCTGGAAAGTGCCTTTTCAAAATCCAGGGTATAGCTACGCAGATGATCCCCAGCACTCGTTGTCAGAAAGCAGGGAGGAAGAGCAGTTACAATTTCCCGATGCTCCGGATTCACATAAGGAGCAAAGGCGCTTTTTTTTATAATGGCGGCCATATAAATAAGAAGGAAGAAACAATCCAATCTTATCGAAGCGGGTGGTGTAGTACATTCCGCTGATGAGTCCGAGAGCTTTTAAGCGTAAGGAAGCGGGACGGACACCGGCTGTCCCGGCAAGCTTCGGAGAGTTCTGCATGGCAGCACAATAGGTCAGAAGCACCGCACCGCCACTGTCTCCAACGGCATAAACCTGATCCTTTAATCCCTGATATTCCGGAAGCTTACGCTTGATACAGCGCATGGCAGTGAACACATCTTCACACTGGTCAAAAAACAGACAGTCCGGTACGAGGCGGTATTCGATACTGAATACCAGATAGCCCAGTCTGCTTAACTGTGCACAAAAGTACCGGTTGTACTCCTTGCATCCAAGGATCAATCCGCCGCCGTGAATGTTCAGAATCACGGGAAGCTCCTTACCGGCAAAAGCTTCTGCACGGTAAATGTCCATGCAGTGCGCCGGATCAGAATCGTCGGCATAGGGGATATTGCGAATTTCTGTAACATCTGCCGGAAACGTAAATTCTGTGTCGCGTGCAGGAATGTAATCCAGAAATTCCTGCCGCTGCTTATAAAACATATTTTTGATAAATGAATTCATAATAACCTCGATATAAGTGGCAGGTCAAAACCTGCCTACCATTATTCTAAAATATTTGTTGCAGAGAATCAATATACAAATAGTACATATTTCCTATTTTGAAACAATAAATTATTCGGAAATATGATGTTCACGCATGTATTCACCAATTTTGCAGTCACAGGCAAGAATATGGTTGGTGAGCCAGTCTAAAAGGAACCGGATGAGGTCTAAGAGATATTCCTGCTGATGATCATCCATTTCGTCCAGATCATTGAGATCGATCTCTACAAGACGTTCAATAAAAGCAGAATGGGCACGCTTCTGGGCATCCAGACCGGGGTACTGGATCCGTTCCATCAATGCTTCCTCATCGGAAAAATGGAATTCGGTATAGGCTCTTAACTCGTTGATCAGGCGCACAATTTCATCGTATTTGTCATGCAGGAATTCTTCGTGAATCAGGTCGTTGGTTTCCCTGATGATTTCAAACAGGCGGCGATGCTCGTCATCCACGAGGGTAATGCCGGTCATATATTTGGATGTAAAAGCAAAAGGATCATTCTCAGCGCTGGAAAGGGATTTACCGATCATCATATCACTGCAGAGAATATGACGGTACAGCCAACGTACTAAATAAGTCAACAGGTCATTCAGGGATTCTTTGGCAGCCTCTGGGGAAGAAGTGTCCGGTACGAAGGAATTTACCTTCTTGGCAAACATGGCATGTTCGGTCTTCTGTAAGGGGAGCTCCGGGTCATGGATACTTTCCATATAAGCTTCTTCGTGGGCAAAATGAGTCATCGCGTAATTCTTTAAATTGGAAAGAAGGCTTAGGGTAATGGCAGAGACATCTTCGGTCTCCTGAACCATGGCAAAAGCCTCATTAAGCATCTGGAATAATCTGCGATGTTCTTCGTCTATCTGGTCAATATGTATCATGCAATCTTCTGTAAATTCATACATGGTGTTTTACCTCCTTTGTTCTTGCGACAAATTATAGCATTATAAATAAGAAGAAACAAGATGTTGACGAATTGTATTTTCGATATACAATGATAAGGGTAGTATTTCATTTTAAAGAGTCAATTCCGGAAAACAGAAAGGAAAATTCAGCATGAAAATCGGGGTAATCTCTGACATACACAGCAATATTGTTGCCTTCCGCGCCTGCGTGGATTATCTGGAAAAAGAAGGCTGTGACGAGTATTTTCTATTGGGGGATTATGTTTCAGACACGCCATATACCAGAGAAACGCTGGATTTCTTATATGAGTTTATTAAGACACACACGTGTTACCTGCTTCGGGGAAACCGGGAAGAATATATGCTGGCTCAAAGGGAAGACCGGATGGCCGGCAGGGAAGAGAGGAAGTGGATTTACAATTCCGCAAGTGGAAATCTTCTTTATACTTACGAACAGTTGACGGAACAGGATTTTGCATTTTTTGAAAGGCTTCCGATCAGCTTTGTTTATGAGAAAGAAGGGTATCCTTCGATTACCTGTGCGCATGGTTCACCGGGGAATACCAGGGAACTGCTGCAGCTTGACGGAGAGCCGGTCCAAAGCTGGCTGAAAGAAATTTCAACGGATTATCTCATTTGTGCGCATACGCATTTCCCGGGAGAGAGGAGCTATGGAGAGAAGCATTACTTCAATTCCGGGTGTGTGGGAATCTCCATATATGATGCCGGATATGCCCAGTGTATGATTCTGCATTCGGAGCACAAAGAAGGAAAGCTCTGCTGGAGACCGGAAATGCTGAAAATTCCATATGATAATGAACAGGTTATTAAGGATATTGTTGACAGAGGTCTGCTCGATGCAGGTCACTGGTTTGTAAACAGTAATATTAAGATCCTGCTTACCGGTATCGATCAGGCAGCAATACTGGTTGACCGTGCGAGACAATTGTCAGAACAAGCAGGCGAAACGGGTGTCTGGCCACAGATTAAGGAAATCTATTTTGCAAGGGCAGCAGAAGAACTGGAGATACCGGATTACCGGTTGGAGTTTGCAGGTATGGACCAGACAGAACCATATGATCAAAGAGGCTTTGCGTTAGAAAGAGGGAAAGAATGTTAAATCAGTTTTCAAGAACACAGTTATTAATCGGAGAGGAAGCAATTCAGAAGTTGGCAAAATCGAGAGTTGCCGTATTCGGAATCGGCGGTGTCGGGGGCTATGTGTGCGAAGCTCTGGTCCGGAGCGGTGTCGGTGCCTTTGATCTGGTGGATGATGATAAGGTATGTTTAACCAACCTGAACCGTCAGATTATTGCTACACGCAAGACAGTTGGAAAATATAAAGTAGAAGTGATGAAGGAAAGAATGCTGGAAATCAATCCGGATGTGGATGTGAGAACCTATCAGTGCTTTTTCCTGCCGGAAAATGCGGATGACTTTCCGTTTGAAGAATATGACTATATTGTAGATGCCGTAGATACGGTGACCGCGAAGCTGGAAATTATTATGCGGGCAAAGGAAAAGAATGTTCCGGTCATCAGTGCCATGGGAGCCGGAAACAAGCTGGATCCCGGAAGATTCAAGATTGCGGATATTTATGACACAAGTGTCTGTCCTTTGGCACGTGTTATGCGAAGGGAATTAAAGAAGCGGAATGTAAAGAGTCTTAAGGTAGTGTATTCGGATGAGCAGCCGATCCGGCCGATCGAGGATATGTCCATCAGCTGCCGGACGCACTGTATCTGTCCTCCGGGAGCTGCCCACAAATGTACGGAACGACGGGACATTCCCGGAAGTACGGCATTTGTTCCTGCTGTAGCAGGCCTGATGATTGCCGGTGAAATTGTAAAAGATCTGTCGAAGTAAGTTTTATTTCTCGAATATGCCGGCCGGGCAGGCATTTTCCTTACTGTAGAAGGAGAAGGTGCCGGTGTTAATTAATTTGCCTTTGTCATCACAGCAGGAGAATTGAACAACCGTGATGGTGCGTCCCCGTTTGATGACACTTGCGTCATAAGTGATGTATTCGGTGTCTCTGCCCGCCCGGAGGTACTGCATATTGGCATCAATCGTAGTGACATAACTGCCATAAGTGATGGCTGCCAGTCCACAGAAGGTGTCGGCGGCAGCATAGAGTGCGCCGCCGTGATAATCGCCATACATATTCTGAAAGCGGGAGTCGAACGGGATACGTCCCTGCACATGCCCTTCGGAAACGGAGGTGACCTCAAGTCCCAGTAATTTGCAAAAAGGATTGCGTTCCAGAATTTTCTGAAACTCTGTAATTTCGATCTGTTCCATAATAAATCTCCATATAGTTACGATGTTTGGTGCTAAAGCTGCTTCTATAGAAAAGGAGTGACAGATCCTGCCACTCCTTTATTGTATAGATAATATATTGAAAAATCAATTCTCAAGCAGTTTTTTTGCTTTCCAGCGGGAAAAATTAAAGCTTCGGAAGGAAAGATCCGAGGTACATTCGGAGAGGTAATCCACATACTCCTGCCGCAGATTGGAAAGGTAGTAATCATCCGGATCATCGCTTTCTTCCGGGAGTTTTCCAAGAACCACCGGGGCTGCATCAGCAGATAGCTGGCAGAGATAGGTGAGGGCGTAATCATCCTTTGCGGCATGGGAAATGTTGTAACGGGCAATCCGGTAGTCCGGCCTGGAGAAGCTATATAAAAGGAACAGCACTGTTACGACAATAATGCCATACCGTACAAAGGGAAAGTCCGGTTTATAAATCAGAATCAGAGTTCCAACCATTAAGAAGCTGATAACCAGGAGACTCCATAATACGAAAACACGCAGTACTGTCAGATGGTATACACTGATATAGAGCAGCATCCGGTAGGCGCTTGATGCAATCATGACAAAAGTGCACAGTGATACAACGGAAAGCAGGAGCTGTAAAATGCGGTGCGGACGGAACAGGCGGATGCACAGCAATACCGAAACGAGATTAATCAGGCATACAAATACCAGCTGGAAGAAACCGGCTCTGGCATAGGAAGCATAGGTATAGTTTTCGGGCAGGGTGCCGAGTCCTGCAAAAAGGTACACGATCTGAATTACACAGAACAGAACGTAAATCACTGAGAAGATGGACGTAAATGTTATGGCAATCACGGGATCGCCCTTTCCACGGGAAGGAGCTTCCTTCAAATTGGATGTCTGCAGCCGGCAAAGGAGGCAGTAACAGAGGAAAAAGCCAAAAAGGAACATGACCAGTATGGTCAAAATATCTCCATGGATCATAATTCCTTCAAAGCCGTTCCACGCATCCTGAAAGAGATTGGCAAAAACGGCATCGGCGCTTCCCAAAAGTAACAGGATGACAGGAAGGGCAAGCAGCGCAACCGTCAACCCGATCACAATAGAAAGAACACGTCCGTTGTCTGTATGGGATGTCTGGATATTCCGACGGTTTTTCACATAGGCAGTAAGATCCGTAAATGGCCGGGCAAGGAAAGCAAGGCTTGAAAATACGGTTTTGATCATTGCCCATACGTAAGTAAAGATATCCCAGTGCCGGTCCTCATAGAAGCTGCACAGAAATAAATGCAGAAGGAGAAAAAGGATCAGGGTTTTCCCAAGCAGGATCAGATAGGAGGAATCCGTGAAGCAGACAGAGAGTGCAAGTAACATCAGGCTGCTGAGATCGAAGATCGTCATGGGAGTTAAGATACGATTGCACTTTCTTAAAAAGAAGCAGAAAAACAAGCAGGTTCCGCCGATGTAAAAAGGGTAGCTGATTCCGGATGGATTATGGTACAGGCAGATCGTATAAAGCAGGGCATACAGAAGACTGCCGATTCCCATGACCGGAAACAGGGGATTTACAGGTGTTGTGGTTTCGTTTGTTTTAACAGGTTCCATGGTAGTTCCTCCTTGGAAATTGATTCATAATTATTCAGTACCTTCACAGTTACATTTCTTGTTGGTCATCCGGTGTTTCACAGGAATCTGCGTCCTCCGGATCGTCAACATATTCTAAGATATCGCCAGGCTGGCAGTTTAATGCCTTGCAGATGGCATTTAAGGTGGAAAGGCGGACGGCCCTGGCTTTGTTGTTTTTCAGGATGGAAAGGTTGGCAAGGGTGATGTCCACCTCATTTGCCAGTTCAGTTAATCCAATCTTATTTTTAGCCATCACCACGTCAAGATTAATGATAATTGCCATGTATTGTTTACCTCCGTTCATTGATAGGGAAAAGTGCACCTAGTGCTTTTATATGGTCAGGTCGTTTTCGAGCTTGTAGGTGACTGCCCGGTCGAAGACCTGGGAGAGCACTTTGCTGAATAGTCCCGCAATCACGAAGGTCAGAATAATGACCAGCACAGCCGGAGTCAGGTAAAGAAACAGGCGGCAGCAGGTAATCAGAGCGATGAAAAAGCTGTAGGTTCCCATGCGGTTAAGACTCCGGACATTTCCATGGATGAAGCAGTTGTCGTTTAATACACTCAGGAACAGCCTTCGCAGCTCACGGATGATCAGGACGGCGAGAATTCCGGACAACATGAAAATAACGCTGAGGGATAAAATATGTATGCTGAAATATGGGTTGTACTTTCCGTAAAAATAAATAATGACAGGAACAAGTACAGTCGTGAGGATTCCGGCGTAATACATGAAATCCAGCAGCCATTTGGTAAAAAGAGTAAGTTTGTTTTTCATAAAGAAGTTTCCTTTCTGTTGTTTGTATGGATTTTTTGATGTTTCAGGCTTCTGGTTTTCGTCTGCCTGTAACAATTCAGCTTATCTTCAGCTTTATTTAATCTCATTTGATCTCATTTAATCACTTAATCTGTAAGTAATCTACGGTAATCGGGTAATAATCTGCACAATCACTTTATCATAGATATAGCGATTTAAAAATTTTTAAGTTTGAAAGCTTTAAGTTTGAAAATTCACATTACTTACTATAGATATAACACCGAAAAACATGAATGTCAATAATTATTTATCAAGAAACAATAAAAGAATCTCGAAACACGATAAAATAAACAAAAAGATAAGGATGTAAGAAGGATAGGACATGATTCATTCCTGATTCATCAGGACATAATTCAGGGCTGATTCGGGAGTGAACAGTAACCGGGACAGAGATACGGGGATATTCCGGTTGCATTCTTCTACTGAAAACGCTAAGATAATGTTAGTATAAATTTTCAGCCGGCGTGTGCTGTCTGATGATGATGAAGGAGCATGGCTGAAAGGTTCGTATAGAGGTAGAAAGTATAGAAAGAACAGAAGGAGCGAAACAGCAGATGAGAAAGAAAATAGAAGTTACAGTCAAAAAGCCGCAGTTTTCTGTGACAACGGATGTGTCATTTGCACAGGTGGATGCCTGGTACGGACATACCCGTATGGATTTGAAGATGGATATTATTTATCCGGAGGATGATACCCGGTTATACCCTTGTGTGGTATGGGTCTGCGGTGGTGCATGGATGAAGATGGACAAATCCGCGCATCTGGCTTATCTTTCCAGGCTGGCACGCAAGGGCTTTGTTGTAGCGAGCGTACAGTACCGTACAAGCAATGAAGAGCCGTTCCCGGCAGCACTCGAAGATGTGAAGGCGGGAATCCGTTACCTGCGTGCTTATGCAGACCGTTACCATATAGATAAGAAGCATATCGGTATTTCCGGAGAGTCTGCCGGCGGTCATCTGGCAAGTCTTGCCGCACTTGCAACGGATAAGAAGTTTGATGTGGGAGCCTATCTGGAGGAATCCAGTGCACTTCAGGCAGCCTGCCCGTGGTATCCGGTAGTGGATCTTACCACCATGCCGGGCATGGACAATGAGGCAGAGGCTGCGCTTACCTGGGAGACGATGTTTTTGGGAAAGAATGTTTATAACTTTAAAAAGGATGCCATGAAGCTTTCCCCGTTACATTATGTAACAAAGACGGCACCTCCGTTCCTGATTATTCACGGAAATGATGATAAGTGTGTTCCGTTTGAGCAGGGAGTGCGTCTGCATGATGCCCTGGAGGAAGCAGGCTGTGATGTTACGTTACTTGAAGTAGATGGCGCAGACCATGCCGATTTACGATTCTTCCAGAAGGAAATCTGGGATAATATGATCGCATTTTTTAAGGAGAAACTGAGCAATGATTAAACCACAGGGAAGGCAGCGTATTTCCAAAGAAGATATGTATTTAAACAGCGCAGAAAACTTTGCATATCGCAGCACCTGTCTGAAAAGAAAGTATGGGGCGGTGATTGTAAAGGATGATGCGGTGATTTCCACAGGCTATAACGGTTCACCAAGGGGCTTTGAAAACTGCTGCGATATTGGGGTATGTCCCCGGATGCAGCGGAACATGCACCAGGGAGAGGGTTATGGAATGTGCCGTGCCATTCATGCAGAGGCCAATGCGCTGCTGAACTGCTCAAGAGAGCAGACACTGGGAGCAGACCTGTATCTTACCAGTATCAACCCGGAGGATAATTCCATTCATCCGGCCAGACCCTGTCCGTTATGTGCCCGCCAGATCATACAGGCAGGCATTCGTAACGTGTACCTGCGCAAGGGCGAGGGACCGGATCAGTATGAGGTCATTCCTGCCAGAAACCTGCAGTGGTATCTTCCGGAGTAACTGTTCTTACGCAGCCTGACAGCAAGTGTCTGGCTGCGTAAGAACATTAATTAAAATTCAATTGACACTGCTATATGGCAGGTGATAGAATCATTCACAGTGAACAAAAGTGGAGGGAAAACAATGCCAAAAAGAACAGATATTCATAAGGTACTTATTATTGGATCCGGTCCGATTATCATCGGGCAGGCATGCGAATTTGATTATTCCGGCACACAGGCGTGTAAGGCGTTACGGAAGCTGGGGTATGAAATTGTTTTAGTGAATTCCAATCCGGCAACCATTATGACGGATCCGGAAACCGCAGACGTGACATACATCGAACCGTTGAATGTAGATCGTCTGGAACAGATTATTGCAAAGGAACGGCCTGATGCATTACTTCCTAATTTAGGTGGTCAGTCAGGATTGAATCTCTGTTCCGAGTTGAACAAGGCAGGAATCCTTGAAAAATATAATGTGAAGGTAATTGGCGTTCAGGTAGATGCGATTGAACGTGGTGAAGACAGAATTGAATTTAAGAAGACAATGAACAAACTGGGGATCGAGATGGCTCGCAGTGAAGTTGCTTATTCCGTTGAAGAAGCACTTGCTATTGCTGAAAAGCTTGGTTACCCAGTTGTTTTACGTCCGGCGTATACCATGGGCGGCGCCGGTGGCGGACTCGTTTATAATAAAGAGGAATTAAAGACCGTCTGTGCAAGAGGTCTTCAGGCCAGTCTTGTCGGACAGGTCCTTGTAGAGGAATCCATTTTAGGATGGGAAGAGCTGGAGCTGGAAGTAGTAAGAGATGCAGAGGGCAACATCATTACCGTCTGCTTCATTGAAAATATCGATCCACTCGGGGTGCACACCGGTGACTCCTTCTGTGCAGCACCGATGCTGACTATTTCCGAGGAATGTCAGAAGAGATTGCAGGAGCAGGCTTATAAGATTGTAGAATCCGTACAGGTGATTGGTGGAACGAACGTACAGTTCGCACATGATCCGGTTACCGACCGAATCATCGTTATCGAGATCAATCCACGTACTTCCCGGTCTTCTGCACTTGCCTCCAAGGCAACCGGATTCCCGATTGCACTGGTTTCTGCCATGCTGGCATGCGGACTTACCTTAAAGGACATCCCCTGTGGTAAGTATGGTACGCTGGATAAGTATGTACCGGACGGAGATTATGTTGTAATTAAGTTTGCACGCTGGGCTTTTGAAAAGTTCAAGGGCGTCGAGGATAAGCTGGGTACCCAGATGAGAGCCGTTGGTGAGGTCATGAGTATCGGTAAGAATTATAAGGAAGCATTCCAGAAAGCAATCCGTTCCCTGGAAACCGGACGCTATGGTCTGGGACATGCGAAGAACTTTGACCAGTTATCCAAGGAAGAGTTATTAAAGAGACTGGCAACTCCGTCAAGCGAGCGTCATTTCCTGATGTATGAAGCACTTCGTAAGGGTGCAACCGTAGAGGAAATTTTCGACCTGACGAAGGTAAAGGCATACTTTATCGAACAGATGAAGGAGCTTGTAGAAGAAGAGGAAGAGATCTTAAAGCATAAGGGTGAAATGATCAGTGATGAACAACTGACCGCTGCAAAGAAGGATGGCTTCTCTGATAAATATTTAAGTCAGTTATTGGAGATTCCGGAGGAAGAAATCCGCAACCGCCGTATTGCAATCGGTGTAGAAGAAGCATGGGAAGGCGTTCATGTAAGCGGAACGAAAGACAGAGCTTACTATTATTCTACCTACAATGCATCGGACAAGGATCCGGTATCTGATAAGCAGAAGATCATGATCTTAGGCGGCGGCCCGAACCGTATCGGCCAGGGTATTGAATTTGACTACTGCTGTGTACATGCGGCTATGGCACTTAAGAAGCTTGGCTTTGAAACGATCATTGTGAACTGTAATCCGGAGACGGTTTCGACCGACTATGATACCTCCGATAAGCTCTATTTTGAGCCGTTAACACTGGAAGATGTATTGAGCATTTATAAGAAAGAAAAGCCGCTTGGCGTGATTGCACAGTTTGGTGGACAGACACCGCTTAATCTGGCAGCAGAACTGGAAAAGAACGGCGTCCGTATTTTAGGAACCGCACCTGCAGTTATTGATCTTGCAGAAGACCGTGACCTGTTCCGTGCGATGATGGAGAAGTTAGAGATTCCGATGCCGGAGTCAGGAATGGCAGTCACCGTAGATGATGCCATCAGGATTGCCAACAACATCGGATATCCGGTTATGGTACGTCCTTCTTATGTCCTTGGCGGACGTGGTATGGAGGTCGTTTATGATGATGAGAGTATGGCAGAATATATGAAGGCTGCGGTGGGTGTAACACCGGATCGTCCGATTCTGATTGACCGTTTCTTAAATCATGCATTAGAATGTGAAGCCGATGCGATCAGTGATGGAACACACGCCTTTGTTCCGGCAGTGATGGAGCATATTGAGCTTGCCGGTGTTCATTCCGGTGACTCTGCATGTATTATTCCTTCTGTACACATCAGCGAAGAGAATGTAAAGACGATTAAAGAATATACCCGTAAGATTGCAGAAGAAATGCATGTCAAGGGACTTATGAATATGCAGTATGCGATTGAAAAAGGCAAGGTATTCGTACTGGAGGCAAACCCGAGAGCATCCCGTACTGTGCCTCTTGTTTCCAAGGTATGCAACATCCGTATGGTACCGCTTGCAACTGATATTATTACCTCTGAAATTACAGGCCGTCCTTCACCGGTGCCGGCATTAAAGGAGCAGAACATTCCTTATCATGGAGTAAAGGAAGCTGTATTCCCGTTCAATATGTTCCAGGAGGTTGATCCGGTACTCGGACCGGAAATGCGTTCTACAGGAGAGGTTCTTGGCTTATCCGTATCCTGTGGGGAGGCCTTCTTTAAGGCACAGGAAGCCGTACAGTCCAAGCTTCCGTTAGAAGGCACCGTTCTGATTTCCGTGAATAATAAGGATAAGGACGAAGTGGTTGAAGTGGCAAAGAGCCTTGTCGGAGATGGATTTAAGATCGTTGCAACAAGCGGAACCTTTGCTTATCTGACTGCGGCAGGTGTGCCTGCGGTTAAGGCAAACAAGCTTTACGAGGGACGCCCGGATATTTCTGATATGATTGCAAACGGAGAAATCCAGCTCATCGTAAATTCTCCGATCGGCAAGAGCGGGGTACAGGACGACAGCTATCTGCGTAAGGCAGCAATTAAGGCGAAGGTGCCTTATATTACAACCGTTGCAGCTGCAAAGGCAACGGCAGAAGGAATCCATTATGTGAAGACTCATAAAATGGAGGAACTGAAATCCTTACAGGAGCTTCACAGCGAGATTACCGATCTGTAAGAGATAAAACAGGAAACAGAAATGCAACTGAGGGTAGGATTGATGCATCTTACCCTCTTTTTCTGACCTCTTGATGAAAGGATATTTACATTTCTTTCGAAATAGAATATAAATGTAGAAGTAAGAAGAATGTATTATAAGCCACTGAAATGTAAATTAGAAGAAAAGAGGATAAAGGAATGAAAAAAGGGAAAGTGATCTGGGCATTATTGTTTATTGGAATTGCAGTTCTCATATTGGCAGGCGGACTGGGAGTGATACCTGAAGTATCAGGGAAGCTGATTGCTGCGGTTTTACTGGGAGTTGTTGCAGTTGGAAGCTTATGGGAGCTGTCGTTCTGGGGACTGTTCTTCTCACTGGCAATCATCGGAATTCTGTATGCGCCACAGCTTCATATTGAATCCATTACGCCGGTTCCGGTATTGGGAGCAGCAGCGTTACTGTCAATCGGGTTCTCCATGCTGTTTGGGAAGCAGGCTTCACAAAGAAGAACGGAACGTGCGAGGAAGCGTCACAGCAATTTTTCCGATCAGCATTTTAAATCGGATCATTATCAGAATGGACAGGGACAGCAGGTCTATGATACGGCCTTCGGAGAAACCACGGATCAGGTAAATGGTGAGATGCTGTTTTTTAAGAACAGCTTTGGTGCAACCAGTAAATATGTGAATACGGATAATTTCAGATCGGCTGTATTGCAGAATTCCTTTGGAGAGATGAAGGTTTATTTTGATCATGTCCTGATGCAGCAGGAAACAGCAACGATTGATGTGAGCAACAGCTTTGGGGAAACACAGATTTTTCTTCCTAAGGAATGGAAAGTGGAAAATCAGATCAGCTCCATGCTGGGAAGTGTTTCAGAGCAAAATATGCATCAGCCCTCCGAAGGGCATACGGTAATTCTGACAGGAAGCGTAAGCATGGGGGAAGTACAGATCATTTATATATAAATGGAAAAGAACCGGAAAGGAATTAAAAAATGGAACAGGCAGTCAGTATATCAAGTGAAGTCAGTAAGAAAAAGGGAATCCCGGGAAGTACACTTAAAATTATTGCCATTACGACCATGTTTATCGATCATGTGGGAGCAGTTGTACTGGAAGGAAAGTTATCAGACCTTGGAATGGCACAGGCCATGCAGACGCAGGCAGGCCTGCAGGAATTCATGGCGCAATATGGAGTGCTTTATCTCATAGACATGATCATGCGGTTAATTGGAAGAATGGGATTTCCAATTTTCTGCTTTCTGCTGATTGAAGGATTCTTGCATACCAGAAGCCGCCTGAAATATGGAAGAAACCTGTTACTCTTTGCATTGATTTCAGAGGTTCCGTTTGATCTGGCGATTACAAGAGCCATGGGAGATGTGCCAAAGATTGGCGGAATCCTTTATCCTTATTATCAGAACGTATTTTTTACGCTGTTTATCGGACTGCTGTGCATGTGCGGCTATGAATTTGTGAGCCGTCATGCAGAAGGATTCGGGAAAAATATCTGGACGAAGCTTTTCGCCTGGGTGTTCCGTATTACCGGTATTGTACTTCCGGCAGTTGTGATCCGGGCAATGATCTTTAAGTATATCGGGGAACTCCCGGACAGGATCTGCTGGAGTGTCGGAATTCTTGTGCCGGTTTTGCTTTATGCAGCGATTTTTATCAGCAAAAACAGTGTGGCTTCCTATCAGGTGCTTTGTACCGATATGACGATTCTGGCCATGGGAGCACTTGTGGCAGATCTTTTACATACTGATTATTCGGCACTCGGGATTGTGACGATCACGCTGATGTATGCTTTCCGTAAGAATCATGTGAAGAGCGTCCTTGCCGGATGCATTGCACTTACGGTATTCAATTTTATCGAAATTACCAGCTTCTTTACGCTGATTCCGGTAAAGAAGTATAACGGGGAACGTGGACTTTCGATGAAGTACTTCTTCTATGCGTTTTATCCGGTGCATTTGTTTTTGCTGTATCTCATTTCGAGGTATGTTGTTTAATATGATTCGCAGCCATAGAGGATTGCTTTTTGCATCGTAACTGTGAAGGTACTGAACAGTTACCGATATTATTTAAGAAGAAAGAATAACTTCCGGACTCTCCGCGCATCCTAATTCCAAGATGAAAAAGGGAATGGATGCGAAGCAAATAGCAAAGACGGAAACAATTCCATATAGTATTTCAGCCTATGCGGTGATGCTCACGTTTGTGTCACTCCTTGGATTTCTGATCGAGAATACCTGGATCGTTCTGACCGAAGGGTTTGTGGATAACCGGAATATGAATGCACCGTTTCTGATTGGCTACGGTGTGATGGTGCTGTTGATTTACCGGTTTATGGGAACCCCGGAGCAGCTTACGGGGATTCTGCAGTTCGGAAGAGGCTGGACCAGACCCGGGAGGATCAGTCTGTATTTTCTGACCTCCTTTTTCGTGGTATGCTCCGTTGAAATCCTGACCGGATACGTGGTGGAAAAGGTATGCCGGCTTTATTATTGGAGTTATGAGGCGCTGCCGCTGCATATCACGAGATACACGTCCCTTCCGACGAGTGTTTCCTTTGCATTTCTGATTGTATTTTTCATGGGTATTGTGTACACGCCTGCTATGAAATGGCTTACGAGAGTGGATAACAGAGTGCTCCGGGTGGTGAGTCTTTTGCTGGTATTATTGCTCGTTCTGGATTGCGGAAGCTGCTTTGTCTACATGAAAAACAACCGTAATTTTTACTATCGCTGGAAGATCCAGATTTTCGAAAATCCACAAAAGATCATTGACGTAAATCATAGCAAGTAGTATAGTGTTCCTGAAAAGTACTACTAGAGGAGGAAAACAATGGCAATTCGAATTGGTATATTAGGATACGGAAACCTCGGAAGAGGTGTCGAGTGTGCAATCAGGCACAATGATGATTTAGAGCTGAAGGCCGTTTTTACAAGACGTGCACCGGCTACTGTCGGAATTCTGACAGACAGCGCAGAGGTTCATTCGGTGAATGATCTTCTGGCTTATAAGGATGAAATTGATGTATTAATCATCTGTGGTGGAAGTGCAACAGATCTTCCGGTACAGACACCGGAGTATGTGAAGTATTTCAACGTCATTGACAGTTTTGATACCCATGCAAAAATTCCGGAGCATTTTGAGAATGTAAACCGTGCAGCGATGGGATCCGGCAAGGTTGGTATTATTTCCGTAGGCTGGGATCCGGGCATGTTCTCTTTGAACCGTGTTTATGCAAATGCCATCTTAACCAATGGTAAGGATTATACCTTCTGGGGCAAGGGCGTAAGTCAGGGACACTCCGATGCGATCCGCCGGATCGAAGGCGTTGCAGATGCAAGACAGTATACCATTCCGGTTCCGGAAGCACTGGAAAAGGTCCGTAACGGAGAGACACCGGAGCTTACCACCCGTGAGAAGCATACCAGAGAGTGCTTCGTTGTAGCAAAAGAGGGAGCAGATCTTTTAAGAATCGAGAAGGAAATCAAGGAAATGCCGAACTACTTTGCAGACTATGATACAACAGTGGAATTTATCACAGCAGAGGAAATGCAGAAAAACCACAGCGGACTTGCACACGGAGGATTTGTTATCCACAGCGGAAGCACAGGTCCAGATAACGAAAACACCAATATCATAGAATACAGATTAAAGCTGGATTCAAACCCTGAATTTACAGGCTCAGTGCTTACAGCAGTTGCAAGAGCCGTATACAGAATGAGTCAGGAGGGACAGACAGGCTGCAGAACAATGCTTGACATACCTCCGGCATATCTTTCAACTAAGACTACCGAAGAATTTTTAAAGAATATGTTATAGAAAAGGAAAACACAAATGAGAACAACAGGTAAAATAGCAGGAGTGAATATAAGCGACATAGCAGCAAAGACGGGAACACCTGTAATCATATACGATGAGGATATGATGAGAAACCAGATAAGAACATACACAGGCAATTTCAGATCTGAAATGTTCGATACAAGAGTTGTATATGCCTCCAAGGCATTCCTGTGCGGCGCTATGGTTGAGATAATCAAAGAGGAAGGCATGTATGCCGATGTCGTAAGCGGCGGTGAGATGCACTGCGCCGTAACCTCGGGCCTTGATCCATCAAGAATATATTTCCACGGAAATAACAAATCCGCAAGGGAAATATCAGAGGCATTTGAGTACGGCATAGGCCAGATAGTTGCAGACAATATATCGGAGATAGAGGACATAGCGGCGGCGGCTGAGAAATTCCAGAAGC
>OGOZ01000760.1_pt1 | contig 20355 bp, 19 predicted proteins | sample 1552801 | NCBI WGS metagenome assembly OGOZ01 (sample SAMEA2580196, study PRJEB22360) | human gut metagenome | biome: human gut; feature: human-associated habitat; material: faeces | place: Denmark | collected 2008/2010 | reverse complement strand
AGCACTTACTGCATAAAGGTTCGCCGGGTGTTCAACTTATTATTGCAATTCGGGAAAAAATTTATCTTATTGTTAACAGGAGAAAAATGAGTAAAGAAAAAAGCACACATCATAATGACATGTACTTTCTGAATTCTTCTTAACGCAATAGCATTGCCATCCATGGGGGAGGGGGACTGCGAAGCGGTGGAAGGGGCCGATATAAAAAGCGCCCCCTCTTTCAAAAGGCGCCTTCCTTCATTTACCATTTACCATTTGAATATCACTCGCCACGAGAGCCGCCAAATGCGCGATGGGGAGCCACACCATACGCTGACAGGGAGCCACCTACTCTTTTCAGCTCAATACGCACCGCAGAGCCACACTTTGCCATTGTGTAATACGTTGCAAATACCGTTGCTAATACAAGTATATCGGGATAAAGGCATTCCCTTGAAACAGCCGGCTCCCGTCCGCGTACTCCCTGGCTCCCTACCGCGTGTTCTATGGCTCTCACCCACGTATTGGGTGGTTTTGAAGCAGCGTCATATTCATAGGCCTTTTTCTTCGCCCAGCATTGGCTGAATTTACCCGTCTCCGGTTTGCGATTTTAACCCGACGCTACTTGGCAAAATTTGCCCGCCAGTAACAGGGGTATTTGAAGCGACGTGATATTCAAAATCTTCTGCATATAATATATAATCACACTCATTTGGTAAAAAAGTAAATCACATTGTCGCTATCATTCTTAAATACATTTCTCTTAAATCAACACTTGGCCTCCACCCCAGCTTGTAAATCTTACTCGTATCCAAATTCAAGTGGTGGGGGGGGGAAAATTTTGAATCTGCATCGAGCTTTATCATAGGTACATGCACCTTAATAGAATCATGAGCAATTTCATGAGCTACCAGCTGTGCCATTTCTACAATGCTGCAATAAGTTCCCGGATTGGCAGCATTATAAGCTTCACCGGTTTTTCCGGATAAAAGGACTGTCAATATTGCAGTTACCGCATCAGCCGTATAAAGATACATTCTCTTACTGGTGCCAGCTGTCTGCAATTCAATATCAGATTTATGCATATCATCCCTGGCAAACTCTGCAAAGACGCGACCATCATTCATGCTGACTCCGGGTCCGAAAGTCTGGGCCAAACGAATTACTTTCCCTGGCACCCCATATTCACTGGAGTAACTGGCGCATAGATTTTCGCATAGCCTTTTAGCTATAGGATAACAGCTGCGTACAGTCATAGAATCCAGTGTGCATCCCTGAGTTTCCGGAATAAGTTCATCCGTTAACGGCGCTCCATACACTTCCATGCTGGAAAGGTAAAGAACACCTTCCACCCGGTTCTTCTTGGCCAGTTCCAATATGTTCTTTGTTCCTTTAACTGCAGTCTGGATTGTTTCAACAGGATGCTGAACGAAATAGAGACTGGCAGTAGGACTTGCACCATGGATGATATAATCCACTTTTTCTCGAACTTCCGGTAAACTTTCTACAGAGCCAACAATAAAACTTAACGAGGTTCCCGCATTGACATTATGAAAAAGCCCTTTAGCTCTATCAAGGTTTCGTACAAGAGCAATGATTCGCACATTAAGTTTATACTTATTATTTGCGTAAAGAAGGCCATTGATAACAGTTGATCCAATAAGCCCGGTCCCGCCGGTTATAAAGATTGTCTTTCCCGCTAAAAGTTTCCAATCAATGCTCTCAGCACCGGATATGTATTCCATATCTTCTTGATATACATTAGTAACCATATATAACTCCTTATAACCCAAGAATCTGCAAATTTTCCTTCGCATCCATGATAGCACGGAAAATATAAAAATCAGATGGTGTTGTTATCTTTATATTTTCTGAAGGTCCATCAACCGTATACAACTTCATCCCATAATGCTGCATCAGTGAAGCCGAATCAATAAAATCGCAATTTCCTTCTTCTATGGCCTTCATGTGTGCCTTATAGATATCTCCCAACATAAAGCATTGCGGCGCCTTAGCCATTTCACAGCGAGACCTGTCAAAAATCTTTCCTACACAATCATTACATTCATTTTTCAGAAATATAGTCTCAATAGCTGGCGAAACGGTAATGGCATTTCCATACTGCTGGGATGTCTTTATACAATTTGTAATCGTTTCTTCATTAATCAAAGGCCGCACTCCATCATGGATGAGAACAATATTATCATCACCATATAAGGTTTTTGCCTCTTTGATACCATGAAAAATAGATTCTTGTCCTGTTGCACCACCAGGTACGATTTTCTCCACTTTTGTAATACCGAATTTCTTCATGAGTCCTGATGCATAATCCATCCAGCTTTCCAGACATACCAAGATAATATGGTCAATCAACGGATGATTCTGAAAATTTTCTAAAGTATAAATCAAGACCGGCTTTCCATGCATTTCTAAAAACTGCTTAGGCTTAGATCTTGTATTCATGCGTTTCCCAGTGCCACCGGCAAAAATAACAGCTACATTCATCATTCTTCACTCTCTTCTAAAATTTTAATTGCAGTAAATTTATAACATTTACTTCCACGGAATTGATAAGACGTATGATTTTAAACTTTTATGTATACATCCATATTATGGTCTTTTCTTTCTTCTATTGGTGGAAGTTTCATATAATCATGATATAAGCCTCTTAAATAAGAATCCCAACATGAAAAAGCAGGAAATTGATGTTTTTCAAAAGTAACGTTAACTTCTTTGACAAATTCTTTTTTTAGCATTCTTTCTCCAACACCATATATTCCCCAAGTTATTGTGCCTACATAGTCTGATGTCTCATATGCATATTTTTGCGCGATTCTCTCAATTTTGGCTGAGATGCGAGCACATCCATAAATATTTATAAGAGGTTTAAGCACATATTTTGAATATCTATGCAAAGCTGAATTTCCTGTCCCCAATTTGGCATGCCCATTCCAGTATAGCTTCCTATAAAAATCACACTTTTTATATATTTTTTCAACTTCTCTAATATCCGCAGGAAGTCCATCCACAGGGAAAACATCAACCCATAGCCCTGTCTCATTTTCGCTTATATGCGATTTAACTACAGTTAATGGATTAAGGACTTTAGAGCAAGGTGCATCCCAGTTTTGTAAAATGTCAGACTTTATATAAAATCCCTTGTCAGAATTATAATTATGAACAAATTTAATATAGTCTGGACGTGGCATACAGATATCAATATCATCATCCCATGGGATAAAACCATGATGCCGAATAGCCCCCAACAATGTACCGCCAGAAAGATAAAACTTTAATGAATATTCTTCGCAGAATCGTTGGATATCTAATAATATGTCGAGTTCATATTGTTTTATCTCCTCAGATGTTAGTTTCTTCATACTGACCTGACCTTTCATAGCACTTTATAATATTTCATGTTTTTCTTATCGTTTAATAAGTTGTAAGATGTCTAATTCCAATAATGATAGTTTTGATAGAATAGTCGCTACCAGGTATTCAATCGTATTAGCATGATAATATGTCTGAATTACATACAACTTACTAGCAATTAAAAGTTTCCTTTTAGCATATTCCGATTTAAAGGTTTTATTAATCGATACCGAATGATTATGCAAAAATGTTTCTTTAGGCAGTAATGCTGTTTTATAGCCCGCTTTCTTTAGTTTAAGTCCCAGAGACATTTCTTCACAATAAAGAAAAATGTTCTCATCATACATACCTGTTTTTAACATTTTAGATAAATTCATCATAAACAAAGACCCGGATACTGCTCCTACTTCTTTATAATCAGAATGACATAACAAAAGATCTCTATAAGAATTTAACGGTAAAATCTTGTTTAGAATAATATCTAAAGATAAAATATATTGCCATTTTGTCGCTAAAGGAAATGCAGAATAACTAATTTTCATACCATTTTTATCCTGCATAAAAGGTGCAGCCATTACATAATCATCATGCTTTTTTAAAAATTCTTCCAGTTTTACAATGGTTGCTTCACTGATAATTACATCCGGGTTGCATTGAAGCACAAACTGAGGCATTCCATGTGTCGCCAAATACCTCATACCAAAATTATTACCAGCACCATATCCACCATTATGATCAGTTTGAATCACTGTAATTTTATTATTTTGCATTTTTTTTAGTTTTAAAAAAGAATCATCTGTCGAGCAATTATCAACAATCAAAATATGGCCAATTGTGCCATAGTTTTCTACACTATGCACAAAATCAATCGTTGTATCAGCATCATTGTAATTTAAGGTAAGAACATCGACCATAAGACCTCCAACAAGATAAATTCAGCTTCTGATTTCTTCAGCCTCTAATATCTCTATAATGTAAAAGGAATAAATATGTTAATAAATAGATAGGGGTATTCAACAAGCTAGATGATGAAAAGGCAACCATAATCCAGATGGCAAGAATTCGAGCCGCAATTCCTCTATTTCGTGAATTATAAATTAAAGAATAAGTAAAAATTATGAAGCCAATCAATCCGGTGGACACAAAAAGATATGATAACGAGCTCATATACTCTGTCTCACCATCAAATACATACAAGGCACCCGTAGCATAATAAGACCGATAAGTTCCCAAACCTATCCCAAAAATTTCTTCCAACGGCCCGAGTTGACTGTAGATATCAAATCCTCTTAATACTCTAAGGTAAGCTGATGAAGACTCATTCATGGTGAATAAGCCTTCGAATTGCCTAACAGTATAATCGCTAATAGGATTATCTGTAAATCCTACTACTACAAAAACCACAGCCAAGATAAAGAAAAGTGGCACCATCAGAATAGGAAAATGTCCGCGTTTAATTCCAGAAAAGTTCCGATAAAGTATATACCCCCCCATGCAAAAGCAGAAAATATAATACCATTAGTTGAGGTAGATAGTACCATTACTAATGAGATAAATGCAGCTTTTAATAATCTCCTGTTCTCTCCAATTTTTGAAAATAACGTCATGACAAGTAAAGGCGTCATAAATTGTGAGAATGATGCAGGCTCGGGAAAAAACGATGTAGGCCGAAATACCGCCAAATACATATTATTGTATTTATCGATCCAATCTGAATAATCTGTAATCGAATAATTTAAAGGCATACCAGGGATAAGGCCAACTAACATATATCCCATTCCGAAGAAGCAAATGTATTGCAATAAAAGAAAAAGGCCGGCAATCAATCCAATTGTCATATAAATTTTACCGGCATAATTTATATTGAAATCATATTTTGACGGCATGAAGATCAGTAATGTATAAAATAGAAAATACGTCAATCTGACAATCACATCAGAAACAGAAAAATCATTATGAATGAGTATTGTAAAAAAAGAAATGAATATCCCATAATAGAAAAAGGCATAATATGGATTCCATTTCACAGAATGCCTTTTAGTAAGAAAGTTAATTCCAATTCCTACCAAGGCAGCTGATAATAACAGGCTTCCTATACTTATTCCTTTCATTCCTACTGCATAAATATCAAGAACAGGGAAAGCCACAATCAAAAACGTAAATACTTTGGACCAGCGAGTTGCACGGTCATTCGTGACATTTTCCATGGATTCACTCCTTCACATCTATCTTTTATTTGAATAGTTTCAATAAGCACCCATAAGTTATATAGAGTAAGTACTGTAAAAATATTAAATTTTGCCTATACATCTACTCTATCTCTGAATTCTACTGCAGATCCAATTCCCTACAAAAAGAGCTATCAGGAGATTGGCATCTCTAAACATCCATATGAAAAAGGACATAAAAGTAGCCATCAAAAACATTGAATTCAGAAATATGGATGACATATCTTCAAGTACCAGGTAGCGCCGATATAAATTACCGGAAATTCCCCCATAAACAGCTAAAAAGGAAGCAGCGCCTATATAATGATAATCCTGAATAAGCTCTCTGAACATTGTGCCAACGTTTACATGAATAGGTATACTATAAAACTCTTGAAAACGAACACCTGCAAGATCCGGATCAAAATGACCGAGGAGATTGTACAAAGGAAGTAAAGTATTGCCACCGAAGCTGTAATTAGGATTCATTAAATAAGCGTTCAGGACACCAACAGGAGATGAAAAATAGGTATAAATCTGATACAATGCCGGCACTTCATCTATAACAGCTTGGAAACCTGGTGTTGCATAAGTTTGAACACTCCATTCACTGATATAATTAATTCTTTGACTAGTAACAAAAAATATCATAGAAACAATTAATAACGTGCTCATTATCAAAAATAGCTTATTGATCTTAAAATTACGATGCTTGGAAAGTAATACTGAAAATGCAATTAGTATAGCTCCTTCTATGATGACTTGCTTAGTTCCACCTAGAATAGGTTGCGCAAGTAGTACGATTAAAGGGATCAAAAGAATTTTTTTGAATCCATAATTAGAAAAATATATGCCTGCTAAGGTTACAGCTGTAACAATTAAAAAGCCTGAATAAGGAATTTCAAAAGCCGAGTTAGAGTAAATCCCTAATAATTTTTCACCATAAATTTTTGCTAATTGATTATAAAAATCCCATCCATACTGCCCAACCAGGCCAATAAGTCGAAGAATACTGACTCCTACCGCAGCCGAGGATAAGATGATAATCCATAATTTTAATTTTTTTTCAACTATGGACATATCAACCTGATTGTGACCATATTTCGTAATGACCAATGTAAGTGGATGCAGATTAGCACCTATTAGACAGCTCATGAAAAACACAACCGTTCCAATTAGAACAACAAGATACGTCTCTACATCCAAGTTATAGTATTCAACAAACTTTAAATTATAACAAAAAAGCATAAGTCCCCACGGCAGACAAAATGCAGTAATCGGATTTACCCATTTTTTGAAGTAATTATGGCTGAATAATGAAAATGCTATGCATATCAGCAGATAAACAAAAGCCATCAAAGCACATACCTTTCATCTAAATTCTTACAAATCCTCATAAGCATCAAATAAAATCCGCTCCATTTTCCCCCAATTGTATTTTTCATTGAACAAGGCTTTTGCTTTTCTTCCCATTTCATTTCTCAGCTGAGGGTTGCCAAGTAGTTTACGGATAGAAGAATAAAAAGCCTCTGCATCATAAGGAATGACAAGCCCTAGCCTGTACTTTTCAACAATCTCATCAATACCGGTTCCTCGACAAGCAATTATGGGTTTTCCCAAGGCTAATGACTCATAAAACTTGTTTGGGGCTGCAAATTTATGATTCGCAACTGATGGATCATAAATTGCCGACAACACTTTAGCAGATGACTCTGTTTTCAAGACATCAGGATAAGACAAAGAACCTTTATATTCAAAATTCGCATATTTGTCTGCCATTGTCTCTACTAAGTGGTCATACATTCCATATCCTGCAATCACCATACGAATATCCTGGTTTTGATCATATCCTTTGAAAATTTCTTCAAGCAAGCGAACAGGTGCTAAAGAGCCACAGTAAGCATAATCATATTGGTCGCTTTCATCAGGTAATACTACACTTCTCAAATCCGATGCATTGTGAATAACCAGCAGCCGATGAGGATGAGATTTCCAGATTTGCCTTCTTCTAGCTTCATTACAAATAATCGTTATATCAGAACTATTTATTACGGAAATTTCAAAGTTTTCAATGCGATTTTTGAGCAAGCCAGGGATATGGTGGGAATCTACATAATAGTCATAAATATCATAAACAAACTTAATAGAATTTGATTTATGGCCTTTTAAAAACCAATAAGCAGGAATACCGGCATCCAAATCGCAGGCATGAATGATATATTTTCCAGAATTATGAGTAAGCTGAATCAAGTGGTCTTTAACCCACATGAACCACTTCAATAATTTATCCATATGCTTGAAACCTATGTTATTCAGAATAACAGGATAAAAATAAAACTCAATATCCTTACCAAAAATCCGTTGGCATTGAGATAGAGCTTGCCCGTTTCTATCCCACCCCAACACAATTACATGGTAGCCATGATTAGCCAAAGATAAAATCTCCTTCATGGCACGGGAATCGTTATATATGGAGGTCACACGTATCAAAATAACTGTTTTCAAAATTGCCTCCCTCTTGAAAATGCGTATTCAATATACAATCTTTCTTCTAAAAGCAGATTCTTTATCTATAATAGAAAAGCATTTTGTAAAATCCATCTGTTTTGCTGGAGCATCAATAAATTGTACGTCAAAGCCATTCTTTTCGACTAATGCATCTGCATAAATCAGCCAGAGAGGATAATAAAGAACACCACTATGTCAAATAGCAGGGCTTCTTGATTCTCTAGAGAATTTCCCATATTTTGCCTTAAACGGAGGGTTGATAAAACAAATTTTCATATAAACTCTTTATTAATAATGTTTCTGTAGTCCATAGTAAATATAATAGAATAAATAATAACAAGAGCTAAATATGGATAGTTTCTGAGAGCTTCTATAAACCCGCCATGTCCATAACAAACTTTTAAATTTATTACCGGTTAAGGACGAATCGCTTTCTCGATAATAAGCCAAAACTTCCGGTATAGAATATGCTTTCCCCCCTTGTTTTAATATATTAAGCCAGGTAATGTAATCTTCATGCCTCTCCTGAGGCATAATGATATCTTTTATCTTACTTCTATCCATGACAACGGTCAGGCATCCGATGTCATTCCCACATAACAGCCTTCGATAATCTACCCATGGTTTTGTCTGAACAACTCTGCCCAAATGATCTAAATCATCATGAAATTGCTGATACCAAGTATAGGTAAATGCAAATTGATTTTTTAGCATGTAAGAAATCTGTATCTCAAGTTTCACAGGAGACCATGCATCATCGCTGTCCAGGAAAGCAATAAATCGCCCCTTTGCCTCTTGCATTCCTCGATTTCTGGCTTGAGCTACTCCCAAATTTGCAGGTTGACGGAAATAGTGAATCCGTGTATCTGCATATTTATTTATAATATCTTGGAGATGATCTGTAGAACCATCATCGACAATCAGCAGTTCCCAATTTTCATAAGATTGAGCAAGAACGGATTGTATACTGATTGAAATCGTACTTGCACAATTATAGGCAGGCATGATGATACTCACTAGCAGGAGTTTACAAGTTATGAAAGAGCGATGCTGAAAACGCTAGATTTTATCGGCGTTTTCAGCATCGCTTTTCGTTTACCCACGCGTGAGGAATTCATCTTTTAAATGCATTATTTCGCAGACTTTATCGGCTGTTTCACTACATTGCGAATAGGTATTTACGTATTGAATATCCTTATTGTCCTGAAACAGGGTCAGCACTCTTTTCATATTGCCCATTTCTTCAAGCATTTGTTGCACAGAAAGGCTAATTCCTTTTTCTTTCAATTCCAGCTGTGCCATAATGCACAGGCGATAGGCAAGCATACAGGAAAACAGATGAACACGAATCTTTTCATCGGTCCAGTGAAATATGGGCCGTACTGAAAGGTGGCTGATGTCCTTCATTTGCCGGAAAGCGCTTTCAATCTTCCAGGCGCCTCTGTAGCTGAGTACAACTCTTTCGTTACTGAACTGATCATTATCTGTAAATAAGGCTACTTTGCCCAAATATTTATGACAGAGGTCATCCAATCCATTCTCCTTCTGGGCATAAGAAAGCAGTATATGTCCAGCTTCATCAGTTGTCACTGCATAGTCAAAAATATCACGCATATATTCTGCCTTAAGAACAGACTCTATCTTCGTTGTGACTGACTCCTTCGTTGGAGTTTTACCTCCCTTCAGGCGTCCGGCAGCCCGTTTAAGCAGGTTCTTCTGCAATTCGGATAGCTTCGTATCTGTCTTTACAATATTGGCCCGTATCCCCTGCAGCTGGCCTTCCATTAACTTGGGGTTGTGGACGAGCACTACTGTATATTCACGGCCAAAGACGACCTTTTTAGTACGGTAGGCTGAGCATCCAGAGAGCCTGTCATCTGCCAACGGCTCATATTCGTCAACGGGGATGTCAAAGAGAGCTCCCATTTGCTGGCGTGTTAGCCCTCCCACGTAGTGAATTGGATAAGAACACTGCTCAAGGAAGCGGATATTTTCCAAAGAGTTGTTGCCACGGTCGAAGGTTACCGTCAATTCCGGCTTTTTACCGGCGATATCGGTATATCGATCCATCATTTTCTCCAGCATAACGGAAAATTCCTTTGTATCAGGGCGGTTTCCCGGATAGGTATCGAATAACAGCGGCATGCCGCTGTCAGCAGCTATCATGACACCCAATCCAACAATTTTAAGATTCGTTCTCTTCTCTTTACTGTGACCCCGTTGTCCAAGAGCAGCAGGGTTATTTGTATTCAGGTAAGTAAAGAAATTCGTAGCATCATAGATAAGATGGGATGTATCAAGATTATATCGACTTAACAGGAGAGAAAGGATTGATCTATCGGCTCTTTCAAGCTCTTCTGCCGAAATACAGGTATTATTCCAGAAATTCTGAGGGGTAAAAGTGCGTGATGTATATCCGGTAAAGTTGGGAAGGCAGGTGGAAGAATACCATTTCTCCAGCCCGACGGTGGAAGAAGGAGCAACAGCTCTATTGATGGCTTCCACCAAAAGGTATGTGCCAATAGATGCGCCCTGCCCCCTTTTCGGCAATACGGTATCAATATGCGGTACAATGCCGGCACGTCTTGCCACAGAATAAAGCAGAGCTACGTCTCCAAAGGAATAGATTTTGGAACATAAGGCTCTCTCCTGAAGAGATTCATTCTGCCCTTTGCATTTGGAAAGAATGGTATCTGCATTCCCCAAATAGACTTGTTTAACAATTCGCGGATTTCCGTTTACCCGGGCAGATTCGACATAATAGTAATATTTTCGATCGCCGTGTTTTTTAGAAATAATCGTACCCATACGCAAGACTCCGTGGCTCCCAAAATCATAGGTAATACTATCCAATAATATTATACAATAAACATGGCAATAAACAATAGGATAATTAAATTCTTTTAATTTATAACAAGTGGGTAATACAAATCTAATCAAAAAAGAGCGATAAAATCGCTCTTTTTTGATTAGAAAATCACTAACTTGTAAACTCCTGCTAGTACACTAGTACACCAGCCCATGGCAGCAGCGGATAGCCGCCCATCCCTTTCATGGGGTATAATAAAATCATCATAGATCACAGAGTACAAGGAGGTTTTCCATGGTTGATCCTTTTATCTATTGCAATCCTACGAAAGTGTATTTCGGCCATGATGCCATGAGCCATATTCACGAGGAGCTGCCCCGCTGGGGGAAGAATGTGCTTCTGGTGTACGGCGGCGGTTCCATCAAGGAAAGCGGCATTTATGACAAGGTGGTGGATGAAATCAGAAAGGCGGGGGTTTCTGCCTATGAAATCTCCGGTGTAAAGCCAAATCCGGAGCTGCCTCTGGCGGTGAAGGGGGCCCGTTTCTGCCGGGAGGCAGGCATTGACCTCATTCTGGCCGTCGGCGGCGGCAGTGTGATTGACACGGCGAAGGTGATTGCGGGGAGCGCCCTGTATGAGGGGGATCCCTGGGAGCTGGTGAAATCCAGGGCACAGATTTCCCGCGCCCTGCCTCTTTTGGCCATTCCCACCATGGCGGCCACGGGGTCGGAGATGAACAGCTGCGCCGTCATTACTAATCCTGACACCCACGAGAAGCTGGGCTGGACTACGGAAGCGCTGCGTCCGAAGGTTTCTTTCCTTGACCCGAAGAATACTTTCACCGTGCCTCCTGCCCAGACGGCCTTCGGCAGCGCCGACATTCTGTCCCATATTCTGGAGGTGTACCTGAACCGGGCTGAAGGGTTTGACGCCATGGACGGGTTCATGGAAAGCATGATGCGCTCGGTCATCCGCTGGGCGCCTCTGGCCATGGCGGACGGCGCCAATGAGGAGGCCCGAGCCAATCTGCTCTGGGATTCCGAATGGGCTATCAACGACCTCATCGACCGGGGCCACTCCGTTTCCTGGAGCTGCCATGCCCTGGAGCATGAGCTTTCCGCCTTCTATCCCGTTCCCCACGGTCTGGGGCTGGCCATCCTGACCCCCGCTTTCATGGAGTATGTGCTGAATGAGGACACGGCACCCCGCCTTGCCCGCTTCGCCGTCCGCGTCATGGGGGTGAAGGAAGGAAAGAATGAAATGAAAACCGCCAGGAAGGGCATTAAGAAACTCCGGAAATTCTTCAGAAAGGCCCTCTCCCTCCCCGGTTCCCTGTCTGAAATCGGCATGGACGATGCTCTCTTCGAAGACATGGCGGCCCACGCCATGGCCTGGAAGGGGGAGGATGGCATTCTCCATGGATTCTCTCCCTTGACGGAAGAAGACTTCGTGGCTATTTATAAAAAGGCATTATAAAGGGGACCGCTCAGCGGTCCCGGGTTCAGAAGGTTCAGAGGGTTCAGAGGGGAAGGTTATTAAGATTGACCGGCCCTTGGCCGGAGGGTTCTTAAGTTTGACGGGCCTTTGGCCCCGAGGGTTGTGGTATCGCCCGCAGGGCGATGAGTTTTATAATGCCGCCTTCGGCGGTCACATCCGCATCGAGTATCATAATCATTCTTACCACCGTCCACCCCTTCGCCACTTCGTGGCCCTCTTCCCCTAAAGGGGACGCAAGGACGTTACGGGATTGGCTTCCGGTGTCATATGGCATGATAAGCATTCTGGTGATTGGCTCGCTGCGCTCGCCACCCCCTATCCGGGCTGCGCCGGACTTCCCCCTATGCAGGGGGCAGAATAAAACACCGCGGATAGCGGTAAGCGGATAGCAGCCGCAGGTCTATCTTTCCTTCCCGGCGGCTTCTTCAATCCACTCTGCCGCTTCTTTATATCCTTCTCCTGTTTTTCCGCTGACCTTGAATACCGGCGCCTGCTTGTTCAGGTGGCGGAGGCCCTTCATGAAGAAGTCTTCGTCGAAGTCCAGGTATGGCATAAGGTCTGTCTTGTTAAGGAGGATGATATCCGCCTTTTCAAAGGCCAGGGGGTATTTGTAGGGCTTGTCGCTGCCGTCGGCCACGCTGACGATGAGCATTTTGATATTTTCTCCTATGTTCAGTTCCGCGGGGCAGACGAGATTTCCTACGTTTTCTATGAAAAGGATGCCGCCTTCTCTGAAATCCATGGTATGCACCGCGTTGTGCACCAGGGGGGCGTCCAGGTGGCAGGCGCCGAAGGTATTGATCTGGGCGGCGGTAACATTTTCTTTCCTGAGCCGTTCTGTATCAATGTCGGACTCAATGTCTCCTTCAATGACGTATATTTTGGATTTCATATGTTTCATGAGCTGTTCCAAGGATGTGGTCTTGCCGGTCCCCGGAGCTCCCATGACGTTGATGGTATATACATCCCTCTTCATGAGGTATTCTCTTACGTGTTCGGCAATGTGATTGTTGTGGGCGTAAATGTCTTCCATGACGCCGGCTTTCACCATATGCATTTAATCAACCTCCAGATCTACAGATTCTATATAAAATTCCTTGCCTATGTCCGTGGGAGAGCCGTCGCCTCCGCAACGGGGACAGGTGAAGGAGAATTTCTTTCTTTCAAAGAGGCAGCCGCAGCGGTCGCATTTCATTTTGGGCTTCACATCCTGAATGGTGAGAAGGGCGCCCTCGCAGAGGGTGCCCTCGGAAATGACATCAAAATACATTTGGATGGATTCTCCGATGAAACCGGAGTCCTCTCCTACCACCAGATGGATGGCCCTTACAATGCCCCCTTTTTCACGGGCTGTTTTTTCCGCCATGCGGACGATTTCCAAGGTCACCGGATATTCATGCATGGGGCTCATCCTTTGGCGCTTCTTTCCTGACCGGCGCCGGACGGGGCGGGCGGCGAAGGACTTTCCCCTGATAGGTGGATTTCATTTCCTTCTTCTCCCCTGCTTCCCAGGCATCTGCCAAAGTGAGGCAGTGGGCGGGGCAGCCGTCAGCGCAGACGCCGCAGGTAATGCATTTCTCCCGGTCAATGGTCCAGGTGCGGTTTCTCCGGTCTATGGAAATGGCATCAGCCGGGCAGTTATGCTCGCACTTGCCGCAGAATAAACATTTCTCCGCTTCTATCCGGATATGGGTATCCGGCACAGTGGCTTCTTCCGCTTTCACTGCAGGCATCGGGTTCTCTGCCGGAGCTTCCGGCTTTGCCGCCTGGACAGGAGATGGCAGGGGCTCTTCTTTCTCCGCAGGAGCGAACGTTGAAGGTCTTCGCCTTACAGGGGGGCGGGAGCCTTTCATGGTGATTTCGCTTGGATTGCCCAGGTAGCAGCCCAGGGACAGGCATTTCCTTGGACAGTTGTCAATGCAGGTGCCGCAGTTCACGCAGGCTTCCAGGTTAATGCGCCAGGTACGGGAGCGGCGGTCCACGGTAATGGCGCCGGAGGGGCAGTTCCGCATGCACTGGCCGCAGAAAATACATTTCATAATATTGTTTACAATATGGCTCCGGTCGTCCATGGCGGCCTCTGCCATATTGATGGCTGCCACCTTCCGCTGCACTTTGGACACACCGTCTTCTTTTTTCACCTGGAGGATGATTTCCGATTTTTTCACATCCGGCGCTGCCGCTTCCGGGTCCATGTGGAGGCATTTCTTGGGGCATACCTCCACGCAGCCGGCGCACTGGACGCAGGCAAAGGGGTTGATTTTCCATATGCCTGTGGTGCGGTCCACGGTAATGGCACCGGCCGGGCAGGTGCGCATGCACTGGCCGCAGAGGATGCAGCGGCTGATGTCGTTGATCACCCGGCCCCGGTCATGGGGCTTAAAGGTTTTGGGCTTTAATGGATAGGAGGTGGTGACCGGCGGTTTGAGCAGGTTGGAAAGGGCCTGTTTCATATAAATGAGAAAACTCATGGGACGCCTCCTTATCTTTCACAGCAGCTGATGCAGGGATCGATGGTGAGGATGATGTTGGGCACATCGGCCAGTTCGCAGCCTTTCAGCATTTTCACCAGGGCTGCCAGATTGACATTGGTGGGGGTGCGGAGGCGGAACCGTTCCAGGTTCTTTGTGCCGTTGCCTTTCACGTAGTAAAGGGCTTCGCCCCGGGGCTGTTCCACCCTGGTGAAATATTCGCCTGCCGGGGGAAGGCCTCTGACCGGTGCTTCGATGGCTCCTTCCGGAAGAAGTTCCAGACAGCCGCAGATGAGGTCGATGGACTGGGTCAGTTCTCCCAGCCTTACCTTCACCCTGGCCAGGCAGTCGCCGGCGGTTTCAGTGACAGGATGGAAATGGAGCTTTTTGTAGAACCCTTCGTCCTCAGCCATGCGGTAGTCTACAGGAAGGCCGCTGGCCCGGGCCATGGGGCCTACGCAGCCCATGTCCATGGCATCGTTCATGGAAAGGACCCCCACCCCTTCCAGACGGCTCTGGATGGTATTGTCATAGAGGAATACCATGGCCATCTGGCTGATTTCTTTTTTGAGTTCTTTCATTTTTTCCAGAATCATTTTCCGCTGGCTGTCGGTGATATCTCTTCTGACGCCGCCGATTTTGCAGACCGAGAAAATGACCCGGCCTCCTGTGGTTTCTTCAAAAATATCCAGCACCATTTCCCTGATGCGCCAGGCATGCATGAAAAGGCTTTCAAATCCCATGGCGTCGGCGGCCAGGCCGAACCATAGAAGGTGGCTGTGGAGCCGGGAGAGCTCATGCCACAGGGTGCGCAGGCAGCTGGCCCGCTCCGGTATCTCGATGTTCATGAGGCCTTCCACCGCTTTGGCATAGCCCCAGCCATGGCCAAAGGAACAGATGCCGCATACCCTTTCTGCCACATAAATGAACTGTTTGAAATCCCTCTTTTCCACCAGTTTTTCCAGTCCGCGATGGACATAGCCGATGGAGGGCACGGCCCGGACGACTCTTTCATCCTTCAGTTCCAGATCCAGATGAATCGGTTCCGGCAGTACCGGATGCTGGGGGCCAAAGGGGACTGTGGTTATTTCTGCCATTTGAAATCAATCCTCCTTTGTATCTTTATGTACAGAAGCATCAATGCCAAGGCCGCTCCGAAGATTGACCTTCACCGCCCGTTTGGCATGGACGGCGCCGGACAGGTCGTGCCAGGGGGTCTTCTGGGCCAGATGGTAGAAATGGCCGCCGTAATCCACCTCCGGCGCAATGAAACGGATGTCCAGACCGAAGAGGTCATGGATTTCATTTTCCCAGACGAAGGCATACCAGTAAAGGCTGGTGACACTCATGACGGAGCCGGTGAGGGGCACGATGAGACGCAGATGATAGAGGAAATAGTTCTTGTCAAAGGTATAGGTAAGCTCATAGCCCTCTTCCACCCGGGTGCAGAGAATCTGCACCAGACGGCAGCCTTCTTTCTTGAAACGGGCCGTCCTTTCCAGAAGGTCTTCACTCCTGATTTCAATGACCTGCTGTTTCATGTTTGTCCTCCTCTCCATAGGTGCCAAAGGCTTTCGGTTTTTCCAAAGGTACGCCGTGGTTTCCGGTGGCTTTCAATTTCCTGTGCTTTTCTTCCAGCACCGAAAGGCCCTTCACCACGCCGGCAATAATGGACTCCGGCCGGGCGGCGCAGCCCGGCACATACACGTCCACCGGAATGGCCTTGTCCATACCGCCAAGCATGTTGTAGCATTCCCGGAAAACGCCGCCGGTGCAGGCGCAGGTGCCTACGGCAATCACAACTTTAGGCTCCGGCATCTGGTCATAAATCTGCCGCACCACCGGCAGGTTCTGGGCATTCACTCCGCCGGTGACGAGGAAAATGTCCGCATGCTTGGGGTCCCCGGTATTCACAATGCCGAACCGCTCCACGTCGTACAAAGGCGTAAGGCAGGCCAGCACTTCGATATCGCAGCCATTGCAGGAAGAGCCGTCGTAATGGATGAGCCAGGGCGATTTCTTTTCAAATCCCATAACGATTCCTCCTTATTTGAAATACATGAGAAAGGCCACATTAATAAATCCGGCCAGGAAAGAGAAAAGCCAGGTGGAAGCCAGCATTTTCTCCCATTTCATGCGGGCACAGGAATTATCCACCAGAATGCCCGTGAAGAACACCAGGCCGCATACGACAAGGCCCGGTATCAACGTCCAGGGGGAAGAGGTGACGAAGAAGAGAAGCACCAGTCCCAGGAGGAACACGTCTTCATACCACTCCGCGATTTCCACCATACCCAGAGTGCGGCCGGAAATTTCCGTCTTCACACCGCCGATGAGCTCCTGGTGGGCTTCATGGGACATGGAAATATCGAAGGGCGATTTTCTGAATTTAATGAGAAGAATGTAGCAGAGGCCCAGAAAAATGCCGGGCATGCGCAGAATGTTCATGGTATCGGAAGCCATGATTTCCCGAATATTGAAACTGCCGCCGGACAGATAGAATCCCAGGGCTGCCATGAGAAGCATGGGCTCATAGGCCATGGTCTGCACCAGCTCCCTTTCCGCCCCCACCTGGCTGTAGGGAGAGTCGGTGGCATAGGCGGCAATGATGAGGCACACACTGGCCATGGTCAGGGTAAAGACCACCAGCAGAATGTCGCCCCTTGCAAAGAAGAAGGCGCCGGACAGAAGGACGAAAAGAAGGAAACCGAATACATAGAATCCCTCCGCCTTATTGACGGCGATGGGCTGCTTGTCCCAGAGCTTTCCGAAGTCATAGAAAGGCTGCAGCAGAGGCGGCCCCACCCGCCGCTGCATGCGGGCGGAAATCTTGCGGTCCAGACCGGAAAGGAGGCCCCCCAGAAGCGGCGCCAGCAGCAAGTACAGCAGGGCGCCGATGACATTGATCATATAATCAGACATGGAACACACCTCCTGCTGCCAGTGACAGCTCCATGAGCACGCAGGCCAGGCAGGCCGTGTACCCCCAGAGAGTCATCCGCCTTTCACCAAACCAGGACTCCAGATACCAGTTCCGAAGCTGCACCGGCACGATCCGCCCGGCAGCGCCGCGGTAAGCCACGTCGCTCCCCAGGTTCTCGCCGGACAGGTTCGTGATGACCTGTTTCTTCCGCCTGCTCTTGCCGAAGCGAAGCGGCAGGATAATGATAAGGAATACCATCACCGACATAATCCACAGGTTGGACTGGGCAATGACATCATTAATATTTCTATACATTAAAGCCAGATAAGGAATGACCATGTACTGGGAAATCAGCGGGAAGAGAACGCACACCACCAGAGTCAGAGCCGCCAGGGTCTTCAGCGCCGTCCATTCCACTCCCAGAATGCCCTTCTCCCGGTTTTCATTGGTCGGTATATAGGTGGTAATCTTGCCCAGCCATTTCGTCCAGTAGAAGAGAGTGGTGGCAGAACCATAGACCAGCGCCAGAAGCAGCAGAGGCTGCCCTGCGTCTACGAAGGCCTTCATGGCCGCCCATTTGGAAATCAGCATGCCGAAAGGAGCCAGGAACATACCGCAGATACCGATCACCATGCAGAGAGAAAGGCGGGGCATGGAATTGAAAATGCCGTCGAAGCTTTCCAGATTTCTGCTGCCCAGCTGCTGCTCCGCCGTTCCCACAGTAAGGAAAAGAAGACTCTTCGCCACGGCATGGAAAATGACGATCATAATCGCCGTCCAGGCTGCTTCATAGGATCCGGTGCCGGCGCAGCACACGATGAGGCCCAGATTGGAAATGGTGGAATAGGCCAGCACCTTCTTCCCGTCGGACTGGGAAATGGCGGCGCAGGAAGCAAAGAAGAAAGTAATGCCCCCGACCAGCATGGCCATAATGCCGGCATGATTATTTCCCAGAATAGGCGCCAGCTTGATAATGAGGAACACCCCGGCCTTCACCATGGTAGAAGAATGGAGCAGAGCCGACGTAGGCGTAGGCGCCACCATGGCCCCCAGAAGCCAGCCGGAGAAAGGCATCATGGCGGACTTCGTAAAACCGCAGAACACCAGAAGCGCCACCACCGGCTCCACAGGCATGCCCTGCATGCCCATGGAAAGAAGCTGGGAAATTTCAAGGGTATAGAAATGCTCTCCCAGATAGGCAATGGCCATGGCAAAGGCCAAGCCTCCCAGAAGATTCATCCACAGGGCCTTGAAGGAATTGTGGATAGCCTCATTGGTACCGGAATAGCCGATAAGAAGGAAAGAACAGAGCGATGTGATTTCCCAGAAAGTGTACATGTACAGGAGATTGTTGGACATGACCAGGCCAAACATGGCTGACAGGAAAAGGAACACCACGAAGAAAAAGAAAGAGCGGCGGTCCTTCACATCCACATGCTTCCTGTGATACACCGCCATGTACCCCAGAGAATACACCGCAATCAGACCGCCAATGATGCCGGCAATGAGAATCATGATAATGGACAGATTGTCGATATTGAAATCCCACACCGACCGGGCATAGCTGCCTGCATGAAACTCAAAGGCCACGATCAGGAAAAACTGGGCAAGCCCCAGCAGGGCGGTGAGATAGCGCTTGTATTTCACACAGAAATAAAGAACCGTCAGTGCAGCCAGGCCGTCCACAGCCATCATCAGAAACCGCACCAGCGGAGAATCCACACCGATTTTGAAAGGATGTCCGAAATACATGACCCCTACAGCCACAGAAAGGACCCCCATCAGAAGCGCCGACACACGGACCAGTGTATCCCTGACCGCCGGATTCCGGTTCACTAGAAGAATCAGTGCCGTCACCAGAGGCAGCGCAAAAAGCAATGCCGGTAAAGCCATACCCATCTCCCCTTATCCCTGAATTTACATTCGTTCTATAAGTGTACCCTTTATACTGGGTTACTGGTTTATTAATATATACTCTATATCAAAACCCCTATTCCCGCAAGGTATAAATTGTGTTAGATCTCTGATATCGAATTTTTCTATGAGTACCTAAAGAAGTTATGCATAAAATAGGGGAATTGGACACACCTTCGGTGTGAGGGTTGACGGGACTTCGTCCCGAAGGTTCTTAAGGTTCTTAAGTTTGACGGCCTTTCAGGCCGAGGGTTGTGGATTGCCGCTCTGCGGCAATGCTTATAAAGTCAGCGTTACGGGATTGGCTTTATGAGTCATATGGCATGATAGGCATTCTGGTGATTAGCCGCCACGCGGCTCCCCCTTATCCGGCTGCGCCGGACTTTCTCCACGGGAAAGCGTGTCACACGATTCTCAGGTCGCTTTGCTCCCTTACGAATCGTGTTCCCTTGCCACCCCATCCGGGGGACAAAATAAATCGCTTTATGCTTTCCTGTAGAAACATGGCTCCATTGCTAAGTACCCATAGTCCCACCGCTCCGCGGGGGAAAGGTGGTGCCGTAAGGCACCAAAGGGGGAAAACGCCGAAATGGTACGTGAAGTATATGACTCGCTGTTTTGGGGACGCGGACAAAAAGTTGGACCAATTGACAGAGGTGTCAGGAGGTCAATTTA
>OGOZ01000758.1_pt1 | contig 20379 bp, 17 predicted proteins | sample 1552801 | NCBI WGS metagenome assembly OGOZ01 (sample SAMEA2580196, study PRJEB22360) | human gut metagenome | biome: human gut; feature: human-associated habitat; material: faeces | place: Denmark | collected 2008/2010 | reverse complement strand
ACGGGGAAAGCTTTACCGAGCGGGCGCTGCTCTTCAACGCCTGCAACGGCACCCATTTCGCCGGAGGAATGCACGTCGCGCCCATGGCAAGCCCAAGGGACGGGCTCCTTGACGTATGCATACTGCGGGCCATAAGCATACCGCAGTTTCTCCTGCTGCTGCCCCGCTATACCAGGGGCGCCCACACAGTTTCAAGGCACGTGCGCTACTTCAAGGCAAAGGAAATAGCGGTAAGGTGCGACAGCGAAAACATAATCAACCTTGACGGGGAGCTGGATTCCTCTACCCCCGTAACATTTAAGGTATTGCCCGGGGCGATAAGGCTTGCGCTTCCGGGAGAAAAAGGGAACAAATGAGAAAGAAACGCTATGTTGTAAAGCAGCGCAGCCGCATGATACTGCGCATAGGTATACTGGCACTTGGAGCGCTGCTGGCCATAGGGCTGGTGTTCGGCCTCATACACCTGCTCAAAAGCACAAAGAAGGGCGCCAAGGAGCTGACGGAGCTTCCCTTTACGGATACCGCCAACTATACCTATACCGGCTCCGGCTTCCTGTATTTTCAGGAGGGCAAGCTGTACTATATGGATATAGCGGACGGCCGCAAGGATACCTCCTACAAGATAAACACCGACGAGCTCAAGCTCACGGCATCCCCCGGCATATCCGTGCTGTACCACGATACGGCGGTGCAGATAGTGGGCTCAGAGGCCCCCATAGTAGTTTCCGGCAAGGTGCTGGGGGTAAAGTGCTCTCAGGCTCACGTAGCGGTGCTGAGGGAGGACAGCGCGGGCAAGACCGCCATAGTAATATACGACGGGGCGGGGACCCAGACAGACCAGATGGACTTTGACGCTGCCGACCTTATAGATTTCGGCTTTTCCAACAGGCAGGACGAGACTCTTTGGACCCTTGAGATGGACCTTTCCGCCTCCACGCCGGTATGCACCATAACCACCTACAACCTGGCCACCAAGCGCACCACCGGCGTCATAAACGTACAGAACCAGCTAACCGGGGACGTCATATTCACGGATAAAAGCCTGTTCCTTTCCGGCACCAGCGACCTCATACGCTATACGCTGGCGGGCAGCAGCGAGGTCTACAGGATATCCGTATACGGCTGGAAGCTGGCGGACAGCTCAATAGGCGAATCCCCCATACTGCTGTATAAGCAGCGCGGGGGCAGCAACAGTATACTCAAGCTGTACACCGTACCTGAAGGGGACGTTGGCAGCGCCGCCATAAGCACCGTACACCCGCCCGAGGGGGCGCTGGCGGAGTTCCTCATAAAGGGCAAGCTCATGATATACACGCCCACCGCCGCATACACCTATACCGCCGCGGGGAAGCTGCTCTCCGTGGAGGAGCTGCCCATAAAGATAGACGGGGCGCAAAAGCTATCCGAAAGCCACATACTGCTGAGCAGCGGGGGCAGCCTTTACGTCAGCGTTACAAGGTAGACCTGCTCCATAGCGGCGGCAGGCCCAGGAAAAGGAGGGAAAGCATTGAACATCATAGACGCGGTATCAATATGTATACTGGTGTTATTCGTGCTCTTCGGCATATATAAGGGATTTATTTCCACGCTTCTTAACATAGGCGCGTACTTTGTTTCGGTGGTGCTGAGCTTTCTGCTCAAGCCCCTTGGGGCCAGCGCCATAAAGCACAGCGACAGGATATTCAACATGATGCTGTACTACACCGAGGGCAGCGAGTTTATCGCCAACCCGGAATACGTTCGAATGGAGATATCCTCCCTCTCCACGGCCGAGATAAACGATATAATCGCCTCCTCCAATCTGCCCTTTCCCATGGGCAGGGAGATAGCCAAAAACATCGCCCGGGAGGCCTTCGCGGATCAGGGCATAGTGACGCTGGGGGACTACTTCAACCAGACCATAGTGGGCGTATTCATAAACATACTGATGTTCCTCGTATGTTTCCTTATAATACGCACGATACTCTCGCTGGTGATAAACGGGGCGGACTATGCCGATCCCTTCCCCATGCTCAAGAGCCATGACGGCATATTCGGCGGCGCGCTGGGCCTTTTGCGGGGGATGCTGGCGCTGCTGCTGGTATTCATGCTGGTACCCATAGTGCTGACGGTGCTGGGCCAGTTCGACCTCATAACCCACATGGTGGACGACTCAGCCATGGCCCGGGTGTTCTATAAGCTTAATCTGCTTATCAGCATCGCGGCATAGACAGAGTTTCGAAAAAGTGGCTAAAGACCACTTTTTCGAGTTTTTTTCGGGTTTTGCCTCTCACGTTCGTTCCCGGGCGGCAAAACCCGCAGAGAAGAAAAACCTACGGTTTTCATCCGTTTTGACGTACACGCCGTCAAAGCCGGATTGAAATTAAGGGGCTGCGGCCCCTTAACAACCCCAAGTTTTTTGACAGACAGATAATAATTCATTAAACGGAGGAAAACCATGTACCTTGCCTCAGACTGGAAGGATTACGAAATAATCGACGCTGGCGGCGGCAACAAGCACGAACGCTGGGCCGACGTCACGCTGCTTCGGCCGGATCCTCAGGCCGTGTGGCCAATGAAGGAACCAAGAAGCGTACACGCCCGGTATATACGAAGCTCAGCGGGCGGCGGCCACTGGGAGTACGGCCGTGCGCTGCCGGAAAGCTGGAAAATACGCTATCGGGACCTTACCTTTATCGTCCGCCCCACCGGCTTCAAGCATACCGGCCTTTTCCCGGAACAGGCGGTGAATTGGGACTGGATGCGGGGCATCGTGGAAAAGAGCGGCAAGCCTTTTAGGGTGCTCAATCTCTTCGCCTACACCGGCGGCGCCACGGCGGCCCTTGCGGCCAGCGGCGCGGAGGTGGTTCACGTGGACGCGGCAAAGGGCATGGTGGCCTGGGCAAAGGACAACCTTGCGGCAAGCGGCCTTGCAGGCGCGCCAGTGCGCTTCATCGTGGACGACGTGATGAAGTTCGTATTGCGGGAGCAGCGCCGGGGCAGGACATATCACGGCATACTCATGGATCCCCCCAGCTACGGCCGCGGCCCAAACGGCGAAATGTGGAAGATCGAGGACAACCTTTACCCCCTGGTGGAGGAATGCGTGAAGCTGCTGGACGGCGAAGCCCGCTTCTTCCTTATAAATTCCTATACCACCGGCCTTGCCCCAAGCGTGCTGTCCAACGTGCTGAAGTGTTCCCTGGGCAAGCGGGGCGGAAAGATAGAATCCGACGAGGTGGGCCTGCCCATAACCCGCGGCGGCATGGTGCTGCCCTGCGGCGCTTCCGGCAGGTGGGAAATATGATACCCATATTATACGAAGACAACCACCTTCTGGCGGTAGAAAAGCCGGCCAATATGCCGGTGCAAGGGGACTCCTCCGGAGACGATGACCTTCTGACGCTGCTGAAGGGCTACATAAAGGACAAGTACAATAAGCCCGGCGATGTATATCTCGGGCTTGTTCACCGTTTAGACAGGCCTGTGGGCGGAGCCATGGTATTCGCCCGCACCTCCAAGGCAGCCGCCCGGCTATCCGGCCAGTTCAGCTCCCACGGTGCAATTAAGACCTACCTTGCCGTGGCCGAGGGCAACGCCCCCGGCGGCGAGCTGGAGGGCTTCATATTAAAGGACGAGGCTACCGGTTCCAGCGCCCTTGTGCCGGAAAACACCTGCGGCGCAAAGTCCGCCCGGCTTACCTACGCCCCCATCGCGTACAGAAAGGGCAGGACTCTGGTGCGTGTCAGCCTCCATACCGGCCGGCATCATCAGATACGGGTGCAGCTTGCCGGCGCGGGGTATCCCCTTTGGGGGGACCAGCGCTACAACAGGGACGCCCGCCCGGGGCAGCAGATAGCCCTCTGGGCCTGCTCCCTCGAGATAGAGCACCCCACGCTGCACACCCGCCTCAGGTTCACCTCGACGCCCTCCGGCGGCGTGTGGAAGGACTTTTCAGACATACTCCCCGCAGCGGTACAGGGCATAGGCATAGCGTATATCGACCATAACATAATAGCCGCCGTAAAACCCCAGGGACTGCAGACCGCCGCGGCCGACGGCGAAGGGGATTCCCTGGAGGCCCGGCTCGCCGCCGCCTATGGGGAGGCTTATCCCGCCCACCGCCTGGACGTAAACACCGAAGGGCTGGTGCTCTTCGCCCGTAACCGCAAGGCCCTGTATGGGCTGACAGAAGCCCTGGAGCAGCGCACCATAAGAAAGTTCTACCGCTGTACCGTAAAGGGCTGCCCCGAAAAGAAGGAGGATACGCTCACCGCCTACTGCGTAAAGGACGCGGATAATTCATACATGAGGGTATACGACAGGCCGGTTCAGGGCGGCAGGGACATGGTGACAAAGTACCGCGTCATAAGCCGCAGGGGAGACCGGAGCGTGCTGGAGGTGGAGCTAGTAACGGGCCGTACTCACCAGATACGCGCCCACCTTGCCCATATAGGCTGCCCCATACTTGGCGACGACAAGTACGGCGACCGTGAATTCAACAAGGCAAACAAAAAATACGCCCAGGCCCTCAGGTCGGTGCGCGTAGAGCTGCACTTCCCTGAGGAAAGCGCGCTGGGCTACCTCGAGGGAAAGGTCATAGAAAGCCTTAACTGAAAATTCCTTTGTAAATACAAAAATCCATAGTCTTTTATTTTATATTCGGCACTATCTCCTGCGCCCGCCTTATGAAGGCAGCGGCGGCGGGGGAAGCATCGGAAAGCGAGGGTATGGCTATGCCCAGCCGCCGGTATTGGCAGGGGGCCAGCTCCCGCACCGCAAGGCCATCGCTCTTGTCCCGCAGTATCATTTCCGGCACCACGGATACACCTATGCCATGCTGTACCATGGAAACTATGGCGTAGTCGTCCATGGAGGTGAATATGACGTTGGCCTTTATGCCGCTCCGCTGAAAAAGCCGTTCTATGTCCGTATCGAAACCCGGCGCGGGCATTATGAAGGGCTCCTTGGCAAGTATCTGCAAGGGTATCCGCGCCTCGGGGGCGAAGCGGTGTTCCTTGTGCATTACCGCCATCAGCCTGTCCTTGGCAAGGGGTATCCAGTCCACGCCCTTGGGCTGTACGCTTGTGAGTATGAAGTCCGTCTCCCCCGTACTCAGCATCTCGGTGAGCTTATCTGTGCCCGCCTCCTGCACGTCTATCTGTATATCCGGGTTGTCCGCGCAGAAGCTGGCGATAACCGAGGGCAGCCACGCCACGGAAAGGCTGTTCAGCGCCCCTATTTTGAGCCTGCCTGTCTGGGCGTTCTTCAGCGCCTCCGCACGGCTCAAAAGCGCGTCCATGGCGGCGTCCGCATTGCGCACATGCTCCATAAGCGCCTCCCCCTTCTGGGTGAGCCGTACTCCCTTCCTGCCCCGAATGAGAAGCTGTATCCCCAGCTCGTCCTCAAGGGTCTTTATTATATAGCTTACCCCCGCCTGGGTGAAGCCAAGCTCTTCCCCGGCGGCGGAAAACGTGGCCGTTTCCACGGCTCTTATCAGCACTTTGAGCTTTGACGAATCCATAGATATGCCCATCCACAAGAGATTCTTATATTTACCATTATAACATCTCGTTTTACTTTTAACAATTCATATTATAAGATTTTCTTGTACAAAAAATAATTTACGGAGGAATGCAAATGGCACAGGATATCAACCTGCGTCGCCTGGTCATAAAGTCCTTCCACATCGATACCGTGGAATGGGGCGACCACAACGACGTTACCGCTGACGGCAAGATGACCGTAAGCCGTGAGCTTCTGGATGAGCTCATGGAGGAAAACAAGGATATCATCGAAAAGATAGATATTCAGATCATCAAGCCCGGGGATCACGACCGCTGGACCAACACCATAATGGACATAATCCCCGTCTCCACCAAGGTGCTGGGCATACTGGGCGAGGGTATCACCCACACTCTCACCGGCGTATATTTCATGATGACCGGCGTGGATGTGGACGGCGTGCAGACCTACGAGTTCGGCTCCTCCGAGGGCAACCTTAAGGAAAAGCTGTTCCTTGACAAGGCCGGCACCCCCGGCACCAACGACGTGATAATCAGTTTCGACTTTCTCTTCAAGTCCCATCAGGGTCAGGAGCGCGGCGCCTGCACAAGAGCGCATCAGGCCTGCGATAAATTCATGCAGACCTATCGCGATAAGATGAAGAAGTTCAAGGGCGACCTCTGCACCCATCGCAGCACCTATTACGACACTGTTCGCCCCGGTGCAAAGCGGGTGGTCATAATCAAACAGGTAGCAGGCCAGGGTGCCATGTACGATACCCACCTCTTTGGCAAGGAGCCCAGCAGCAGCGAGGGCGGCAAGAGCATAATCGACATGGGCAACATGCCCGTGATAGTCACGCCCAACGAGTACAGGGACGGCATTATCCGTTCCATGCAGTAATACAAGGAGGTAGACAGCTATGGGTATTGGGCCTTCCACAAAAGAAACTTCCCTTCATCATTTCCGCGATCCTCTCCTTGAGGTAGTATCCTCCGATCCCGAGATAGACCTCATGGGCGTAATAATAGTCGGCACACCCGACGCGGACGAGGATAGGCACCCGTGCCGCCGTATGGGCGGAGTGTATGCGGGCGGACGGCGCCATAGTCTCCAGCGACGGCTGGGGCAACAGCGACGTGGACTATACCAACACCGTATACCAGCTTGGCATTCGGGGCATACCCGTCACCGGGCTTAACTTCTCCGGCACCATGGCCCAGTTTGTGGTAACCAACGAGTATCTGGACGCAATAGTGGATATATCCAAGAACCCGGAGGGTATAGAGAGCGAAAATGTGGGCGAAAACGCCGTGGACGCGCTGGACGCCCGCAAGGCGCTCGCCATGCTCAAGATAAAAATGCGTAAAAAAGAGCATCAGGGATAAGCGGTATTTCAGGGGAGCGGCCTTGCGCCGCTTCTTTTTTTGCGCCCGCCCTTACTTTTTAAGGCGGCGCCGCATCCTGCCTTAACTTTCCTTGGTTAATTTATAACTTTAATAACTTTCGTTGACATGCATATACATATTTAATATAATCCCTACTTAGGCAAAGGCACACACATCTAAAATAATTTTATAATGATTTGGAGGAAAAAATGGCTATCAGGGTTGGCATCAACGGCTTCGGAAGAATAGGACGCACTGTATTCAGGATCATTTCCCAGAACCCGGACAGGTTTGAACTTTGCGGCATAAACCTCCGCAACCTCAATATGGAATATATGGCATACACAGCCCTGTACGACTCGGTGCATGGCCATTTTCCCGGCACGATTGAGGCCGGCAGCCAGCACCTTATAGTCAACGGCAAGCCGGTCAGGATATTCAGCGAGAGCGACCCTGCCAATATAGAATGGAGCTCCTGCGGCGCAGAATATATCATAGAATCCACCGGCGCGTTCAACACCACCGCCGCCTCCTCCGCCCACATGAAGGGCGGCGCTAAAAAAATCATAATCACCGCCCCCGCAAAGGACGAGGTGACGCCCACCTTCGTTTTCGGCGTGAACCATGAGGAATACGACCCCGCAAGCGCAGTCATCTCCGCCGCTTCCTGCACTACCAACTGCTTAGCGCCCCTTGCCAAGGTAGTGAACGACCGCTTCGGCATAGAACGCGGGCTCATGTCAACCATACATTCCGCCACCGCCAAGCAGAAGGCCGTAGACTCCCGGGCAGGCAGCCGTGACCTCCGCACCGGCCGCTCCGTGTTCAACAACATAATCCCCTCCACCACAGGCGCCGCAAAGGCGGTGGGCAAGGCCATACCCGAGCTGAACGGCAAGCTCACCGGAATGTCCTTCCGCGTACCCGTGAACGACGTATCCGTAGTAGACCTCACGGCAAAGCTGGTGACAAAGACCAACTATGCGGACATAATGGATGCGCTGGAGGAGGCAGCACACGGCTATATGAAGGGCGTGCTCACCTGCCTCGACGCGGACGTGGTATCATCCGACCTTCGGGGCGATCCCCACACCTGTATAGTCGACAAGCGGGCCGGCATAATGCTTGGGGACGACTTCGTCAAGCTCATCGCCTGGTACGACAACGAATGGGGCTACAGCTCCAAGGTGCTGGATATGGTCGAATACGTTGCGGATAAGTAAATGCGCATACAAAAAAGCGGCAGTGCGCCGCTTTTTTTAATACCACCGCCTAAAGCTCGGAGAGCGCATGTCTGAGCCTTCTGCCCCCGGAGGGGCTATCCGCGGGCTTCCCGCCTTCCTCAAAGCGGCCCATGAATACCGCGAAGGTAACGGTAGCCGCTATGCAACAGATTATATCCGCTGCGGGGGTAGCCCAGACTATGCCGTATACCGGGAACACGCCCTTGAGTATGAACATAAGGGGTATATCCAGTATGCCCTTCCTGAGCAACGCCAGCACCAGCGAATGCATGCCGTGTCCGGTGGCCTGGAAGAAGGATATGAAGGCGTAGGCGCAGGCGGAGAAGGGCGCGCCTATGCAGAGTATGCGGAGGAATTTCATGCCGTAGGCCATGGACTCGCCTCCCCTGATGAATACGCTTATGAGCTCATGGGCAAAGCAGAGGTTGATTGCGGTGCAAAGCACGGCCAGGCATGCGGATATGGCAGTGGAGGTGAGCACCGCGGAGCGCATACGCTTGTAGTCGCCTGCCGCGTAGTTGTAGGCTATCAGGGGAAGCACGCCCTGGGCCATGCCGCGCACCATGCAGTGAGCCAGCATGTTCACCTTTTTGGCCACGCCTATGCCGGCCTGAGCAGCGGTGCCGGAGAGCGCCATCAGGTTATCCAGCACGCCGTAGGAGATGTTCTCGCACAGGGTCATAAGGCAGGCGGGTATGCCGGTGCGCAGGACGTCCGAGGGTATGGAGGCGGAGAGCATCGCCCTTCCGGGGGCGAAGCACAAGGTGGTGTTGGGCCTGTTGCGCCTTATGGCTATTATAAAGTATATGAGCGTGACCACGTTGGAGAGCGCCGTGGCCAGCGCCGCCCCCAAGACCTCCCGTCCGGCGGGCAGTATCACGAACATGAACAACGGATCCAGAGCGATATTCAGCACGCCGCCTATGGCTATACCCGTGCTGGACTGTAGGGAACGGCCCTCAGAGCGGATAAGGTGGGCAAGCAGCGTGTTCATGGAGGTCACGACGCCTCCCGCCACCACCGTGCAGAGCAGGTACTCAACTGCGTGGCGGTGTACCTGAGAGTCGGAGCCCCCCAGAAGGTTTACGAAGGTATCCCTAAAAAGATACGCGCCGATGGAATATACTGCCGCAGCTATAAGGCAGCCCCAGAAAGCGAAGCTTGCGGTGTCCCTTGCCCGGTCCACGTTTTTGTTGCCCAATGCCCGGGCAATTACGCTTGCGCCGCCTACGCCGAAGAGATTGGCTATAGCGGAAAGGAACATGAAGGCGGGCATGCATACCGTCACGGCGGTAATCATGGCGTCGCTGCCGGTGAGGCCAACGAAAAAGGTATCCGCCATGTTGTATATCACAAGTATTATCTGGCCCATTACCGCAGGCATGGCAAGGGAAAGTATGGCCTCTGCCATTGGCGCCTCTTCAAAAAGATGCTTTTCTCTTTTAAGACCGTTCATGCTGCTCTCCTTTCCCGAATTCCTTTATATCTCCTTGCCCTTGGGTAATATATATGATATGCTGTTAAATACAAAAATCAAATTATAGTATTTTTGAGTATTATAAATTTAATTTATGCTGTAGAGAGGCAAAACAATGCTAAGCGTAAAAATGGAGACGCTGCTGTGCGTCGCAGAGCATAAAAATTTCACCAGAGCGTCGGAGGAGCTGTCCCTTACCCAGCCCGCCGTCAGCCATCATATAAAAGAGCTGGAGCAGGAGCTGGGTGTGCCCCTGTTTATACGCGGAAAGGGCGGGCTAAAGCTTACGGATCAGGGCGAAATAGCCGTCCGCTACGCCCGGCGCATTAAGGCGCTGGACGGCAAGCTGAGGTCTGAGCTTGCCAATTTCGAAAAAAACGTAACCAACCTTAAAATCGGGCTTACGCACACCGCGGAAAGTAACCTTACCACCGAGGCGCTGGCAAAGTGTGCCGCCCAAAACCCCGGCCTGAGCATAACAATAGCTACTGATACGATAAAAAATCTTTATGATATGCTGGGTAACTACGAGTTGGACCTGGCCATAGTGGAGGGCATACCGGTGGGGTCGGGCTTCTCCTCGCTCATGCTTGACACGGACTATCTGGTATGCGCCATGTCCGTGAATAACCCTCTGAGCAGGCGGGCGATGGTAACGCTGAACGAGCTTAAAGGAGAGCAGATGATACTGAGACTGCCCACCTCCGCCACGCGGCAGCTTTTTGAATCCACGCTGGAGAGCATAGGCGATTCCATCAGGAACTTCAACGTGACAATAGAGGTAGATAACATCGCTACCATAAAGGACCTTATACGAAAGGATCTGGGCGTATCCATACTGCCCAAGAGCGCCTGTATGGACGAACTGCGCAAGGGCAAGATAGCGGCGCTGCCCATAGAAAACCTCAGCATGGCACGGGAGACCCGCATAGTGTACAACCGGGACTTCGACCACCCGGAGATACTTCAGGAAATAACCAAGACCTATCAGGAAGTGGCAAAGGCTTACAGATAAGCAGCGAGCAATCGAAACAAGCCCCCGCGAAAGCAGGGGCTTGTTATATGTGTGTATATGCCGTTACCTTGCCAGATTCACTACGCTGCCTTCTACCCCCGCGCGCTTTGCGGCGGCAAGGGCTAACGCATCGTCCCCCACCCGGGAGGGCCAATGGGCATCGCTGCCTATTATAAACTCTGCGCCTATATCGGCAGCCTGTCTTAGCTCCTCGTCGCTCATGGTCACACGGGCGGCGTTTATCTCGAGCTTTATTCCCAGCTCCTTCGCCCCCCTGGCGAGAGTGGGTATGTCGCATTTTACATACAGCCCCGGGTGGGCGAATATGTCTATTTTATATCTTTCACCCGCTGTAAGCAGCGCCTCGGCGGTCTTCACTGGATCCTGTCCGCCCATGTGCAGAGACTCAAGACTGCGGGCAAAGCCGAAGCCGTCGCAGGGTCTGCCTCCCTTGTGGAAGGCCAGAAGCCGCACGTCAAACACGTCGAGAAGATCCTTTGGTATGTCTGTAAGGCCGTATCCCACAAGGTTGCTCTCAATGCCGAAAAGCACCTCTATCTTATCGGAATACTTTGCCTTCAGCCTGTCCATTTCCCGGCGGAGGCCGTCAAGCCTTCTGCCCCTTACGCCGAAGAACATATGCCCCGGGCCGTGCTCGCTTACCGCCACGGTTTTCAGCCCCATAGAAACAGCGGCAAGGACATTCTCCTCGGGAGTTCCCTTGCCGTGACTGTATAAGGTGTGTGTATGCAGGTCTTTTGTCAGCATATACTGCTTGCTTAATCCTGCTGGGGCGCGGTCTTGCGGGCCATAAGCACTATCAGGGACCCGAAGAGGGTGAGTATGGTGAGATTGCTCTCCCTGCCGGTTATGCTCTTCATGTCATCAACGCCGCTGGTGCAGAAGAAGGCATCTGCGATATTGGCTGCGGGGGAGTTGATATAGTTGCTTACGAAGGCGGTATAGGTGCCGCAGGCCTTGGCGGCCTTGAGGGCATCAAGCAGCAGCTTTGTGCGGCCGCTCCGGGAAATGCCTATGAACACATCGTCCACAGTAAAGCGGGCGGACAGCACATCCATCACCATGGAATCGGATACCGCTGTGGCGTCGTAGCCCATGTAGTTTAACTGGTAGGCAATGTCCCTCGCAAGGAACTCGCTGCTGGCGGTGCCGAATACGAATATGCGCTTTGCCCTTACGGCCTTTTCGGCAAGGGTGGAAAGCTTGTTCTTGGGCAATGCCTTGAGTGTGTCTTCCATGGCGCGCATGGAGGCAAGAAACATTTTTTCGATAACAGCCTCATCGTTATCTGTTGGACGGATCGGATCGCTCTTGAGGGACTCGATGGAGGAGGAGCCGCTGGCAAGGGCAACACGGAAATCCAAAAAACCATTGTAGCCCAGCTTGCGGGCAAGACGCGTAACTGACGGGACGGATACGCCGGCAGCCTCGGCTATTTCATTTATCACCATGAGCGAGGCGCGTGCCGGGTTTTCCAAAATGAAATCAGCAACTTTGCGTTCTGCCGTGGGCAGTGTAGAGTAGGCGGACCTGATTTTCATTTTCGCGGGCATAAATTTTTACTCTCCTTTATGCATTCCTGCATATATCTTTAATATTAAGATATTATTACCAAATTACAGAAAATGCAACACTTTATCGTGTTTTTTTATAAATATTATATTTTATTATGTCTGGCGGCTTCTGTATATTATGCGTTTAGTACGCGAAGGCCTTTATTCTTTATAAAATAGCTAAATATTTAACATAATTGTTTTTCTTCAGTCATTCCACGCCGTACAGCAGAGCATTTTTACCGCCTTCCTTGACACTCTCATGCCTCGCTTGTATAATCATAATGTATACATGCGGATACCATATTTTCGGGGTTCTCCCGGGCCGTCCACAGGGTATACGGCATTCCTTTTTATCTAACATAACAACTATATCAGGAGGTCACATCACAATGGCAAAAACCATGACTATCGATGGCAATACCGCTGCTGCGCACGTTGCTTATGCGTTTAGCGACGTAGCTGCGATATACCCCATCACCCCTTCCTCCCCCATGGCGGAAGTGGCAGACGATTGGGCAGCAAACGGCCGCGTTAACCTTTTTGGCCAGAAGGTTAAAATAGCCGAGATGCAGTCCGAGGCCGGTGCGGCCGGTGCAGTTCACGGCTCCCTCAAGGCAGGCGCCCTGACCACCACCTTCACCGCTTCCCAGGGCCTGCTGCTCATGATCCCCAACATGTACAAGATCGCCGGCGAGCTGCTGCCCTGCGTGTTCCACGTATCGGCAAGAGCATTGGCTGCCCACGCACTTAACATCTTCGGCGACCACCAGGACGTAATGGCATGCCGTCAGACAGGCTTCGCAATGCTGGCAAGCAACAGCGTACAGGAAGCAATGGACATGGCACTTGTCGCTCATCTGTCCACACTGGAAGCGCGCGTACCCTTCCTGCACTTCTTTGACGGTTTCCGTACCAGCCACGAAGTAAGCAAAATCGACGAAATCAGCTACGAAGACATGGCAAAACTGCTTGACATGAAGTACGTAGACGAATTCCGCGCACGCGCACTCAACCCCGAGCATCCTCAACTTCAGGGTACTGCTCAGAACGCGGACATCTACTTCCAGAACCGTGAAGCAGCAAACAAGTACTACCTTGCAACCCCTGCCATTGTTGAAAAATACATGGAAAAGGTCGGCGAACTGACGGGACGTCACTACCATCTGTTTGACTACGTAGGTGCACCCGATGCAGACAAAGTCATCGTCCTTATGGGCAGCGGCGCAGACGCGGTTGAAGAAACCGTCGATTACCTTACCAAACGCGGCGAAAAGGTCGGCGTGCTGAAAGTACACCTCTATCGTCCCTTCTCGGCAAAGCACTTTGTGGACGCTATCCCCGCATCCGTCAAAAAGGTTGCAGTGCTTGACCGCACAAAGGAACCCGGATCTCTCGGCGAACCCCTGTACCTGGACGTTGTTGCCGCACTTGCCGAAGAAGGACGTCACATGGACGTTGTTGTCGGCGGTCGTTACGGCCTTGGCAGCAAGGAGTTTACGCCCAGCATGATTCTTGCAATCTACAAGAACCTGGACGGCGCAAAGAAAAACCACTTCACCGTAGGTATCAACGACGACGTGACAGGCACCAGCCTTCCCGTTGACGAAATGATCGACGTTGCACCGGTCGGCACCACACGTTGCAAGTTCTACGGACTGGGCAGCGACGGTACCGTCGGCGCAAACAAAAACAGCATCAAAATCATCGGCGACCACACCGACCTGTACGCACAAGGCTACTTTGAGTACGACAGCAAGAAGAGCGGCGGTCTGACAATCAGCCACCTGCGCTTCGGCAAGAACCCGATTAAGTCCAGCTACCTCATCGACCAGGCGGAATTCATCGCTTGCCACAACCCCAGTTACGTAACGCGTTACGACATCCTTGCAGACGCCAAGGACGGCGGCACGTTCCTGCTTAACTGCAGTTGGACGGACGATGAACTGAACAACGAGTTGCCGACATTCATGAAGCGTCAGATTGCCAACAAGCACCTTAAGTTCTACACCATCGACGGCTTGCACATCGCAATGGCCGCAGGCAGCGCAAAATCCACCAATATGGTAATGCAAGCCGCATTCTTCAAACTTGCCAACATCATCCCCTACGAACAGGCAGAGGAATACATGAAGCAAGCCGTTGTCAAGAGTTACGGCAAGAAGGGACAAAAGGTCGTCGAAGCTAACTGGGCTGCAATCGACGGAGCAATCGCAGGACTTCACGAAGTAAAGGTACCTGCAGATTGGGCAAACGCCACCACCGGCGCGGCACTTCCCGAAGCAACCGACAGCGAATACTTTGAATCATTCGTTCGTCCCATCGTGGAACAGAAAGGTAATACACTGCCCGTATCGGTGTTCAACCCCAGCGGTATCGTACCGACCGGCACCACTCAATACGAAAAACGCGGCATCGCCGTCAACATCCCTGCATGGGACGCAACCAAGTGCATCCAGTGCAACCAGTGCGCATTTGTTTGTCCGCACGCCGCTATTCGTCCCGTACTCGTTGCGGAAGGAACCGAAGTGCCTGCAAACTTTGCAACCAAAGCCGCTATCGGCGTGAAGGGAGCGAAGTTCCGTATGCAGGTAAGTCCGCTTGACTGCACAGGCTGCGGAAGCTGCGCAAACGTTTGTCCCGCCAAGGAAAAGGCACTTACAATGGTACCTGCCGAAGCGCAAACGGCAATCGAAGAACCCAACTACAAATTCAGCCAGACAGTGGAACAAGTGGAAAGCGGACTCAACCCGGCAACCGTCAAGGGAAGCCAGTTCTGCCAGCCTCTGTTCGAGTTCTCGGGCGCATGCGCAGGATGCGGCGAAACACCTTACGTCAAATTGGTAACGCAGTTGTTCGGCGACGAAATGATGATTGCAAACGCAACCGGCTGCAGTTCCATTTACGGCGGTTCCGCACCCACATGTCCCTACACCGTCAACAAGGAAGGTCACGGTCCCGCATGGGCAAACAGCCTGTTTGAAGACAACGCAGAGTTCGGTTTCGGCTACAACCTTGCACTCAAACAACGCCGCGCCAAACTTAAGGAAACGGTTGAAGCACTGCTTGCAATCTGGCAGGAAAAGGGCAAGAATCCCGAAGGCGTTGCCGCTTGTCAGGAATGGCTGGACGGTTTCAACAACACCAAAGCAAGCAAAGCCGCTGCGGCAAAACTGCTTGCCAACCTTGAAACTCACGGCAAGTGCGAATGCTGCAAGGACCTTGCAGACGAAATCATCAAGAACAAGGACGTACTCGTCAAGAAATCCATCTGGATCTTCGGCGGCGACGGCTGGGCATACGACATCGGTTACGGCGGACTTGACCACGTGCTTGCACAGGACGAGGACGTAAACGTACTTGTACTTGACACCGAAGTGTACAGCAACACCGGCGGACAAGCCAGCAAATCTTCGCCCACAGGCGCAGTTGCCAAGTTTGCCGCTGCAGGTAAGCGCACCAAGAAGAAGGACCTTGGTATGATGGCAATGAACTACGGCTACGTGTACGTTGCTCAGGTAGGTATGGGCGCAAACCAGGCTCAACTTGTCAAAGCTCTTACCGAAGCCGAAGCATACAACGGACCGTCACTTGTAATCGCTTACGCACCTTGCATCAACCATGGTATCAACATGGGCAAGTCGCAGGAAGAAATCAAGCGCGCAGTCGAGTGCGGTTACTGGCAACTGTACCGCTTCAACCCGGCACTTGCGGAAGAAGGCAAGAACCCGTTTACCCTTGACAGCAAGGATCCTACCGGCAACTACCAGGATTTCATCCGCAGCGAAACCCGTTACGCTTCTCTTGCAAAGACCAAGCCGGAAATTGCAGAAACGTTGTTTGAACGCAGCGAAGAAGAAGCAAAAGCAAGAGTTGAAAAGTACAAGAACCTTGCCAACAAGTAATTGCACGATTGCCTTACACGGCGAAACTGAATACAAAGGACTGTCGCTACTTGCGGCAGTCCTTTTTTAGTAAACCGAAAAAATCGCTATTAAAATAACGAACAAACGAAAATTTACGATATCGTCGTTTATCAAAAAGCTCGGACAAGGCTTACAATCAAAACGTCATATCTCGCCGAAGTGAAGCGGGGTCGAACGTATTAAATAGTGAATTAAATACAATCGCTTTACAAACCGGGCTTTTTGAAATTTGTGCAAAAAATCGTTGACTTTTGAAAACGACTGCTGTATAATGTTTAAGCAAATTGAATATGCGCTGTTAGCTCAATTGGATAGAGCGTTGGTCTACGGAACCTGCTCGCCTTGCTGTGTTTTTTTGCTTGTTTTGCCTGTCGGCAAAAGCTACGCCCTATGCACAGCGGCTCCGCTCCCCACAAATGCCTATTTGCGGGGTCCCCTTCCACTTCGTTAGGGATTCGAGCTCCTTACGGCGCGCCAGATAAGTCTTGTTTATGTTAAACAAGACTTTTTTTAGGGTTTCCGTTGTCGTCCCTGATAATTTTTGCCGAACTAACGAAAACAATACCCAAAGGCGTTCTTTGCAGCAATGCGAAGAACGCCTTTTATTTTGATTAAAATATAATCGAAACGACAATCTGTTCGTTTCGGCAGGTGCGGACAGAATTGTACCGTTCGTCCGCCACCGACTTTGCACCGCTACACAAACAATCCGACAAACTGTACGACAACCCACAACAAAGCGATGCTGACCGTCGGTAAAAACAGATACGCGGCGAGAGAATGTTTGCCAAGTATCATTACGGGCGACAGCCATTTCGGCGGCGTGGAGCGTTTAAGGACGGTCTTTTTGTTTTTGTAGACGTGCTTGCCGTACACGGCACCGAGGATAAAAAATCCGAGATGCGGTAACAGCGGCTCGAAGTTGTTGGGCGAAAGTTGGTAACCGTGTTGGTTGTACACAAGCAATGCAAGTAAACCGTTGTCAACATACAGCCCGCCGTCGTGGAATCTGCTGTAGAAGTACAGCGCAATGCCTGCCACTATTATTGCCGAGGCAATCGCAATCCGCCACCAGTCGGGCAATTTAAGTTTTTCCATCAGGTACCACACGGTAACGCTTATTGTAAGCACCGCGACGATGTTGAAAATAAGGTATCCCGTCAATCTGTCGGGCATCACGAAGTGTAGCGCGAGGTAGCCTCCCATAAACACGAATGAAAATATCCAGAACTTGATTACGCGCATAACACTGCTGTGCGAAAACTGACAACTTATGCCTGACATAAAGCATATTACCCACAGCCAGAATGCGTAAGAATTCTGAATAAAGTCGTTGGTTAGGTACGCCACCGCCCCCCTGCCGATTGCCTGCCCGAACGGGGTCTGAAAATGAATGATACCCCAGTAGTAGGAAAAGCGCGCGATGTGGTCAAAGGTAACGAAAATCATAATAATTCCGCGAATAAGGTCCAATTCCCACACGCGAAGATTGTGCCCCGGAACATTGTACGTAAAGTATTCTTTTGTTTTTTTCTTCAGTCTGCCCCAAAAGCCGAGTTCCGCCTCTTGCGACGGTTCTTCCGTCGGCGTTTCGATGCCGTCCTGCCCGATAACCTGTGTGTCCATTTTTCTTCCTTAGAGTTATTTTACTTTGAAATTTTTTAAGGTTTTGTCACGCACTTGCAAAACGTCTGTTAAACAGGCGATAAGCATAATACCATATTTTCGATTTGTACGCAACAATAATTGCCTTTAATAAGATATTTTTGCAAAAAACTACCCTTTTTGTTACTTTTCGGGCAGAGTTTTCTTGTCGCCGCAAAACAGTTCCTCAGGCAAAATCGACATGTATTCCGCCCAGCGATACTCGCGGACAGGCATTACGCGGTGTTTGTCGTCATCAAAAACAAGCACCAATGCAGGCGAAATCGCCTTATGCCGCGCGGCAAAATACCACCCGACAAGCCGTCCCTCGGCAATAAGCCGCTTTGCCTTAGCATGGTAATTGTAGTACATGTTCCTTTACACCGCCTGAAATAAAAGTATGATTTTCGTAGCAGACAACCACTGCGAGTGTGGTTGTCGCACAGTCGCGCAAAACCGCCTGACATATCGATATGCAATTCCCGTTGCCCATGTGACGCCAAAAGCCGTCGATTTGCCGAAGCAGCCGTTGCCGCTAATCATTTTGAAGTGCGACAACTGATAAACGCGCATTAAAATTACGTCAAACTGTTTCACAATCAGTATGCAACGTTGGGCGCACAAAATACGCGGTTTTGCAATCAACGGTTGCTTGATTTGTGCGAAATTGTGTTGTATCATAGAAGCACAAAAGGCGACGACAAGCCAAAGGGGAACACGACATGCTGGACTTCAACGCAATAGGCGACAAAATACACGACCTGAGAGCCGCAAACGGCTACAGTCAGGACAAACTGGCAGAAATACTTGGCGTAACGCACCAGGCAATAAGCCGCTGGGAATGCGGACTTGCCGCGCCGACAGTGGACAACATTGCCGAGCTTTGCGCGTTGTTCGACGTGGACTTCGAAACGTTGCTGTGCATAGGCAAACCCGTCAATATCGACGCCGACGACATCTTTGCAGGACACAGCCGCCTGTACGTGGTAAAGCAAATTGCCGAGGGGCGCGTGGACTACGACATAGCGGCAAACTTTGCAATTTTTATGCCGCAGGAACGTTTAATGCTGCTTAAGGCAATTAAAGCAGGCAAAGTGTCGGTTAATACGGCGTTACTGCAACGTAAACTTACCGACGAAGAAAAACTATATTTGCGAGGCAGAAAATGAAAAAGTACAAGACAGCCCCTGCGCCGCAGGAAAAAATTTATAAAGGGTTTACATTGTCATCACTAATAATTTTTGCGAGTGTGACGGCGAATAAAAACCCTTCTTTCTCTTTGTTAATTACTTTTTTGCCGCAAAAAATAAATACGTATGTGTTTTTCAACGACAATACGCAAGATTCCTTTTCTGTTTCCGGTCGGATGTCTGCGAAAATCGTGTGCGTCTCTAAATATCCGACAGCATTACAAGCAAGCCTGCCGTGAGGGATAAAAACAGCCGTATCGATCACAAACAAAGTAATTAACAAAGAGGAAGGGCAAAAGGTTGCCCTTCCTTTAAGTCAATCGTTATTATTTCTCGAGAGCAACGGTGATTGTGCCATCAACAGTAAGGTTTTCAACCCATGTGAGTGCTTCGTCGTATTCGGAAATGTTGATTTTGATTGTTCCTGCCTTAACTTTTGCAAGCAAAGCGTTGTATTCGTCAACCGTGAATTTGGTCATTTTCCAGGAAGCCGCTGCAGTGGGAAGACCTGTTGCGTCGTCGGTTGCGCCAAGTTGAGTACCGGTGCCGCCGATTGCTTCCCATTTACCTGCATAGAATTCGCCGAGAGCCCATTTAACGGAGTTTGCAAGACCCTTGACTGCGGATGTGATGATACGATCGCTGAGTTTGCTCTGGTCGGTGTCAACGCCGATTACTTTGCCGTTTTTAGCGTCTGCCGCTGCGATAACGCTGTTGACCATGGAACCGCCGCAAGAGAACACTACTTCCGTGCCGTTTTCGTACCAGCCGTTGATCTGAGCCTGAAGTTCGGAAGAAGCGCTGAAGGTGTTACCGTGAAGGAAACTGATGCGCATTTCGATGGACTTCTTCATTTCCTTAGCAGCTTCGGTTGCGCCGAGGATGTAGCCGTTGGCAAATCTGTTGCAAGCGGGGTTTGTTCCGCCGCCGCCGAACGTTCCGCCGAGCTTGGTGAAGCCTTCTTTAACTGCCGCATAGCCAGCAAAGAAACCGGATTCCTGTTCTTTGAAGGAAATACCTGCAACGTTTTTAAGAACTTCTTTTCCGCCTTTCTCGGTGGTTACGGGGTAACCGTCGATGAAGATGAACTTAACTTCGGGGTTTTTGCCTGCAACGTCGCGGATAGCGGCTTCTTGCAGGAAACCGGGCGTAACGATGACCTTAGCGCCGTCTTTGATAGCGTCGTTCATGGCTTGGATGCGGTCTGCGTCGGTAGCCTTGTCGCCGTTTTTGGGTTGATAGTACTGGTAGGTCTTTCCGTTAGCTTCGGCATAAGCCTTTGCACCTTCGTAAGTACCTTGGTTGAAACCACCGTCGTTAAGTTGTCCTACGTCGGTAACAACTGCGATTTCTACCGTTTCGCCGCTGTCGCAAGCGACGAGAACTGCAACTACGCTGAACATCATTACTACTGCGAGTAAAATGCCAAAGAGTTTT
>OGOZ01000756.1_pt1 | contig 20390 bp, 20 predicted proteins | sample 1552801 | NCBI WGS metagenome assembly OGOZ01 (sample SAMEA2580196, study PRJEB22360) | human gut metagenome | biome: human gut; feature: human-associated habitat; material: faeces | place: Denmark | collected 2008/2010 | reverse complement strand
TGATTGATGAAAGGAAATTATATGGAAGAAAATAACAACATTAATAACAGCAATAATAACAGCGATAATAACAATGATGACTATGAAAAAGTATGCTATCTCTGCCATAGAAGTGAAAGCGTAGCGGGCAAGATGATTACTTTACAGCCTAATATAAATATATGTTCGGAGTGTATGCAGAATGCACTCAATACCATTAACAATAATTCCGATGATTTATTTAATTTTTCGGGAATACCGGGAATACATTTTATGAACATGTCGGATTTACAGGGTGTGCCTAAGAAACAGCGTCTTAAGAAAAAGAAAGAGGACAGCGAAGTGCCTCCTATAGATCTTAAATCCATCCCCGCACCACATGAAATTAAGGCAAAGCTTGATGAGTATGTGGTAGGACAGGAGCATGCAAAGAAGGTTATGTCAGTAGCTGTATACAATCATTATAAGAGAGTTGCCACATCTAATGACCAGTCGGTAGAGATTCAGAAATCCAATATGTTAATGATTGGACCTACCGGTTCAGGTAAGACCTATCTGGTGCAGACACTTGCAAAGATTCTTGATGTACCTCTTGCAATTACCGATGCAACTTCACTTACAGAAGCAGGATATATAGGCGATGATATCGAAAGTGTTGTTTCAAAGCTTCTTGCGGCAGCAGACAATGATGTTGAGAAGGCTGAAAGAGGTATAATCTTTATCGATGAGATAGATAAAATAGCCAAGAAAAAAGAGACAAGAAGCAGGGATGTAAGTGGTGAATCCGTTCAGCAGGGCTTACTTAGAATTCTTGAAGGTTCTAATGTGGATGTTCCTGTGGGAGCTAACAGTAAAAATGCCATGGTTCCCCTTACTACAATTAATACAAAGAACATTCTTTTTATATGCGGCGGTGCGTTCCCTGATCTTGCAGATATAATTAAAGAAAGACTTAACAAGCAGGCAGCTATTGGATTTACTGCAGATTTAAGAGACAAGTACGATAATGATCCTGATATTCTTGATAAGGTTACCATGGAGGACTTGAGAAACTTCGGTATGATTCCTGAATTCTTAGGACGACTTCCTGTAGTATTTGCACTTAAGGAACTTGATGAAGATATGCTTGTAAGAATACTTAAAGAGCCTAAGAACGCAATTATCAAACAGTACGAGAAACTTTTAGAGCTTGATGAAGTGAAACTTATGTTTAATGACGAAGCACTCAGGGCAATTGCAGCCAAGGCTATAGAGAAAAAGACAGGGGCAAGAGCACTTCGTTCAATAATTGAGGAATTTATGTTAGATATTATGTACGAAATTCCGAAAGACAAAAATATCGGAAGTGTAACCATTACCAAGGAATATATTGAGAACACAGGCGGTCCTAAGATTGGAATGAGAGACACAGAAGCTCTCGCAATAACTGAATAATTATTATTTTTAAGAGCAGAATGACTATGTTTGACAGTCATTCTGCTTTTATAATGTCATAATTTTCACTTTTATTATAAAGAAAAACTATACCAAACCTAAAATATATGATATTATACAGAAACACTATGATATAATAGATTTTACTTATATAAGAAAAGGAAGGATGGAAACTATGACACTTACACAGCTCAGATATGTGATTGCGGTAGCGGAATCCAAATCAATGAATGAAGCATCAAAACAGCTTTTTGTATCACAACCCAGTTTGTCTTCAGCAATTAAGGAACTTGAAGCGGAAACAGGTGTGGAAATCTTTAGAAGAAGCAATAAAGGTGTTGTAATAACACCGGAAGGTGAAGAATTTATCGGATATGCAAGACAGGTTGTGGAACAATATAAACTTATAGAGACAAAATATATAGAGAAATCCAATGAAAAAAAGAAATTCGCAGTATCGACACAACATTACACATTTGCGGTAAATGCCTTTGTGCAGATGGTAAAACAGTTCGGAATGAACGAATACGAATTTGCAATCAGGGAAACAAAGACTTATGAGGTAATTGAAGATGTTAAGAACTTTAAGAGCGAAATAGGAATTTTGTATATTAATGAATTTAATAAAAAAGTATTATTCAAGTTATTTTCAGAATATGGATTAACTTTTCACCCTATTCTGGACTGCAGTATTTACGTTTATATATGGAAAGGGCATCCTCTTGCGGATAAAAAAGAACTTACACTTGAAGAATTATCAGATTACCCATGTCTGTCTTTTGAACAGGGAAATAATAATTCTTTTTATTTTGCAGAGGAAGTGTTAAGCACCTACAACTATAAACAGCTTATAAAAGCCAATGACAGGGCAACACTTCTTAACCTTATGGTAGGATTAAACGGTTATACTCTTTGTTCAGGAATAATATGCGAAGAACTTAACGGTTCGGATTATTGTGCCGTAAGACTTAAATCAGATGAGATAATGACTATAGGCTATCTGTCCAGAAAAGGAGCAGCAATAAGCTCATTGGGGCAGAAATACATTGAAGAATTGTCGCTATATAAGGACAAAGCATTGCGTTAAGTGCTATAACTTTTGCCTATAGCGGACAAAAGTTTTTAGATATTATACAGAAAAATAATTTTGTGATAATCTTTTGGCATGTCAGAAAGGAGAAAACAAATGTACAGACTTTTGAATGTCAGCAAAACTTTTAAAGATAAAGAAAATATTGTAAATGCAGTAAATAACGTGAGCCTGACAATAGAAAAGGGAAGCATACACGGAATTATCGGATTTTCGGGAGCAGGTAAGTCAACACTTGTAAGATGTCTTAATCTTTTAGAGGTACCTGATTCAGGAAAAGTAATTTTTAACGGCAAGGACCTTATGACACTTAAGGGAAAGGAACTCAGAAAAAGCCGTCAGAAAATAGGAATGATTTTTCAATCCTTTAATCTTCTGGCGCAGAGAACGGTTCTCGGAAATATATGTTATCCTCTTGAGATAGCAGGTGTAAGTAAGAAAGAAGCTGTGGTTAAGGCGAAAAAGCTGTTAGAAATGGTAGGAATCGCTGATAAGGCAAAAAGTTATCCGTCAAAGCTTTCAGGCGGACAAAAACAAAGGGTTGCAATTGCGAGAGCACTTGCCACAGATCCGGATGTGCTTTTATGTGATGAGGCAACAAGTGCACTTGATCCTATCACAACAACTTCAATATTGGAATTACTGAAATCCATTAACAAGGAACTTGGGGTAACCATCGTTGTTATAACTCATGAAATGAACGTTGTAAAACAGATATGTGATACAGTTTCGGTAATGAGTGATGGAAATATCGTTGAGCAGGGAAAAGTAAAGGACATCTTTATGAATCCACATTCTGATATAACTAAGAAGCTTGTAATCAACAACCTTGAGTGCAATGCAGAAGATAACAGAAAGTATCTCAGAATTGTGTTTGAAGGGCAGTCGGCTTTTGAACCGGTAATATCATCACTGACTCTTGAGTGTAATGAAATGGTAAATATACTCGGAGCCAATACGGAGAATATCGGCGGCAGGGCCTACGGACAGATGCTCATAGAGCTTCCGGAAAATAAAGAATCTGTACAGAAAATTAAAAACTATCTTGACAAAAAACAGATAACCTTTGAGGAAGGAGGAGAAAACAATGACACCGCAAATGATTGATAGTCTTAAGAATGGTATTTTTGAAACCTTGTATATGGTGGTTATGTCAACGGCGTTTGCTTATATAATAGGTATTCCCCTTGGAGTTGCATTATATATTACGGATAAAAACGGAATATGTAAAAACAAAGTTGTTAATTTTATACTTGGACTGATTACCAATCTCATCCGTTCAATTCCGTTTTTGATACTGGTGGTTGCGATTATTCCATTTACGAAAGCTGTTGTGGGAACTTCGATAGGTCCCGGAGCAACGATTGTTCCACTGGTAATCTCAGCAGCACCGTTTGTGGCAAGAATGGTTGAATCCTCATTAAACGAGGTTAATCAGGGCGTTATCGAGGCTGCCCTTGCAATGGGTTCGTCAAAGATACAGATAATTTTTAAAGTTCTTCTCCCGGAAGCAAAGCCATCGCTTCTTTTGGGTGGAACAATAACATTGGCAACTGTTTTAGGTTATTCCGCAATGGCAGGATTTGTTGGAGGAGGCGGTCTTGGAGCCATCGCCATAAATTACGGATATTACAGATATAAGAAAGATATTATGTGGATTACCGTTGCACTTATAGTTGTAATTGTCCAGATTTTCCAGCTCGCAGGACAGGGAATAGCTAAAAAAACAGATAAAAGATAAGAAAAAGGAGAAAAAGATTATGAAAAAGAAAATTTTGAGCGTATTATTAGCAGCAACACTTGTAGTTTCATTATTTGCAGGATGCGGAAAAAGTAAAAAGGACAATATTATAAAGGTAGGAGCTTCTCCAACACCTCACGCAGAAATTCTTAAGGTTATTGAAGATAAACTTAAAGACAAGGGATATACATTGGAAATAGTAGAATATAACGATTATATTCTTCCAAACAATGCAACTGAAAACGGCGAACTTGATGCTAACTACTTCCAGCATCAGCCATACCTTGAAAACTTCAACGAAGAAAACGGTACACATCTTGTATCTGTTGCGTCAGTACATTTTGAACCATTCGGAATTTATGCCGGAAAGACAGATGATCTTAAGAATCTCAAAGAAGGTGCTTCTGTAGCAGTTCCTAATGATACAACTAACGAAGCAAGAGCATTACTTTTACTTGAAGCAGAAGGACTTATCAAATTAAAAGATGGTGCAGGAATTACAGCAACTAAGAACGATGTTGTTGAAAATCCATTAAACCTTGATATTAAAGAACTTGAAGCAGCACAGATACCAAGAGCAGTAAAAGACGTCGATATTGCATGCATTAATGGTAACTATGCAGCTGAGGCAGGATACAAGGTAAGCGATGCTTTGGCAACAGAGTCAGCAGAATCACTTGCAGCCAAGACTTATGCAAATGTACTTGTTGTAAAAGAAGGAAATGAAAATTCAGAAAAGATAAAAGCATTAAAAGAAGCACTTTTATCTGATGAAGTTAAAGAATATATTAACAAGCAGTATGACGGTGGTGTAGTTCCTGTATTTTAAGGCATAACAAAGAGACTTCTTTCATAGTATAAAATAAAAATGTTATCAGATTGTTTTAACAGATTAAATTCAGAAGATTATACAGAATTTATTTTCAGGGATAATTATTTTTCAAAAAAAACATTGGAGGACGTCTCTGACTACTGTGTTACGTATTTAAACAGTAAGTGGTCAATCATCAGTGTCAGAAATGACCTTGTGGGAGATCCGGTATACGGCAGATTCAGTTATGCCGTTTTGCCGGGGATATATGGTCTCAGTGATTTGGGTGCTGTGAGTGCAGCCGGTGTGATTAAAGTACGGGAACAGCCGGTACTTAACCTTAAAGGATATGGAACCTGCGTTGCAATAATCGATTCCGGAATTAACTGGAGACATAAAGCATTTTTAAATGCTAACAATACAACAAAAATAAGAGCATTGTGGGATCAGGATACCAACATGGTATATGACAGTGTAAAGATTAACGAAGCCCTTTCTACCGGAGCTGATAATATACCAGGAGATGAAATTGGACATGGAACATTTATGGCAGGCATTGCCTGCGGAAGTGAAGATGTGAACAATCTTTTCTCCGGGGTAGCCCCGGCAGCAGGGCTTATTGTTGTTAAATTACGTTCTGCAAAAAGATTTTTAAGAAATTTTTATTCTGTTGATGAGAATATACCGGCTTACTCGGAGGCCGATATAATGAGGGGACTTCAGTTTGTGTCTGAATATATTGAATCCAACAGGGTACCGGCCTCAATAATAATAGGAGTCGGAACGTCACTTGGCACACATTACGGATATTCACCTCTTTCTGATATGATAAGGGATGAAACAGGAAAAACAGGAAGGTGCATTTCTGTAGCAGCCGGAAATGAGGGCAATGAACGACTGCATTTTAAGGGAGTTACCGATGGCATTAATCCGATAGGAGCGGAGCTTAGGATAGAACCGGGTTTAAACGGGCTTACAGCCAATATATGGTCCAAGGCACCTGTTGTATATTCTTTGGAAATTATTTCTCCAAGCGGACAGATTGCAGGTAGATTTCCGGTTAAAAATGAAAGCCAGCGTACATTTTTTGTATTTGAAAATTCTACAGTGTATGTATACAGCAGAAGAACAGAAAGCATATCGGGAGCTAATCTTATTACAATAAGAATGAGAAATCCGGCGGGAGGAATATGGAAATTTAATCTTTATCCGAATATCAAAGGGCATACTGAGGCAGATATATGGGTTATGAACCGGGGATTTCTCAATGAAAACACATATTTTATTGTTTCGGATCCGGAAGACACGATTGTTAATCCCGGTAATCTTGTGGAAGCAATTACAGTTACCGCTTATGACTACAGGGATAATACCATATATTTAAAAAACAGCAGGGGTAATAACTGGTACGGACTACCTAAACCGGATTTTGCGGCACCGGGAGTCAATATGACAGGTCCGTCACCTATAGGAACGGATAACTATGAGATAAGAAGCGGAACAAGTGTCGCCGCTGCATTTTACGGGGGAATTGCCGCCTTGCTTCTGGAGTATGGTATTGTGAATAATGCTATACCTTATCTTAGGACACCGGAAATTAAAACTATTACCATAGCAGGCTGCGTGCAGAAAAATAACATGGAATACCCTAATAAAATATGGGGTTATGGGATGGTAAATATACTTAATTCCTTAGAAAGACTGAGGGAGGAACTGTAGAAAAGATGGAAACATAATTGAGGGCACCGCACTAATTTCTTAGTGCGGCATCCCTTTATGTTTTTTTCAGAAATTAACGGAAGGATTGAAAGCATAGATGTTTTTCTTATTAAGCTTATCAGTTGTTATATTCAACGATTCTCCGAAACGCTGGAAGTGCACGATTTCACGTTCCCTAAGGAAGCGGAGGGGTGCTACAACATCCGGGTCTTTTATAAGTCTTAAGAGATTGTCATATACGACTCTGGCCTTCTGTTCGGCAGCCATATCCTCCACAAGGTCACATACAGGGTCGCCCTTTACCTGAAATTCACAGGCATTAAACGGAATACCACCTGCTGCCTGAGGCCATACACCAAGGGTATGGTCAACATAATATGGGGCAAAAGCCGAGTTCTGTATCTGCTCAGGCGTAAGATTCCTTGTAAGCTGGTGAATCATTGTGGCAATCATCTCGAGGTGTGCCAATTCTTCTGTAGCGATATCGGTAAGGACTCCTGCAACCTGCCTGTCACCTATTGAATAACGCTGTGACATATATCGCATACTTGCACCTGCCTCACCATCCGGACCACCGTACTGGCTTATGATCAAAGCTGCGGTATTGGCATCAGGAGTTTTGATGTTAATCGGAAATTCAAGTCTTTTTTCATAAATCCACATATCAGCACGCTCCTTCCCAAGGCCATGGAGTCGAAATCCATGTCCAGTAATTATCAGAGGTTACCTGAGTAATGGTAAGAGGTCCGTATCGTCTGGTATATTCGATTATTAAAGAATTGTAAGTGTCCCTGAGGGAAGAATATGTCATAAGGGAATCGGTATCTTTTGGGTGGGTATCCAGATATAGACCAAGGTCTGTAATTGCAAAACCATATTCCATGATTTTTTTCATAAGCTCTTTGCTGTCCATAATTTTATTATTCATTTTTTACACCCACACTTTCCGATGTAAGGTTTATCAAGCGCAGGGTAAATAGTTCCCTTTGTTAATGCAGTACAGATATCATAGGTAGGACAGTTAAACGGCTGATTGTGAACGAACGCAATTGCAAGATAATCACATTTGTCAGACATGTTATGACCGGTATTGTACATTTGCATGATTATAACCTTTCAAATATATTATATTACAGATTATGCGGAAGGGGGAAAAAGGTTAATGTCAGAATAAAAAGAAAAGAATAGTACAAAAACAAACAGGTGTCATAGACACCTGTTTGTAATAAGGATATATGTGGTTATCTCAGAGTTAAAACTCTAAATAAGAGGGGACAAAATGTTGAGAATTATCTCAACTCTTTATAAATAGAGTTTAATCTTAATCTGAATATTTTTCAATGTTTATTTATCGACAATAACGAACATCAAAATTTTGTAAATTGTCGAATTACATAAGGTTTTTAAATGTATACTCATATATATTCTGACATTCTGTTTTCCATTTGTTGCACATGGATTCGGCTAAGCCCTCGTCGGGAACGGCAAGAGTGAGTTCTATTAAAGGGGCGTTGTTTTCTTTAACAATACAATGTACGGCATAATCACCGTTTGTAGTTTTGTAATAGTCCGCAGTTGTATTGGCAGTCTGTTTAAGTTCATATCTGTTATCACGGAGAAAAGAGTCAATTTCGTTTTTTATGTCATCTGATATTTTACTGCCGAAGAAGTCTAGCATTTCTTTACCTTTCGGAGTTATGGAATAACTTGTATTACTGCTTGTTACAGATACATTAATCAGTTCATCCTCCTGAAGATTACTTATTATAGTAAGTACCGTAGGATAATCGGTATAACCATTATTGGTAAAAAAATCCATTATTGTGGCATTTGTTAAAGAAAAATCTACCTTATTCAACATATATAAAGTCATTAATTTGTATAATATAGCTGCTTCAACTGCCATGTCTGTATTCCTTTCCTTGGTATGTATTTCTGTTCTTGAATTCATGGGATATATTATTAAGAACATTTTTTTTATCAGCACTCCACGTCGGAGCAATAAGCAGATTTTTGGGACCGTCACCTGTGACTCTGTGGATAACAAAATGGGGTGGAAGTATTTCAATCATATCAACAACGGTCTTTACATATTCCGCCAAAGACAGCTCTTTGAACTTTGAAGAATAATAATCATCTGCAAGGTCAGTATTTTTTAATATATGTAGAAGCTGTATCTTAACACCATTAATATTAAGGTGGGAAAGATATTTTGCACAGGCAAGGTTATCGTTCGCATTTTCACCCGGCAGTCCCACTATAACATGGACTACAACAGGAATATCCACGGCGTTAAGCCTTGCAACGGCATCCTCAAAAACAGCAAGCGGGTAACCCCGCCTTATATATCGGGCAGTGGTTTCGTTAATTGTCTGAAGACCAAGCTCAATCCATACCGGCTTTATGCGGTTAAGTTCTGCTAACAGTTCAATTTTATCATCTTCAAGACAGTCAGGTCTTGTTGCAATGGATAAACCACATATTCTGTTATCCTGTATGGCTTCCGTAAATATTTTTTTTAGTCTGTCAACGGGAGCATACGTATTGGTAAAGGCTTGAAAATATGCGATATAACTGTCTCCTGCGTATTTTTTTGAAATCTTTTCAATTCCATAATCTATCTGATTTTTAACAGACAGCAAAGAAGAGGAGGCGAAATCACCGGAGCCTCCTTCACTGCAAAAAATGCATCCTCCGGTGCCGATACGCCCGTCCCTGTTAGGACAGGACATACCGGCATTGAGGGATATTTTGTATACTTTATGGCCAAATAATTCTTTGTAATAATCATTGACTGAATAATAATAGCCGTTCATTTTAGCGGATATTGTCTTTTACTGCTTTGCTTACAACGTCTGCGACTCTTGGGTCAAATGCCTCAGGGAGAATGTTGTTCTCATTAAGGTCTTTTTCATCAACAAGACTTGCGATGGCGTTAGCGGCAGCTAACTTCATATCTTCTGTTATCTGTGCAGCTCTTCCTTCCAAAGCACCTTTAAAGATTCCCGGAAAAGCAACAACGTTATTAACCTGGTTAGGAAAATCACTTCTGCCTGTTCCGACGATTTTAGCACCGGCAGCCTTAGCTTTGTCAGGCATGATTTCAGGAACAGGGTTAGCCATGGCAAAAAGAATGGAATCCTTATTCATGGAAGCAACCATTTCTTCCGTAACAATGTTAGGTGCGGAAACACCAACAAAAATATCTGCACCTTTAAGTGCATCAGCAAGGGAACCGTGTTTCTTTTCAAGGTTGGTAACCTCTGTCATTTTTTTCTGCATCCAGTTAAGACCTTCAGAGTCAGAGGAAAGAATACCTGATTTGTCACACATGGTAATATGTTTAAAACCATATGTAAGCAGAAGCTTTGTGATTGCAACGCCTGCGGAACCTGCACCATTGACAACGACTTTACATTCTTCTTTTTTCTTGCCTGTAACTTTAAGGGCATTAATGATACCTGCCAGAACAACAATTGCGGTACCGTGCTGGTCATCATGGAAAACAGGTATATCAAGTAATGCTTTAAGTCTTTCCTCAATTTCAAAACACCTTGGAGCTGAAATATCCTCAAGGTTAATGCCGCCGAATGCAGGCGCTATATTGATAACTGTTTTGATAATTTCTTCCGTGTCCTGAGTATCAAGGCAGATTGGAACTGCGTTTACATTACCGAATTCTTTAAAAAGAACTGCCTTGCCCTCCATAACAGGCATGGCTGCGTATGGTCCTATATTACCGAGCCCCAGTACGGCACTTCCATCTGAAACAACGGCAACGGTGTTAGATTTGATTGTGTATTTATATGCCTGTTCTTTATCTTTTGCTATGACTTTACATGGTTCTGCAACACCCGGAGTATATGCAAGGGCAAGATCTTCCCTTGTGCGGATTGCACACTTGCTTACTGTTTCGAGTTTGCCATGCCATTTTTCGTGAAGCATAAGAGCTTTTTCATTGTTTGTCATTTTATTCATCCTTTTCTTATTACATTTTAATCAATTTATAACTTATTGTATCACGCAATTTTTTTTAAGTAAATAAAGACTTTACATTGATGTTTATCTGGTTGTATAATCATTTCTATCTGGATGATCTGATTATTCTGAATACCCCCAACAATTAAGATGAATATTATAGGGTAATGACAATAATGGAAAGGAATGGCATGATACATATTTATGGATAATATGTACATACTGATTATTTGATGATAATGAAAGAAAAGCTTCAGACTTTACCACTTACAACATTGAGGGAAATTGCTAAAGATAAGAATATTAAGGGGACCAGCACGATGAAGAAGGCAGAACTTATTGAAGCATTGCTTGCACTTCCTGAGAATGAGTCAGGAAATGACAGGAATGACAGAAGCGATAAGCATACAGTTAAGACCGGTACAAGCGATGATACTGTGAAACAGGAATATGATCCCGAACTTGTGGACACTTCATCGGAAGCTAACGGAATACTTGAGGTACTTGCGGAAGGTTATGGATTTATAAGATGTGCCAATTATCTTCCGGGAGAAAATGACGTATATGTGTCACCTGCTCAGATTAAGAGATTCGGACTTAAGACAGGTGACGTTATTATAGGTAATAAGAAGATTAAGAACCAGGGAGAAAAGTTCAGTGCTCTTCTTTATATAAAATCAGTCAACGGTTATTCCGTTGCTGAGGTGATGAGAAGACCTTCTTTTGAGAAGCTTACACCTATATTTCCTAATGAACGTCTTCATATGGAAATATCTTCAAGCAGTACGGCTATGAGGATTGTTGATCTGATTTCACCAATAGGAAAGGGACAGCGAGGAATGATTGTTTCCCAGCCTAAGGCAGGTAAGACCACATTGCTTAAGCAGATAGCCAAATCAATTACCACCAATAATAAAGAAATGCACCTTATTATACTTCTTATAGATGAACGACCTGAGGAAGTAACCGATATTAAGGAATCAATACAGGGTGACAATGTAGAGGTAATATATTCAACATTTGACGAATTGCCTGAGCATCATAAGAGAGTTTCCGAAATGGTTATAGAAAGAGCCAAGAGACTTGTTGAGCATAAGCAGGATGTATGTATACTTTTAGACAGTATTACAAGACTTACAAGAGCCTATAATATTGTGGTTGCACCAAGTGGAAGAACATTGTCGGGAGGTCTTGATCCTTCATCACTTTATATGCCAAAGAGATTTTTCGGAGCGGCAAGAAATATGAGGGAGGGTGGTTCACTTACAATTCTTGCAACAGCACTTGTAGATACCGGAAGCAAGATGGATGATGTTGTATACGAGGAATTTAAAGGTACAGGTAATATGGAACTTGTTCTTGACAGAAAACTGTCAGAGAAGCGTATTTTTCCTGCAATAGATATTGTTAAGTCAGGAACCAGAAGAGAAGATCTGCTTCTTTCCGAAGAAGAACAGGAAGCTGTTGATATTATGAGAAAAGCACTTAATGGCATACGTTCTGACGAAGCTGTTGAGAGAATTATAGACATGTTCTCAAAGACACGCAATAACAAGGAATTCTGTCAGTATATTAAGAAGACGAGATTGATTTAGGAGACATGAGGATAAAATGAGAAAAACAGTAAAAGTCATAGCTGTAACAAGCCTTAGTATTACACTTATAGGTTGTCTTGCATTTATATATATTCTTTTGAGAACTAATATAATTTTTAAAAATCAGACCGTTGCAGATGCCGGAATAAAAGACAATATCAAGCTTGAAGATGTTAGTAAAATAACAGTAACATACAAAGGAGATAAGGCTTTTGCGGGCGGAAGACTTAGAAAGGCGGACTTCGTTGTTGAAGTTACCGAAAACAACGGCAGAAAAGCAGAAATTAATGATTACAAATGTGCTGCTTTTGATGGAGATTACAGACTTAAGGAAGGAAATAATGAAATTGTTTTTTCCTACGGTGAGAATACAGCTTCTGTAGAAGTTGAAGCCGTTAATCCGATGTATCTCGGACTGTATGCACCTACATACGAATATAAGGCAGCCAATAAGGATAAATCAGTAGCCAAGGTGGACAAGATTGAGAATGGTAATCTTTCGTATGCTGAGGCACTTGATAATGTGGCATTTACTGGAGATTCACAGATTGCAGCCCTCATTTCATATAATATTCTTGAACAGAGCAATGTTGAAGCACTTGTAGGGGCATCTGCCGACTATATGGAAGAAAAATTCAGACTTATCGTTGCAAAGGCAACAGGAAAGGATGCCATTGTTGTACATTATGGTATTAATTCTTTGTCAGCATCGGCAGAAGAACGTGAAAGGAGAATTAGCCAGTATACAGAGCTTTTAAGCCGTCTTAAGGCTGAAGTACCGGATACAAGAATAATTGTAAGCGGAGTATTTCCGGTAAGTGATACTATTTATAATAATAAGTTATCATTTGCTTATATTAACCAGTATAATTATGAATTACTGAAGATGTGTATCAATCTTGATATAGAATATTATTCAAATAACCAGTATATTTCCGGACATCAGGAATTATTTTCTGCTGACGGACTCCACCTTACGCCGGGTTTTTATAAAGATTACTGGCTTAAGGATTTGATTCTGACAATGGGACTTTAGAACGAAAGGAATACAGTTATGAAGAAAAAGTTACCGTTTTTTCTTGCTTTGATTATATCTGTACCAATTATTACGTTGATAGTATTTTTACTTGCAGGCGTTAAGGCTGATAATGCCAATGTAGCGGACGGCGAGTCATACATGGCGGCATTGAAGGATGCAGACATTAATAAAATAGAACATAAGATAAATGAAAACAGACAGACAGGATCATCAACAGAACCTGTGACAACAGCTCCGACAGAACCGGTAACAGATTCTGCAACAACAGCTCCAACGAATCCACCGGAGACAAAGCCGGCAAGTACCGGTGATTTCAGTTACAGTAATATAGGATGTTATATACCTTACAGTGTGGATGCCGATAAGGCAAATGCCGCTGCAGACAGCTTTGACGGAAGCCGTGCAAGCTACAGAACTGTATTTGGTAATGCAGCATTTGTAGGGGATTCCGTAATGACAGGTTTTGATGTGTATATGGGACTTCCTAATAATGTCAATGTATTTGCGGGAGTAGGAGCATTTATGGATAAGCACCTTCCTACTGTTATTGACAGCGTGATTGCCAGATATCCAAAGTATGTATTTATCAGATATGGCATTAATGAAATGGGTACAACCACAGTAGAGGCAGATGCTTTTGCATCAAGATATAAAGGCTATATCCAGAAATTAAAGAACGATCTGCCTGATGCAAAAATAGTTGTCCTCGGAATATCTCCCGTAGGAAATGTTGCGGTTGCCAAAGAAACCAGATTCGGAATGGTAAGCGAATACAATACAAGAATTAAGGCTTTCTGTCAGGAAATAGGTGTTGCTTACTATGAAAATTCAGAATTATTTATAAGCAATGCTTCACTTTATTCAAAAGATGGCATTCATTTCAGTAAAGAACTTTACCAGAAGTGGGTAAAAGATATTATCAGAAAAGTGGGTGTTTATTAAATGTCACTTAGAATAAAACAGATGCTTGTAATAGCGGGACTTATCGCATTTATTTTGTATATATCCAATAAGGATTCCTACAGAAATCCTGCTTTGGAAACCGTAATGGAAAGTGTTGAAGAAAGCAAAGTGTTAGGTGATATGATTAAAATGTCACCTACGGATATAAAAAAGAACTACGGATTTAATATAAACGACTATGGAGAAGCGTTTTATTATGGATATGAGTCTATTATGGATTGTGATAAAGTTCTTATTATAAGACTTAATGATGAAAGTACGGGAGAAAGCATAATCTCCATGATTGATAAGAAAAATGATGAATTAAAGAAGCTGTTCCAGTCTTATGCACCGGATCAATATACTATGTTGAATAACTGTATTCTTTCACAAAAAGGCAGTTATATAATATATATTGTATCTGATAAGGCAGAAAAAATAGAAAAGACAGTTATTAAGTGTTTAAAAGGATAGAAGATAATGGTATTCAGTAGTATTACTTTTTTATTTTGTTTTTTACCGGTAGTTCTTCTGCTGTATTATGTTTGCAGAAGTATTGTATGGAAAAATGTGATTTTACTTATTGCGAGCCTTTTGTTCTACGCATGGGGCGAACCTGTTTATGTAATATTAATGATTCTCAGTATTCTATTTAATTATTATGCAGGCAGGGAAATTGAAGCTGCACATAAGAAAAGCTCGTTGGCATTTGCGGTAATAGTTAATCTGCTTATACTTGGATATTTTAAATATTCGGGATTCCTTGTGGATACTGTAAACAGTATATTCGGAACATCCTTTGTAAATAAAAGACTTGCACTTCCTATAGGTATTTCTTTCTATACTTTTCAGGCAATGTCATATCTTATCGATGTATACAGAGGAGACAGTAAAGGACAAAAGAACGTACTTACCTTTGCTGTATATATTACAATGTTTCCGCAGCTTATTGCAGGACCGATTGTAAGATATCAGGATATTGAAAACCAGCTTAACGGAAGGACTCCTGATGCAGACGATTTCAGGGAAGGCATCCCTATGTTTGTTAAGGGCTTTTTTAAGAAGGTTGTATTAGCAAATGTAATAGGCTCACTACATACCCAGATATTGGCGATGGGTATGTCCAATATATCCGCAATGACGGCATGGCTTGGTGCGTTGGCATATACATTGCAGATTTTTAATGATTTTTCCGGCTATTCGGATATGGCAATCGGACTTGGAAGAATGCTGGGATTTGAATTTCCTAAGAACTTTGACAGACCTTACGCATCAGGCAGTGTTACGGAATTCTGGAGAAGATGGCACATTTCACTGGGAACGTGGTTCAGGGAATATGTGTATATCCCCCTTGGCGGCAACAGAAAAGGTGTTAAAAGGCAGATAATTAATCTCCTCATTGTATGGGCACTTACCGGATTATGGCATGGTGCGGCATGGAATTTTGTTATATGGGGACTTTATTATGGCATTCTCCTTATTTTTGAAAAATTCGTATATGTTCATCTGCAGAAAAGATTACCGAAATTTCTTAATGTGGTCATTACATTTATTGTTGTGATTATCGGATGGGTTTTCTTTTTCAGCAACAATATGACTGAAGCTGTATCATACCTTAAAGCGATGTTTGGACAAAGCGGGTGCAGCCATGACGGAATGGGAGGATTTTTACTGCTTAATAATCTGGTTATGATTATTCTTGCGTGGATTCCTTCAGTATTTGACTTTAAAGAAGGAAAGAAAAAAAGCCCTCTTAAATGGGTGTTATGTATTATGGTATTTCTGATAACAATAGCATTCCTTGTAAGCGAGAGCTACAATCCATTCCTGTATTTTAGATTTTAAGGAGGCATATGATGAATAAAACTTTTGTAAGAAATTTGACAATTGCCTTTTTGTGTTTTGTGCCTGTATGGATGTTTGCCTGCAAGGATGTTAAATTCTCCGAAAAGGAGAACAGAAATCTGGCATCGGTTCCCAAACTTACATGGAGCTCAATAACCGGAGGCAGGTTTATGGATGATTTTGAAACATATCTTACAGATCAGTTTCCACTCCGTAATCTCTGCGTTTCAATCAAAACTGCAGTACTGAGAGGAACAGGCAGAAGATATATCAATGATGTGTATATAGGCAAAGAAGGGTATCTGATAGCAAAGGAGTCCGTTGCAGACTATAACCGCGTTGACAGACTTACGGAATCCATAAATAAATTTGCCGATAATGTTAAGGGTGTATCGGTGGATTTTTTGCTTATTCCAAATACTTCACTCATATATGAAGACAAACTTCCTTATGGTGCCAAATCCAATGAAAAAGAAGTTATAAGCCACATTAACAAGACAGTTTCCGATAAGGTTAATACGATAGATGTAACAGATGTCCTTATAGCCAAAGCAAATGAAGGATTGTATTATAAAACAGACCACCATTGGAAAACTAAAGCGGCTTATTATACATTCAGACAGTATGCCGCATATAAGGGCATAACACCTGTGAATTATAATTTTTATGATGTTACAGGAAACTTTCAGGGAACACAGTCATCCAATTCAGGTGTTTATTCAACTTATGAGACCGTAACCATTGGGGTTCCTGATAATTCTATCGGAACATATACAGTTGAATATGTTAATGAAGGTAAAAAGACAACTTCACTTTTTGATGACAGCAAACTAAAAGAAAAAGATAAGTATCAGGTGTTTCTTGGCGGAAACTTTGCACAAGTGGATATTACAACAACAGCAGGTACAGGACGTAACCTTATGATAATTAAAGATTCGTATGCAAATTGTTTTATCCCGTTACTGACACCGTATTATGACAAAATTACTGTAATTGATCCAAGATATTTTTATGATGACATATATACACTTATTGAGGCGTACGGAATCAGTGATGTTTTGTTTATGTACAATGTGAATTCCTACGTGGAAGATAATTCCCTTGAAGATATTCTTTCAAAGTCTTAAAAACAACTATTGCATTATTAAAAATAATATGGTATAGTAAGAAAGCTGTTTTGGATTAACAGTTATGTTAAAATTGTTATTATAGCAGAGACCGAGAGGTAAGCTATAGTGAGTTTTATATTAGAGAGGTGAAATTATGAGAGAAGGAATACATCCAGATTATTATCAGGCTAAGGTTGTTTGCAACTGTGGTAACGAATTCGTAACAGGATCAACTAAGGAAGATATCCATGTTGAAATTTGTTCAAAGTGCCATCCATTTTACACAGGCCAGCAGAAAGCTGCTGCTGCTCGTGGACGTATTGATAAGTTCAATAAAAAATATGGCGTACAGAGCAAGTAATTGTATACTTGACTATTAAGCAGAATTATAGGGTTGAGGTTTTAGAATCTCAACCTATTTTGCTATTGAGGTATTTTACACACAGGAGTAATATATGAAATATTCAGGAATTGGTGGTCAGGCGGTCATGGAAGGCGTTATGATGAAGAATAAAGATCATTATGCCGTAGCGGTTCGTAAGCCTGACGGAAATATAGAAGTTAAAAAAGAAGAATTTAAAGGCATATCATCTAAATGCAAACTTTTCAGAGTTCCTTTTATAAGAGGTATATTTAGTTTTATAGATTCGCTGACACTTGGAATGTCAACGCTCACATATTCGGCATCTTTTTATGAAGAGGAAGAAGACACTAAGAAGACAGAGCAGGAAAAGAAAAAATCAGATACGGTTTTTAACGTCATTACAATAATGATTTCAGTTATTCTTGCTGTAGGGATATTCATGGTTGTACCATTTTATTTATCACAGCTGCTCGAAAAGGTTATAAGCTCTAAGACACTTGTAATTTTTCTGGAGGGTGTAATAAGGCTTTTGATTTTTATTATTTATATTGTACTTATATCATTTATGAAAGATATTAAGAGAGTGTATATGTATCACGGAGCAGAACATAAGTGCATTAATTGTATTGAACACGGTATGCCGCTTACTGTTGATAATGTAAGGATAAGTTCCAAGGAACATAAAAGATGCGGCACAAGTTTTATGCTTCTTGTTATGTGTATTTCAATTCTTATACTTATGCTTGTAAGATTTGATTCGAGAATTTTGAGACTTGTTGCGAGAATAGTGCTTATACCTGTTATTGCCGGCATATCTTTTGAACTTTTGAGACTTGCAGGAACAAAAGAAAATGTTTTTACTAATATAATAAGCAAACCCGGCCTTCTTTTACAGAGGCTTACTACAAAAGAACCTGATGATTCCATGATAGAAGTGGGAATCGCATCTGTTGAGGCTGTATTTGACTGGAAAAGTTATCTGAAAGAGAATTTCGGATATGACGAAGGTAGTGAAGATGACCAACAGGGAAATTCTTGAGAACGCAATAAAACGCCTTGACAAAGCGGGAATAGCAGAGGCAGGCAATGATGCATGGCTGCTATTTTCCGAAGCTTTCGGGATGACAAGAACGGATTATCTTATAGATAAAAATGCAGAATGTAATGCGGGACATATACCTTTTTTTGACAGCTGTATTGAAAAGAGGCTTGCCCATATTCCTGTCCAGTACATTCTCGGGAAAGCGTACTTTATGGGATATGAGTTTGAAGTTAATAATAATGTGCTTATTCCGAGATTTGATACGGAGGTTCTTGTGTCCGAGGTCCTTAAATATACACAGGATGATTTTAAAATTCTTGACATGTGTACAGGCTCCGGATGCATAGCCATAAGCTTGTCATTGTTAAGCGGGGCAGAGGTAACCGGAGTTGATATTTCAGAAAAGGCACTTGCGGTTGCCGATTATAATAAGGTCATAAATAAAGCGGACAAAGTTACATTTGTGAAAAGCAATATGTTTGAAAATATAGATGGTACTTTTAATTTGATTGTATCTAATCCGCCGTATATACCAACGAAAGATATTTTTGAGTTGGAGCATGAAGTTAAGAACGAGGAGCCTATGCTTGCACTTGACGGACATGATGACGGTCTGTTTTTTTACAGGATACTGGCAGAAGAGTCTGCAAAATATCTCAGACATAATGGTGGGATATTTATGGAAATAGGATATAATCAGGCAGAAGATGTCAGAAATTTATTAATAAAAAATAATTTTACAGATATTTCTGTTATCAAGGACCTTGCAGGTCTTGACAGGGTAGTCTGTGGCTGGAGGAAATAATGTTTGAAACAGTCATATCGGCTCTTAACGAAGGATTTGTAAAGACTTTTGAGATCTTTGTGGCAACACTTATCGGGGCTCTGCCGCTGGGTCTTTTGCTTGCTTTCGGAACAATGAGCAAGTTCAAGCCGCTCGCGCTTCTTGCCCGCGCGTACATCTCGATCATGCGCGGCACGCCGCTGATGCTGCAGATGTTCGCGATCTACTTCGCGCCGTTCTACGTGTTCGGCATCGAGCTCACGCCGGCGTCAAAGTGGCAAGCGTGCGTCGTGGCGTTCATCGTCAACTACGCGGCCTACTTCGCAGAGATCTACCGCTCGGGCATCCAGTCCGTGCCGCGCGGCCAGTACGAGGCGGCCGAGGTCCTGGGCTACTCCAGCTCGCAGACGTTCTTCCGCATCGTGCTGCCGCAGGCAGGTGCTGGGCATGACCAAGCCCCAGATCTTCTTCAAGGTGACGCTGCTGCAGGTGATCAAGCGCATCCTGCCGCCCATGGGCAACGAGATCATCACGCTCGTGAAGGACACGTCGCTGGCGTTCTCCATCGGCGTGGCCGAGATGTTCTCCACGGCCAAGGCCCTGGTGGCCTCGCAGGTAAGCATGGCGCCGTTTGCCATCGCGGCCGTGCTGTACTGGGTGTTCAACTTCATCGTCGAGCTGGCGCTGGGCGCCGTCGAGAAGAAGCTCGACTACTACCATGACTAGGAGCGCGCGATGACCACACAGAACCAGGCGGGTGGGCGGCCCCCCGTCTTCTCCATGCGAGACGTGAGCAAGTCTTTCGGCAGCACGCAGGTGCTGCGCTCCATCTCGCTCGACGTGGCCCCCGGCGAGGTCGTTGCCATCATCGGCCCCTCGGGCGGCGGCAAGTCCACGCTGCTGCGGGCGGTGAACCGC
>OGOZ01000754.1_pt1 | contig 20434 bp, 47 predicted proteins | sample 1552801 | NCBI WGS metagenome assembly OGOZ01 (sample SAMEA2580196, study PRJEB22360) | human gut metagenome | biome: human gut; feature: human-associated habitat; material: faeces | place: Denmark | collected 2008/2010 | reverse complement strand
GCGAATCCGCTGTATGTGGCGACTTACAATGCGACAACCGGAGGAAAACTGCAAAAATATATCCAGGGAGTGAATCCGGATAAGGTAGAACTCGAGGCGGACGAAAAATCATGTTGGGAAGGGCTTATGAAAATCAAAAAAATGAGCTGGAGGGCTGTTGAATAATTTAATATTTATCCTATGAAAATCATAAAATTACTTATACTAAAGACTTAGAATTTACTGTTAATAGATTTAAATTAGATAGCTCATTTGATTTAACTGTCTATGTTACTATTAATAATTCAACTCCATATAGGCTAGAGGAATGGCAATTGGATACAAATATTTTATTTGAGTTGTTAGATATAATTTTTGAATGTGTTGTAAAATGATTAAGGTAATTAAAAACGAAAAGCGGATGATGGAAAAAACTATTAAAGAATGGGCAATTAATATGGTTCGAACATATACTTGGTTGACAATAAAGTTTGAGTATAGCAAGAAGTTTAGAACCATTTTGATTGATCTTGTGTACTTGCCTCAATATGGCAACGATGAAGACTTCCATCGCGATGCTCTCGCTTTTAATAATAAGATGTACAAGGTGTATGGCGGTGATGCTCCATTATTCACAAATAATGAAAAACTGTTTAAACTGTCAGATAAAGCCCAGGTTATATGTATAAAATCTTATTCTAGTTCAAAGAATTAGTAAATATATAAAAATTATAAAGAAAATCATGATTAAAGTAATTAAGCATGGAAATGCAATTCACGCATATAAATGTAGTAAATGTGATTGTATCTTTACTGCAAGTAAAAAAGATATTGAAACTGAAGATATTAATGGTTTATTATATTGTCCTGAATGTGGATATTATATATTTGAACATGACATTATTGACGATCAAGAAATAATCAAAGATAAGTTATTTGAAAAAGTTAATGTACCTTCATGTCGGAAAGCCAGAGAGCATGATAAAAAGACTGATAATTATGACAACAGATACTGGTAATGCTGAATGTTTTAGTAAAAAAGATGGGTTTACATTTGATACATTTGATGAGTATAAATAAAAGATATTTATAAAAAGAAAATATATAACTATTATGAAAAAATTATTATTTATTGTTAGCACATTAATTATATTATTTATAGTATTTTGTTTATATATTGGAAAATATTCAAATAGTAATTTTACAAAAAATACAGATACTGTATCTGTAGTTAATTCTAACATAAAAGATGAAAATAAAAAGAAAAAATTTGTATTTAATACTCCTATTTGGGATTCTTTAAGTATGTATAAGGTACATTCTGTTACATATACAAAACTAGTTACTTTTGAATATGATGAATATGGTTGGCATTGTTATAAAACAGCGGCAAAACGTCATAAGTTTCTATGTGCAGATATTACAATTACAAGTCAACAAGAAATACCAATTATACCCGCATTTACTGTATTCTATTTAAAGAATAATATATTTATTCCAATACAAAAAGAAGAAGACATGGATACAAAGCTTGTATATAATTATGCAAGTTTTAGGACTGAGGATAATGTGAGATTAAAGATTTTTATGGAAGTACCAGATAGTATTATAAATCAGTATCCTGTATATATTATGGCAACACGAACTAATGTCTATGAATTAAATCTTATATATGGACGTTTAGATCCACATTGGTATGCTTTTAATATAAATACAGAATTTGAACATACCCCTAATTTACAAATTGCATATAAAATGAATTAACTATTATGAACGAAATATATTGGATAACAAGATTAACTTATATATGTAATTTTTTAACTGCTGTAGCAGTAGTAAGTTTTTTAATTTCAGCTTTTACAGTTGTTTTTGTAGTGTGTAATAGGATTGAAGCAAATAATTATGAAAAAGGTGGCGAAAATTGGAATTATTATATGCAAAGATTTAAAATGTTCTTGAGCTATTTTAAAAGACTTATTTTTGTTGCAATAGTTGCATGTCTAATAAACTTCTTTATACCAACAACTAATGAAGCATTAATGATTTATGGTGTAGGTGGTACTATTGATTATGTTAAATCAAATGAAACTGCTAAACAATTACCCAATAAGTATATTAAAGCATTCGATAAATGGGTAGAGAATTTAACAAAAGAAGAAAATCAAAAACAAAACAACAATGAAAGTAAGTGAGCAAATCGCCATAATGAAGGCGTATGAAGATAGCAAGACCATCGAGGTAAAACGCTACGATGAAACCAAGTGGAAAAGCCTTGATTATGTAGAAAATTATAAGTTTAACTTTTCCTGCTACGAATACCGAATAAAGCCAGTTCCAAAATACCGACCTTACAAAAGTGTTGAAGAAGCATTTAATGAAGCAAAGAAACACGAATTCTGGACAAAGGAGATATCAACAGGGTTTATTATTAATGTAGGTGCTTTTGGTGAAAACTTCGAGGATATTTATATTAATGGATATAATCAGAATAATTTTTTAGACAAGTTCGTTTGGGCTGATGACAATAGTCCTTGTGGTATAAAAATTGAATAAGCAAATAAAAAAATATAAATTAACAGATGAAAGAAATAACTAAATTTATTTTCTATTGGTTTTGTACGTTCATAATAATTGTGTTAGCACTTTTATTAATAACCTCTCTTTTCTCTTCACAGGATTCACCTATTACAATACCAAGGAATGAACTCCCTACTGAGGTAAAAGGACAAGTAATTGACATTGAAGTGAATAATGAGACACATCAATATCTTCAATATATGACATCTGAATGTAAAAACAATTTTCAATTGACACATTGGAAAGATTGTAAATATTGTCAAGAGAAAGAGAAAGTATTAAATAAGAAATAAAGTGAGCAAGAAATATAAATTAACAGATGAAACCATTAACCTTAATGGTGCAACACTATATCGCATTGAAGCATTAAAAGACTTTGGTGAAATCAAAAAGGGCGATAAGGGTGGATTTATCGAATCGGAGAATAATTTAGCACATGAAGGCGATGCATGGGTGTCTGACAATGCTCATGTGTATGAAGACGCATGTGTATTTGACAATGCTCGTGTGTATAACAACGCTTTTGTGTCTGGATATGCTCAAGTGTATGGTAACGCTTTTGTGTATGGTAATGCTTGGTTATATGACAACACTCGTGTGTGTGGTTACGCATGGGTAGCTGACAATGCTCGTGTGTATGGTGATGCTAATGTGTGTGACGACTCCAGTGTATTTGGTAGTGCTTTGGTATATGATAGTGCTCGTGTGTATGGAGATGCTTTGGTGCGTGGATACGCTTGTGTGTGTGGCGATGCAGAAATATCAAACAAATCCGATTACATTGTTTTTCAAAACTGGTGGTCAAGTGGGAGATATTTCACGTGGACACGTTCAAACAATATGTGGTCTGTAGGTTGTTTCTATGGCACGGGTGAGGAATTGATTAAAAAAGCGTACAAGGATAGCGAGTTGAGCGGTCGTGAATATGAAAGAATAGTAAAATATGTAGAAGAAATCAAGAAAGAATATGGAAAATAAATATAAACTTTGGGTGGCACGAGATTGGAGCGGTATATTGGATGCATATTTAAACAAACCGATTCGTGATACAGTTTGGAAAGAGTGGGATTCGGATATAGTCGCCTTAAGAATAGATGATTCATTTTTCCCTGAACTCAAATGGGAAGATGAGCCGATAGAGTTTGAACTCCGACCAGCAATAACCGACCTCGACGCAAAGGCGAAAGAATACGCCAACAGCGCCACCGACAACAAAGAAATCAGAGAGTTAATCATCAACGCCTTCAAGGCAGGGTATAATACTTAAAGCAATGGAAAGAGAATTATTTTTGTGAGAATATGATGGTAATTTTATTTTGTAAAGGTGAAAACGAAGTTCTTAAAACAGTTTGTTTTAACGGAACTTATACACAAGCAGAGAATTACATTAGTGGCCGCACTGAAATTCCAGAAGGTACGACCAGAACATTAATAGTTCCAGAGGAAAACTATATTTTCAACATTGATGAATCTTTACGAAGAGAAAATAAGGCATTTGAACAAGCTATAACACAAGAAAATTGTAGAATACATAAAAGAACAAAAAAAGTAGAAAAGAAATACAAACTTACAGACGAAAATTCTTATACAGGTGGTAGAATATCATTTATTTTGCCCTATTTGTTATTTTTCTTTTTATTAATTTTATTTTATTATTTAAGTATCTGGTTATGAAAAATAGTAATAGTAATCGTATTGTACTGCATAAGACACTGTGCCCGTCTGTGTCATTTAGTGAGTTATTTTCCGCTCGTCATGAGTCTTATCGTCTCCTTGACGAAATTGATAAGATGATAGTGAAATTACGTGATTCTGGTTACAGAGGTTTAGAGGGAGGTGAGTTATTTACTCGTGTATGTGAGGATTTAGGTATTGTACACTACGATGGTGTTGGGTTTATCTTCAGTCCGTTGTTTGACGATAAGTTATGGTGCAATTACGTTATCTCCGTAGAGGTTAATGATGATGAAGGTGATATCGGCGATACATATATAATGGACGATGTAGGAAGCAGGAAGGGTCTTATAAGTTTCCTACGAACTCTTAAGTACCTTATTCTCTATGGGGAGTTCAAAAGATATGACAAACTCAAGAGGTGGTGGATGAAATTGATTCATTTTTTCCTGAACTCGAATGGAAAGATAAACCATTAGAAGTAATGTTAACTCCAGTAATAAAATCATAAAGAAATTATGAATGAAATTTTAAAAAACAAAAAAGTAATGTTCTGTGATTTGGATGGAACGCTTATTGAAACCATAAGTGGAGATACATTTCCAAAAGGCATTTGGGATATGAAGTTGAGATTTGATGTTCTCGATGCTATCAAAAAACTAAATCCAGAATACGTATTGATAGTCTCAAACCAAGGCGGTATTGAAAGTGGGTTTGTAGATGCAAAGAAATTCAACACAAAATTAGTTTACATTGTAAAAGCAATTGGTGAGTATTGTGGATGTAAATGCTGTGCTATGTATTGTGATACCAATAACAAATCAGACCCATATCGCAAACCAAATACTAAAATGCTTGAAACTTTGTTAGAGGATTATGTTGGAGATGATATTGAGTATATTAAACAAAAATCTCTTATGATCGGCGATGCAAGTGGAAAAGAAGGTCAATTTTCAGACAGTGATAAAAAGACTGCAGAAAACTTTGGTATAGATTATATGGATGTTAATGATTTGGTTAATACTAATTGAGAGGATTGAGTATGACTGAACACGAAATTTTTGAAAAACTAAAAGAAGCACTTGACTATCATTATATGTACGATAGTTTAGAGTGTGGCGAGGAAAGAAAAGAAGTAGATAACCTTGAAGACTATCTAAGAATAATTAAGCAAGAACGTGAAATAGAAAAAGACTTCAAAGATGACGAGTTGAATAGACTTAATACATACAAAGAGTTTATTCACTACCTTCACGACAAAGCCATAGGAAATCTTGATAGTATTATTGAGTGCTTTGAATACAATCATGTTAATATTTTCATTGGATACAAGTCAGTCACAAAAATGCTGATTGATGGTAAGTTATATCTCAAATTTGAAGTTAATGATACTAAATATAAGGCAAAGTGGGATGCAATTAATAATTACGCAGAATGGCAGACTTGTGGAGCATGTGGTGATGATTATAGTGGTTATCTATTATTCCCCACATATAAAGATAATGAGTATTTTGTTTTGTGGTATCAATGTTAGAATGAGGATTAAGATATGAACGAGAATTTTAACTTGAAAACTAAGGAAATTAAAGAGTTAATTATTCAATGCGTTGATAAATGTGTCGAACATGAAATGTATTCTAAAGATATATTCAATGAAATATATGAGTATATCGACAAATGGTATAAAAATAAGAATTAAAGAATAAGTAAAATAAAAATAATAAATCATTAAAAATTTTTAAGAAAGATGAAAAAGATTTTATTCGTTCTCGTGAGTTTAGTAATGTCAGTGCCAATGTTTGGTCAAGGTAAATGGAGCGAAACAAAATTTGAAGCTGACGAGTTTAAAGGGACTAAAGAATACATAGCGTATTCATTTGAAAATGAAATTGGTGAATTTGTTTATTGGTCAAATAAAAATGGTCAATATCGTTTAATTTCATTTATTGGAAATTTTAATTATGAAACAGGTTATTCTCAATACACTGGACATTGGTGTGGTATTACAGTAAAGGTTGGTTTATTTGATGAAAATGATAAAATGATAGATAAATTTGATATGTGGCTTGAATGTGAATCTGGCGATGGACCTGTAAATACTGCACAAACATTTGACAAAGGAGGATTTTGGAATCCTACAGGACAAGGTAAAAAAGTTAAAAAGATTATGAAACATTTAAATGAAAAGAAAGGATATGTAAGATTTTTTGCTGATTTATATAATGCTACTGATTTCGATTTTAAAGTACAATGTAAAAATAATTAATTAATAACTCCACAATAAATTCATAGAGATCCGTAGAAACTCGAGATATTTTGTGAATTAAAGAAAAAGAGTTTAGAAATCCCAAACAACTAAACAATTACGATTATGAACGAAAATTTAAATTTAGTAGAAATACTTAAAGATTGCCCCAAAGGGACAAAATTGTATTCAACAATTTATGGGGATGTAGAATTAGAGAAGGTGTACCTAAAGGACGACGAATATCCAATCGAAATTAAAATCGGTGAAGGCAGTGATATGACTTATGTAGCAAATGATGGAAGACTGCTTGGAGACTTCCCAGGCGAATGTACGTTATTTCCTTCTAAAGACCAACGCGATTGGAGCAAATTCAAAACCAAGAAGCCAAAGTTTAAGGTTGGTGATAAAATTGTTAATATTCCACGAAAATATATGGGAGCTTTGGGAACTCAAGGTATAATTTCTAAAGTTACTGACGATAAGTATATTTTCACAAATGGTAATTATATTTTCATTAGTAATCAAGGTAGTTGGGAATTAGTCCATGATAAGAAACCCAAGTTCGACCCAAAGACATTACAACCATTTGATAAGGTGTTAGTAAGAACAGGTACTAAAAGGTTTCATGTGTGGTTGCCCGACTTCATTAGTATACCGCCTAATGATGCTGATGAAACAATTTTATGTATGACTATAGATACTGATATAATTATGGCTATACCATACAATGAAGAAACTAAAAGCCTTGTAGGTACTAATAAAGAAGCACCTGAGTTTTACAGATATTGGGATAAATGAGATATGGTAATATACCAGTACATTGACATTCTAAAAAATTGACATGGCAAAGAGTCTTAAAGGATGGTTGGGTAGATTATTGTGTAAGCATGATTACATATATTTAGGCAAACATACAAGAATTAAATATACATGTTCAGATTGGTATTATCATACAGTTGCGATGTATCAGTGCAACAAATGCGGTAAGGTGAAGAAAAAAGTTATAGATTGGAAATAAGTTATGATAAATCATTATTTATATATAGAAAACGGTAAATTTAATTGGTTGGATGGTGTGTTTAGTGGTATTGCTACAGTAGCAAAAGATAAAATTTCAAATTTTTGTCTCGATCAAGCAGATAAAATGCGTAATTCTAATTTAGGAAATTATGATCATCTCACATTAGAACAACGCGAAAGACTTGCAAAACTCTGGGAATCTGCAATGAACCTTCCTGATGGTAATTATGAATACTATTTCAATCTTGAGGATAAAACAGAAGTATTCATAAAATCAGTTCAGGAACTTGCAGATAAGTTAGGTATAGATTATGAATTGAAAATTAAAGATTAAGATTATGAAAGATTTAATAAGAACAATTTTACTTACTATAGCGATTTATTCTGGAGCAGTTGCTGCTAATTCAGATGATGTTAATATCATAGGGGCATTATTATGTGGTATATCATGTTCAGTATTTGTATTAATGACAGATAAGAAAAAAGATTAATAAATATGACAAGAGAAAAAGTAAAAGAATTGCTGCCTGTTATGCAGGCATATGCGAATGGAGAAGTAATACAGTTCTGCCGTAAAACTCCAGAACCACATTGGGTAGATGTTCAGTCTGATGACTTAATTGAATTCAGGGAGGATGCTTCACAATATCGCATCAAACCAGAACCTAAGTATCGCCCATTCAAAAATGCAGAAGAATGCTTTGAGGAGATGCAAAAACATCAACCTTTTGGATGGGTAAAGAATGAAGAAATGAAATTTAATATTTTATGTATTAGACCGAATGGAACTATTAGAACTGTTATTAATAATGGTATATATAATAGTTGGTATAGTTTTAAAGACAGTTTTCGGTTAAAATTTATTGATGGTACACCATTTGGCATAAAAGAATAAATTAGAATGGAAAGAAAAGAAGTTAAAATACAAGCACCTGAAGGTTATGAAATTGATAAAGAAAACTCTACTTTTGAGTGTATCAAGTTTAAACCTATAAAAAAATATATTACATATGAAGATGTATGTAATAGTATACTTGAGGCAGGTTATTATACAAATAGTTATGGTGAAATTGTAGGAAGTATTATTCATGCTGTCAATCTTAGAACAGGTAAAAATAATGCTACGAATACAAAGCAACTTGAAAGAATACTAGCATTAAATCAACTTCTTAATATTGTGGAGTATTATAATACCTTGCATACTATAAATATTAGTCACAATACAATTTTGTATGATTACGTAAATCAAACATATGTTACTGCTTCAGTATCTACTACGTATTCACGGGGTATAGAAGTTATTTTTAACAGAAAAGAAGATGCTCAGGAAGTTATAGACAATCCTAATTTTAGAGAAATTCTTGATATGGTCTATAAAAATTAAATAATATATGAAAGTATTAATATTTATTATAATTGTTACTTTATTATTTATAACCCATTGTGCAGATAATAAATATTATATTCAAAATGATAAAGGAGTTGTAGTTAGTATTAAAAAAGGTAAAAATGATAATGAAGTAACTATTAGGATGATTAGACACCCTGATAAAACAAATTTAACGGATGTAGAAACCTATATTACCTTTCTAACACGTTCACAATATAATATTAATGACACAATATATTTTACAAAATTAAAGTAATAAATAAAAATTATTATGGAATCTAAAAATATATATGAAAAGAATATAAAAGCAGCAGTTGACTTATTTATAGCACAAATGAAGTTGGAAGGATGGTTGCCAGTTAAAGAATATTTCAGTATAAAAAAACTTGTAATTGAACTTGATTGGGTAATAGTTCTTACAATGGATCATAATGGATTTATAGCTATTCCAACTATAGCAGAATATAGTTTTGGTTCTAATTCTGGTTGGTACGATTATACTGGGCAATGTCTTGATAATTGGACTAATGTAATCATGTTTAAACCTATTGAAATTAGAAATGTGGACGCAGCAGATACCATTAGAACTAAATTATTTAATGAGTATAAAGAAAAGGAAGGTATTAAATCTAATTCAGATTTTAAAAATGCTTTTAATAAGTTTTTAATTAAATATTGTAAAAATTAAATAAAAGAATATGAGATTTAGTTATTATAATTTAGACAAAGATATTCTTAAGGGAAAATATAGTCGCCTAAAGAAGAAAAAGTTGTTTACAATTAACTTTAATCATATATTAGAGGAGATTCAATTTGAAAATTCAGACAGAGGTCTTTTGTTGTGGGTTATTACTCCAAAAACTGTTAGAGTATTCGGGTACTGGAGACAAGGTGGCGCTGGTGGAAGTAGAAAATTCTATCATAGTTGGACTAACGACCATTGTGGAGACTTCTAATATATAATTGGAATTAATAATATAAATATGGAACAAATAATGAAAGATAAGATTAAATATAAAACCAAAGAAGAAATTGAAAACGATGCATTTCACTTCTTGCGCAAGTTAAATAACAAATCTCTGTTAAACAATAAAAATGTTGATTGTTTCTTAATGGGATATGAACACGCAATTTCTGACATCAAAGAGCAAATTAGTACTCAAAGAAAAGACGAATTCATTGATTATCTTGAACAAATGAAAATATTCTGTTCTGAGTGTTACCACAATTTGGAGAATGATTTAGGTTACGCAGGTTTTCAATTCTCTTGTCCAGAGAGTGCAGATGCTATGTTTAAACTCTATGAAGTTGTTATGAAGTGCTGTGATTTTTTGAGCAAAAACCTTGAAAATGTTAAGATGAATCACTTAGATTATTATAAAAAACTAAAAGAACAAAAAAATGGAAAATAAATATTGGGTAGCAAGAGATCTAAGCGGTGCTCTTTTCTTAACTGATAATAAACCTAAACGATGTACTTACGAGTATGGTATGTGGATTTCAAAGGGGGAAAATATGATGCAAGTAGACGGTTTTCCTAACCTTACTTGGAAAGATGAACCATTAGAGGTTAAACTTCAGCCAGTAATAACTGATCTTGATATAAAAGCGCAGGAATATGCTAACAAGATTACTGACAACGAAGATGCAAAAAACATAATTATTGACATTGAGACATTAGGTCGAAGAAATGATGCTGCTATTACTCAAGTTGGTGTAGTCATTGCTGATAAAAACTTCGATACAATTGATGCATGTTTAATTCAAATAGACCCTCAATCTTGGAATACTTGTAATAGAACATTCACAGGTGAAACATTGCTTTGGTGGATTAATCAAAAGAATACACCTATTAGTGAAAAGGCCACACATAATTATAAAGACTTAATAAAACAATTAAATTATATCTTTAAACTATACAATACAGACGATAGTATTGTATGGACTAAAGGTACTATGGATTTATTTTGTATTAAAGATTTATATGAATTTTTTAATATGGAAACTCCTTGGAAATTCTGGCAACTAAGAGATATTAGGACTGCTAAAGAGTTTATAAAAGATTGGAAAACAGCGGGAGATAGTACTCACAATGCTCTTGATGATGCTATTATTCAATTAACAGAATTAAAAATAAACATTAAAACTACTAAATAAATATAAACACATAACTCTTATAGTAATGAGAAAAGAATTAAAAATTGAAGTACCAAAAGGGTACGAGATTGACAAGGAAAAGTCAACATTCGAAAAAATTGTGTTTAAGAAGGTAGAAGATCCATTTTCTAAGTTACCAAAAACTTGGGAAGAGTATTGCAAACACACAAAAGGTTATACATCTTACTATGGTGATCCTATAGATGATGCCACTTATGAAACAAAATTTAGTAAATTCTATAATGAATTTTTCACCAAAGAAAGAGTGAAACAATACGTTGCTTTGGGTAAATTACTTCAATTGCGTGATTATTGGGTTGATAGTTGGAAAATAACTTCAGATAATATCTATGTAATTTATAAGAATGTGATTATGATTATGACTACTTTGCATAATAATGACTTTCCTTTAACATTTCCAACAAGAGAAATGGCAAAAGAATTTAAAAATTGCTTTGAAGATTTAATTAAGGAAGCATATCCATTGGTATAAATTATTATGATTGAAGTTATTAAACACGGCAATTATGTACATGTGTACAAATGTCTCAAATGCGGATGTCTCTTTAGGGCAAATAAAAATGATATTAACTATATAGATAATAGTGATTCTGATGTTGGTTATATACGTTGCCCTGAATGTAAAAATTATATACGAGGAGATGCTTATTTTACAAAGACTAATAGTCAATACAGAACATTTAATAAAAAAATTTGAAAATCAAATAAATAATTATATAATATAGTTTATAAAATGAGAAGGTATATAATAAAAAAGGCAGATGGTAGCAAGCAAACAGATATGCCTGCTGCTCATGATACGAAAAGGAAAGCAATAGAAACACTAATGCAATATATTGAATGCCATAATGCGTGTTTGTGTGATGCTAATTTAATATCTCCTTGTGACTATAAAATTGAAACAGTAGATTTAAAAGTTATTGAAATAATTCCTGATTTTGAAATTGCAAGAAAAAGACTCTCAAATACAAACAATCTTTTTACTATTAATAATATTTGCACTCTTCTTAATGAAATTAATGTAAAGCATCTTAATGCATTGATTGCATTAAATCGTTTGTTTACTATTGCTGAAGCATGGAATAAGGAAGATGGATTTGTGCCTGATTTCTCAGACATAAGTCAAAATAAATGGTTTCCTTTATTCAAGTATAACAAGGATGCTGCGAAGTTCGTGTGTGCGGATACGGGTAATATGCTTACATCCTGTTCGGGTTTTGGTCCTCGAATTTGCTTTATATCTCACTTAAGAGCAAAACAATTTGGTGAGAAATTTGAAGAGCTATATAATAAAGTATTTCTTATTTCCAGAGATTCTAAAGAAAATGATTAATAGACTTAAATTAGGAATTTCCAATATTAAATACTGGCTTAAAGTTATTTGGAAAGATCGTCAAGATAGTGAGGATTCTATATATAAATTAGAATTAAAGAAAATCCAAAGAATGTTAAGTTGGTGGAATAGTGGAGAAAGTATTACTGAAAAAGAATTAGTGCTTAGAGACTTAAAAATCTGTGAGTATCTTTTAAAAGTAATACTACAAAAAATCGACTATATAGTCCCTAATAGTGACTGTGTAAGTTTTAATAAAACTAAGCCTTCCCATAAATACCTTTATAAATTTAATCATTATGTAAATATTAGAAATATGGAAAGATTTATAAAAGATTGTGTAGATGTTGATAAAAATTCTTGGATGTGTTTAGATGTTTTATATACAGAAAAATGTAAAAATCTATACTATTTAATACGTAAATATAGAACTGAAACTTGGTGGGATTAAAATATGAAGTATTAATATTCCAAAAGATATTAAAGTTAATATAAATGATATTGAGGAATTTACACCTACTGAAGTAATTGATAATAATAAATAGAATGACGATTGATACATTATTAAAAAAGCTTCCTTCAATTATTAAAATTAGGGGCACTAGTGGTTATTTAGCATTAAACTATTTAGGAGACGGATGGTGTGCATCTTATACTGACGAGAATGGTTGTGATATACGTTTAAACCAAGACAATACTGAAGAAGACTATGTTGCAGACTTTTCTGAATCTCCTAATGAAGCATTAAAAGGATTATATGATCTGTGTAAAAAATATAAATTTATATAATAAGTGGATACAGTTGATTATCAATTAGAAATTTTACAGGCATATAAAGCAGGTAAAGAAATTGAATACATACCAAAAGGATGTACTAAAGAATTATACAATTGGAAAACTATTCAATATCATCCAAATTCATTAGTATATCCTCATACATTTAATTTTAACGAGATTGATTATCGGATAAAGAAGGAAATTAAATGTAGAGAATATAATTCTATAAACGAATTTTATAAAGATGCCAAAAAGTATGGACGAGTGGTTCGCTTAAAAAACAGTGATCGTTTTCTCACTATAATTGAATTTGGACGATTAAGAGCATATCCTGTACTGATTAGTGTAGCATTTCGTACAACTGATAATACTATAAGATGTGAAAAATATACAGTAAAAGAATTTCTAGATAGTTTTACTTGGCCAGATGGATCTCCTTGTGGAGTTATAGAACAATAATAATTAAAAATATGACAATAGACGAACAAATAAAAGTATTACAAGCCTATAAAGAAGGTAAGGAAATAGAACAAAGTACCTTTATAATAACAAAAAGTGGTGCTAGAATAAATAATGCTTGGGAACCAATATCATTTGTTGTTTCAAATAATATAGCCCTTAAGACTGAATCTCCATTTAATTTTGCGCATTATGATTATAGAGTAAAACCTAAACAAGAATATCAGCCTTATAAAGAAATAAGCGATGTATATCATGCTATACAAGTTCACGGCCCTTATGTACAGCATAATTCAGGAAAACTTGTTTCTGCTATACAAATGATAGAACTTAACAATGATATACTATATATTAACGGACATAGTAGTAGATCATTTTTAGAAAATTTTACTTGGGTAAATGATGGATCACAATGTGGTCAATTAGTATAATATGATATATAATTTCATTGTACAGGGTACATTAAATCATTTTAATACTTGTTATGGATAATGAAAAATTTAGACGCAAGGTGACTTATATCATCATGGCAGTAGCAATTGGCTATATACTTTATACCACTGTTGATATTTTTACACAATTAACTAATTGGGATAGGGAAGCTGCTCGTGTGCGACAAATAAATGCTGGACATATCGAGCAAGTAGATTCTTGTAGACCTAATAGTTTCTTTAACTTTAAATAATTATGCTATCAAATTATAATATAATTACTATTTTAAAGGCGTATAAAAGAGGAGAAACTATAGAATATAGTGATAATAACGTAAATTGGAAAGAAATTCCAAAAGATGATATGTTATTTCATTTTGATTTTAAAAATAAATATTATCGAATAAAGAAAAATTAATATGCCTAGTTATAAAAATGGTAATTACATTGTAACTATCCTAGAGGATGGTACAAAAATTCGTATAACAGAGGAAAATGAATTTATTCCTGAATTTAGTGAGAACATAGACTGTAAAATTACTGATAAATGCTCTCAAATGTGTAAATTTTGCTATGAAGGATGTACACCAAATGGTAAACATAGTGATTTATTCTCATTTTCTTTTATAAATACACTTCACCCTTACACCGAAATAGCTTTAAATGGTAATGATTTAGATCATCCTGATATTGATAAGTTTCTTAAATTTCTTAAAGAAAAGAAAGTATTTGCTAATATTACAGTAAATCAAAATCAATTCTTTAATAATTATGATAAAATAAAAGAATGGTCTAAAAATAAATTAGTATATGGAATAGGAGTATCACTTATATATCCTACAAAAGAACTTATTGAAAAGATGAATAGTATTCCTAATACAGTACTTCATACCATTATTGGTATCTTATCAGAGGATGATGTTGAGAAGTTAAAAAATCATGATTTAAAAGTATTACTTCTTGGATATAAAGATCTCCAAAGAGGTATTAATTACCATAAAGAACATGATGATTTAATTAAGAAGAATTCTCAATATTTATTTGACAACTTAGATAAAATTGCAAGTTACTTTAAAGTTCTAAGTTTTGATAATTTAGCTATTGAACAATTAAATGTGAAGAGAATTTTAACTAAGAAAGAGTGGGAAGAATTTTATATGGGAAATGATGGTAATTATACTTTTTATATTGATATGGTGAAAGGAGAATTTGCTAAGAATTCAATATCTAAAGAAAGATTTCCTATTGGTAATAAAACTATGGATGAAATGTTTCATTTTATTCTAAATAAATATAATAAATTATGAAAATACAAGTAAGACAAGGATTATTTGAGACAAACTCTAGTTCTACTCATTCCTTAGTAATGTTCAAAGGAAGTGACTGGGAATTATTCAAAGAAGGGAAAATGGTTATAGAAAACAGTTTATATAGTGATAAACTTATAAGGAGAGAAGATGTTCCAGAAGGAAAATCTATTTTCGACCCAAAAAGCTCTGATGATAAGTTTCTCTGTGACTATATTCCTTATGAGACTTGGATAAATATGGACAATTACATAGATGGATGTGAAATGATTATAGATGAAGTAAAAGATTCAAATGGAATTGATTACACTGTTGTTGCTTCCATTTATGCTTATGAGTAATACTATGAAAATACAAATTAGAAAAAGTGTGTTTGAGACTAATTCTAGTTCAACACATAGTTTACAAGTTTGCAAAAGTACTATAAATTCAGCTAGGGATACAATATTACAACTAATTATTGAACGATATAAGGATAATCCTTATAATATTTTTAATCCTAAAGAATATATAGATACTGAAAACAAGACATTTACATTAAAAGGTCTACATATAGTTGATGGAGAGGAACAACAAGATGTATATTATATTATATCTAATTGGATAGCTAAAATTCAACTTATAGCTTCAGAGCTTTATAGCAATGCCTATTACTTAGAAGACTATCCTAAAGAAAAATATGGGGATTCTTACTATCGTTTATTTAAAGGAGATCCATATCTAACAAATACTAAAATTTATAAGAAATTTGTTGAACTTGTACAGGAATGTCTTAAAAAGCATGGATATGATTCAATGCATGTATTAAATAATATTGAATATAATATATATGAAGATTCTGCTAAATTTCCAGACTCTGATAAAAACTATTTTAAATTACTAAGTAATGGTAAAATTACATTAGAAGAATTTGAAGAATTTTTTAATAAGGTGATGAAAGAAGATTATATTATAACCTATTATGATCAAGCATATACTCCTTTTGTAAAACCAGAAATTTATATATTATGAAAATTCAGATTAGACGAGGTGTATTTGAAACTAATTCAAGTTCAGTACACACAATAACAATAACTAAGAATCCAAATAATTTAAAATTTCCAAAGAAACTTATTTTTGATAGTGGAGACTATGGATGGGAACACGCTTGTCTTACTACTCCAGAAGAAAAAGCAAGTTATTTATGGGAAGGTATAATCTATGTTTTTCCAGATCATGAAAATAAGAATCTTACTGAATATAATAAAGCTATTGCTTCAATAACAAAGATACTTAAATCTGTCGGAGTAAAAGCAGTATTTAAGTATAATAATCCTAAGTATGAAGAATCTAAATATGGAGATTATTATAAATTCTATAACAAAGAAGGTTATGAAGATGATGGTTATATTGACCATGCGTATGAACTAATTACATTTGTTAAAGAAGTTTGTTTTGATAAAACTAAACTTTTAAATTATTTATTTTCAACAGAGTCTTTTATAAAAACAGGAAATGATAATGAAGATGAAGATTATCCTAACGAGGATTATGAAACTAAAGACTATAGTGTTTATGTAAAAGGTAATTAATATGAATTTTTGTAAAAATTGTAAACATTGTTTTCAACCTAAAGAATGCATATCATTCGGTTTCTATACTTCGCACGTATTTTATAAAAATAAATATTACTGTGCAGTTGAAGATAAATTAGATCCAGTAACAGGAGAAAGAAATAGTGGACAAGAATGTGTTTATAAGAGGTATAAAGGTTCTCAAATTATATCAGAATGTCCAGACTATAATGAAAAAATTACAATTAAATTATTATTTAAACGATTTTTAAACCTTTTTAAAAAGAAATGAAACCTAAATATAAACTAAATGATACAGTTAAATTTACATTAGATGGGAAACAACATTTAGGAAATGTATATATTATAGATGCTGATGGGACATTTGATAGCCCTGGAGTACCTTCTTATGATATTTTAGCAAAAGAGCATTTATATATATCTCAAATTAATCCAGAAGGACGCATCTTATATAAGCATATTCCAGAAACTTTAATAGACGAATAAATATGTTAAAAGAATACTTTCAATTATTTTTACTATATCTTACTGATATATTATATTGGTTTAAATCCTTATACAAAGGATTAAAAAATCTAATTTATTATTTTAAAGTAATATATAAAGATAGACATATTGATTTCTTATATATTTATAAACTTGAATTATATAAAATACAAGGAATGCTAAAGTATTATAAGGATTTAAATAAAAATCCAAATCTTAAATATAGTAATGAATCTATTATAAGAGATTTACTTTTAGCAGAGTATTTATTAAAAATGTTAACTGGGGATCCTAGTAATAATGTTGATTACTATGTAATGCAGGGATATAAATTCATAAAATTCAATAAATATGTAAATTTTAGAAATGCTTCAAGATTTATATCTAAACGAACCTATCAATATTACATTAAAACTAAAAATGATGCATTATTACATGAATCTAATAAAATGTATTTATATAAAACTAAATGTTTATACTTATATAATAAACTAAAAAGTTATAAATCGTATACATGGGACGTTTAATAATAAAAGCACTAGCAGACTTACATGGATATCTACCTCCTGCAAAAGTAGTTGGAAGATGTGATGTACTATGTATATGTGGAGATATATGTCCACTAGATTATCAGCATAATGATACTAAATGTGTTTCATGGTTTTGCTTAGATTTTGTGCCTTGGACTAAATCTTTAGATTGTGATAAAGTAATATTTATTGCTGGAAATCATGATATCTGGATTTATAATTTATATAAAGAAAAGAAAAGAACTCCATCTAGAATATTAAAATGCTTACTAGTAGGAAATCATAAAGCTGAAAATAAAATAGTATATTTACAAGATAATTCTTATAACTATAAAGGAGTAAGATTTTATGGAACACCTTGGATTCCAAAATTAAAAAATTGGGGATTTTATTTAAAAGATGAAGAAATAATTGAAAAATACAATAATATCCCTAAAAAAGTAGATGTATTATTAACACATTCTCCAAGTACATTAAATAATACAGGAGTAGTATTACAAGATATGAAAAGACAATTTATGGATTTTGGAAGTGAAGAATTATCTAAAGCCATAAATTCTAGAGATATTAAATACGCATTATGTGGGCATGTACATAGTGGGGAGCACAGTCCAGCTACCATTAATGGTACAACCATAGTTAATGTATCAATAAAAGATGAAGATTATAAGCCTGCATATGATATTTTTGAATTTGAAATATGAATATAGCAGGAGCTTTACTATTTTTAGAAAATTTAGGATGGTCAGAACTGATAGATCCAAGATGGACTATTAAAGTTAAAAATGATTTATTAAAATATAATCCTAAATTATCTAACGAAGAAATAAACTATATATTAAATATAGTGATATACCCTAAACCTAATTTTAATGAAAATGAAAATGTTAAAGAAAATAATTAATATATTTAATAGTATTATACTATGTCTAAGATTTCCATTCCTATATACTAGGAATAGATTTACAGGGCTGCATTATAATAACTGGGAAATAAACAAGTTCTTGACTAATAGTAGAAAGTCAGCTTGCACAAATGTTCTTGTACATATAGTAAATGAATCTAAACTTCCTGAAATTAAATCAGCGTATTGTAATTCTGATATTATTATAATACCTAATAAAAAGACTTTAATAGTCCTTAATAATAAACATAAAACTGTTCGTATAGATATTTCAAAATATTGTAACGGAGAGATAAGTTATATTAAAAAAGAACTTAGTAAAGAAAATGAAATCAATGTCTATGCTGTAGTAAAAGATGGCATTGAAATTGCTCCTCATTTTATTAGAGAAACATTTATTACTGATAAAATAATGTATTTTATACTAAAATCAATGGAATGGTTTTATCATCATCCTTTACAGTGGCTCCATTGTATCCCTACATATACGGAACTTGATGCTCTTGATAAAGGATGGAGAAAAGCTTTTGGTATTAGAATATGTAAAGATATTAAAAGAAGTTTATTAAAAGAAGGAGGAAGAAAAAGACTAAAAGATTATAGAATAATGCAAATTAAGGAGAAATATGGATCTTTGCGTTGGTATGATTCTGGAGGAAATATTGAAATTATGCGAGAAATAATTCCTAAATATGAAGAAGAATCCTTACACACTTGTATATGTTGTGGTAAACTTGCAACAAAAATAAGTAAAGGCTGGATTTCTCCTTATTGTGATAAATGTATTGGAAATAGAGAATATACAGAACATAAATGACAACAAAAAGGCAAAAAGCTGCAGTACAATTCTGCGAGGAGTGGGAATTTCCTAAATTTAACGGAGATATAGATAATTTTAAACAAGTAAGCACATATTTATCAAGATATTTAGAATTAGCAAAAATTCGTGCAATGGAACTTACTTGTGAATATGATTGTTATCTTAACGATTTAAATGATTAAAAATGAATAAATTAAATAAAAAACAACTTGATAATATAACACCATTATTTACTAAGTTTACAAAAGATACTCCAGATATAAGTATGTCTCCTGCAGAAATATCTGTAGTATATGCAGTAATTGATTGGTGTTCTAAAAATATAAAAGATTTACAAGTATTACAAGTATTAAATAAATGATTATGAAGAAAGTTATAGAGGAAATTAAAGGAACTCTTAAAAAGAAGCCTTTAAATGCAGAAATGGCTCATAATTTAGCTAGATTTGGACAAGCTTATGATGTAAAATCATTAACTGATAAATTAATTAATGATATTGAAAAATTAATTGAAAGTAAGGCATCATCTGGATGCTTTACAGCAATTTATGATTTAGACCGTAATCTTGAACAAATTAATCAAGAAATACTAACTACTTTTAAAAATCGTGGATTTAATTGTGTTATTTTAAATTCACAAGTTAATGAAAATATTAAAAATACTAGTCTTTATATAAATTGGAAGTAATTTTAAATAATTAAAGTAAACCTTTTGATTATCTGAATATTATGTATAATAATAAGCTAT
>OGOZ01000749.1_pt1 | contig 20616 bp, 16 predicted proteins | sample 1552801 | NCBI WGS metagenome assembly OGOZ01 (sample SAMEA2580196, study PRJEB22360) | human gut metagenome | biome: human gut; feature: human-associated habitat; material: faeces | place: Denmark | collected 2008/2010 | reverse complement strand
TGATAATTTAGATGCTGAAATTAAATATTGTCAGGACTTAGTCAAAGCTATAGAAAAGAATGATGTTATTGCAGCTTATCCAAAGGTTAGGGAAAAATTAAATATGTTAAATGAATTTGAAAGGCTCAAAAGCGAGCTATCAGTTCTCTATCCCGATGTTACGGATATTGAGCTAAACGAAATGACGGATAATCTGATTAAATTTTTTACGGTTGGTATCAAAAATATTTATAAAACAAAAAACATAATGACATCCGTGTCAATAAGTTCTGAAATTCCCGATGATAAGAGCTTAATGAATTGAAAAATCAGTAAAATATTAGCAAAAAAGTCGTCAAAAACTAAAAATAACTGCGTACATTCCCAAATAACCGCGGTATAATATTATTATGTAAAATCAAAGGAGTAATAAAATGAATATGCTTGTAAAATATGTTGTAACAGACCCGGGTTATATTCTCTCAAATGACAAATGGGACGAATGTTGCAAATTTTTAGATGACAGTCCAAAAGCATTTAATGACGTAGTTTCTAAGGCATTGACGGATTTAACAGGTTTTCCAGCTTTTGCTTGCGATACCGGTTTTGGCGATTGGAATAATAAAATCTACGGCAATTATATTATCCATAAAGAGTTTTGCGCTGATCCCGGTATGGTTTGTGTTTGTCGATTGACGTCAGAAATTGAAAAGCATTTTGAAGAAGAATACTCAGATATTTATTCGCAAAGCGCGGCAGTTTTTGAAGGTTCCGATGATATTAACATTGATTTTGACATATCTGATCCTTCTTGGACTGTTGTAAAAATCCATGACAACCAAACCGGAAACTTTATTGAAACTATGAATGCAGATGATTTTTATGCTGAAAATGACGATTTTGATGATGACTATTCTTTTGATGATGAAGTTGAGGATTGTTAAAAATGGCTAAGAAATACAGATATGGACCGGTGGCACCTTGTACACAAGCCGTAATATTCGCGCGAGTATCTACCAAAGAACAGGAACCCGGCGCTTCCTTAAAAGCTCAAAAAGAAGCTATGGAAGATTATTGTAATAAAAAGGGACTTCCTATTGTTAAGAAATACAAGGCTATTGAAAGCTCTACCAATGGCAAACGGGTGCAATTCAATGAAATGTTGGATTTTGTTAAGAAACAGAAACAAAAAACTGCGATTGTCGTGCATTGTATTGACCGTTTTCAAAGACGTTTTAATGAATGTGTCGAAGTTGAAAGTTTATTATTAGATGATAAAACCGACCTGCATTTTTGCAAGGAAGGCTTGATTCTTACTAAAAACAGCCCGTCTTCTGATATTATGCGTTGGGACATGGGTATTTTATCCGGCAAAATGTATGTGGCAAATCTGCGCGATAATGTTAACAGAGGTATGAATTATAACTGGTCGATTGGTAAATATCAGACTAAAGCTCCGGTTGGATATTTAAATGTCAATAAAGACATTATTGTTGATCCGGATCGCGCACCATTTGTTAAAAAGATGTTTGAGATGTATGCAACAGGGTTACATTCCATAAAAAGCCTGCATAATTTTGCTAAAGAAATGAATTTATGCTCCTCTCACTCTAAAACAAATAAACCGCTTGGACGTGAAACAATTTATGCCATGCTGAAAAATCCGTTTTATTATGGTGAAATGGTAATTCGTGGTGAAAAAATGCCGCATGCTTACGAACCTCTTATTGCAAAATCATTATATGATAAAGTTCAGGAATTGCTTTCCGGTGGTAAAATACATACAAGAACGCAAGAATATGCTGGAATTCCGTTTGTATTTCGTGGGTTGGTAAAATGTGCCGAATGTGGTTGTACAATCAGTTCTGAAACACATAAAAAGAAAAGCGGCAGAACCTATACATATTTACGTTGTGGACATACTAAAGGAATCTGTAATCAGGAATTAGTCAGTGAAGACCTTTTATTGCAACAATTGGATGATGAAGTTTTTAATAAAATAAGACTTAGCCGCAACATTTTGGAACCTCTGAAAAATTGCGTACAGAAGCGATTGATTGAAGAATCTGACGCCAATATGATTATGAAACGCAAAATTACCACGGAATTAAATAATCTTGAAGCAAGAGAAAGACGGATTAAGGATTCATTTTTTGACGGCGATATTACCCGTGAGGAATGGCAGGAAGAAAGAGCCAATATTGTCGCTAAACGGGAAGAATTACAAAGAATGTCTGAAAAATACGCCGATATAAGCAAAGACATCCAAATAACCGTTAATGAAGTCTTGGATATTGCGACAACTGTTTCTGATATTATGAAAGAAGCGAATCCTACACAGCAAAATAAATTATTAAGCCTTATGCTTGCGGAATGTTATTTGGACGGGCAGAAGCTTATTTATAAATTGCAAAAGCCTTTTGACAAGCTGGTTAATCTCAAAAATGCCAATACCTGGTTTGATTTTGATAAATCCGACATCAAGGAATATGAAACCATGGCCGAGAAAGTGCAGATGTATAAGATTGAGAGGGAATGGTTGGAGATGAATAATACTCTTTCCTCTTGATTTTATACTGAACTAAACCCTATATGAAAGTATATAATTAACTTTATGGTATTTAGTTATGAAAAAGTTGCAAATAGATTTAAATTATTGTTATGGAATTAAAAATCTAAAATATGAATTTGATTTTAATGGGGGAAAGAATTATTTGCTTTATGCTCCTAATGGTATGATGAAAACATCATTTACAAAAACATTTTCAGCACTTTCTCATAATAAAAAGCCTTGTGATGAAGCTTTTAATCGTCCAACTAGTTATACGATTAATGATGAAACTAATAACCCTATTGTGGCTGATGACATATTTGTTATTAACAGTTATGAAGATGAATATTTTTCTCCTAATAGCGCAAAGCTTATGGTAAAAAAGGATTTAAAAAAATCCTATGATGATATTATGGAAAAAATTCAATTATCTCAACATTCTTTAGAAGAAGCACTTAAAGAGTATTTTAATAGTAATGATGTAGATTTTACCAAAGAGATTACTTCTCTTTATGGAAAAAGCTCTATTGATTTTCTGGAAACTATACTTAATAATGCTGAGAATGATTTATTTAAGCAAAATGAAATTCATCTGAATTTTAAGGAAATTTCATATACAGTTCTTTTTGATGAGAATATAAAAAAATTCTGTGCTGATCCTAAAAATATAGAAAAAATAGAAGATTATAGCAAGTGCTATGATGAGTTGTTGGCTGCTTCTCCTATTTTTAAGAGAGGTGTTTTTAGCCAATATAATGCGGATGCTACAATTGCCAACCTTAATGAAAATAGATTTTTTGATGCAGAGCATGAAGTGATTCTAAATGGAATAGAAAAACCTATTTCCTCTATTGCTGAATTACAAACTATTGTGCAAAAAGAAAGAAATAAAATATTTAAAGATGATAAATTACATAAAAAATTTGATAAAATTGATGGCGAGCTAAATAAACGTGCATTATTTAAATTTAGGGGGATTATTGAGGCACATCCAGAAATTATACCATTATTAAAAGATTTTGAAAGCTTTAAAAAAATGGTATTAGGTACAGCACTATGGTCTTGTAAAGAATTTGTGTTGTCTGTTATTGACGAATATAAGAAATCCCAAACATTGATTGTAAAAATAAAGGAACAAGCAAAAAGCACTCGTTCACAGTGGGATAATGTTTTGGATATTTTTAAATCAAGATTTACGGTTCCTTTTAATATAGAAGTACCGAATATGGAAGATGTTGTTTTAAATAATGAACTTCCTGAGTTTAAATTTGAATATAGGGATTTAGAAACTGATGAAAAAGTTCCAATAGCTAGAAAAAATCTAGAAAAAATTTTAAGTCAAGGTGAAAAGCGGGCATTATACTTGTTGAATATTATTAATGATTTAGAGGCAATTAAGCAGCAAAATAAATCTGTATTAATTATAACTGACGATATTGCCGAATCGTTTGATTATAAAAACAAGTATGCTATTTTAGAATATATACAAGATTTAGCATCTGATGAAAATTTGAATTTTATAATCTTAACTCATAATTTTGACTTTTTTAGAACGTGTTCAGCTAGAATGAGGGAAATGATAAACCCTCGTATGGTTTCTAGAGAAAAAGGGGCTTTGAAAATAGAAAATCCCCGTTATGTCTTTAAGAATCCCTTTTCGGAGATTAAAAAAGGGATTTATAAAAATAATGATAATGATATTATTACCGCAATTCCTTTTATAAGAAATCTTATAGAATATGCAAATAGTATGGAGGACGAAAATTATAAAAAATTAACATCGCTATTGCATATAAAGAAAGATACTCTCAATATTACGGTTAAGGACTTAGAAAACATATTTGAAAAATCCGTAACGTTTAGCGAAGAATTGAACTTTTCAAATGGTCGTGAAGATGAAAAAGTTTATGATTTAATCATAAAAACAGCCAAAAATATTGTAAAGAGTGGAGAATCTTCTATTGATTTAGATGGAAAAATTATATTATCAATGGCTATTCGTTTGTTAGCTGAACGTTTTATGATAAATGAAATTACTGTAGTTGATAAATCCGGTAATGTTTTGGAAGAAGTATATAAACAAAATAATCAGACAGGAAAATTATTAGGACAATATAAAAAACTATGTTCCGAACAGCATGATAATATCTTGCTAATGAACAAAGTATCATTGATGTCTTCGGAAAATATTCACATTAACTCATTTATGTTTGAGCCAATTATTGATATGTCAATAAAATCTCTTGTTGATTTGTTTGGAAGAGTATCTCTTCTTGTTGATTAAAGTATTTGAAAGAATAAAAATGGCCTATTATGCTAAAGAAATACATATTCCAGAATTAGGATTAACTATATATCCCAAGATTGAGACAACAGTGACGCATACACAATCTATTTTTGAGTTTTATGATGCTAGAGCTTTTTATCGGGGTGTTATAAAAGAAAATTTAAAAGATTTTTATCAAGATCCTACAAATACAAGAAAAGCAATCAATGCATGTATTACATTATATCATTTAGCAGATTGGTATTGGGTGAATGATAAAAACAAGAGAGAAAAACAAAAGGAAATTCCTCACAGCTTGGCTTTATCAAATATTGCTAATGGCTCAAAACATTTTAATCCGCAAAAATGTTATCAATCAGGAAAAGTTGAAGGAACAGATATTCCCGAAACTCTTACGCTTAATAGTGATAATGAAATTATTAAAATTGAAGATATGTTGAAAGAAATTGAAAAGTTTTGGGATAATAAAATTTTATCATCTAAATAGCTCGTGGATTGTGAGTTAAGCTTCACCAATACAAAAAAACCTCCCTTGTGGAGGTTTTTTTGTATTGGTAAAGAGCCCAAGAGAGATTTGAACGAGTAGAGTTCGGAGCGGGTAGTTGGGGAGCGCGATTAAAAGAAGCGCGAGCCGTACGTCGCGAAAAGGGCCTGCGGTGGGAGCCGTGGGAATTTACAATCTCGTTGGGATCACCACTTCAAACGGCAGGTATAAAAACTGCCATTTTTCTTTTTATAAATCAAGCAGTTGACCAAGTTCGAATGTTCGTTTTTTGAACAGAGTGTTTTGGGCGAATTTTACGAACTCGTTTGATGATAATCCTTTATTTTTCAATGGCTTGAGTAAGTTTGAATCTCGTTAGGTCTCGGGATTGTCTTTTTTGTTATGAGTCAGATTTGAAAATTTAAAACAATTATCCTTTATAAATAATATGTAGTAAAGAATAAAATGTCAGCAAAATTAAAAATGTAACCAGAATTATTTTTAATCTTGTCCAAAATTTTATTTTTAGAAAAACTTTTTCTTTTTGATAGGGAAAAAACGAGATAATAAGTCCACCTAAGGCTGAGAAAACAAATATAGAAACAGATGCCGAGGTACACCATAAAACAAAGCTCTTAAGAAAAAAATCTTTTGCTACAGCTGCAATCAAAGCTAAAAAAGAAAAAGGAAAAACTAAAAAAATAAAGAAAAAAACAAGTTACTCTGAACTATGTTTAACACATATTCTTTTCCCTCCCTCCTATATAAAAGAAAAAGAATTAAGAACACTATGCATGCCGAAATAAGAGAAAAAAGATTAATTTTTACTTCCATACAATATAGCCAGATAAAATTTATTATTGTAAGAAAAAATAAATAAATTCTTGTCCCATATACGGAAGTTGTCATTTTCTGTTTGGTTTCTTTATTCATTGAATTGTATTTGCAATTTTTTTACGCATTAATAGTATTTTATAAGATTATTTGTTAATATTATGTAAAGTTTAACTCGTAAACAGTGAGTTAAGCATCACCAGTTAATAAAAAAACACCCTTGAGAAAAGGGTGTTTTTCGCATTTCATCGATGACCGCATAATTATTGAAACTACGGAATAGCCCCAATTTTATTACTAATAATATCATCACCACATAACAATAAACCTTTGTTCTTTAAGCTAGGACTTACATATGATTTTCAATTTGATTGACTCTTTACAACTAAATACCTACCTTAGATAAAAGAACTACCTATTTTAAAATGAACGAAAGAAGCTAATGATTAATCAAGAGGCAAAAGTAGAAAAATCAGCAGGATTGAATGAAAGTGAAAAAAGGTTAGTAAAACTGGGTAAAAAAGTTTTTCTTGAATTGTGGAGTTATCCGAATGTTTACTATAAACCTGGAAAAGAGCTGACTGACCTTCTAGTTGTTTGCGATAATCACGTATTGATATTCTCAGATAAGAAAATAAAATTTAATATGAATATTGATGTATCTGTTGCTTGGAAACGTTGGCATAATAAGGCTGTAATAGAATCAATACAACAATTAAGAAAAGCAGAACAAAAAATTAAAATGTTTCCAGAGAAAATTTTTCTGGATCCACAATGTAAACAGAAATTACATGTTCCTTTACCACAAGCTAAAGATATGAAAATTCACTTAATTTGCGTTGCAAATGGAGCTAAAGAGGCATGTAAAAAGCGATTTGGAGTAAATTGCACAGGCAGTCTAATGTTTACAACAGACTTAGAGAAAATGAAAAAAAGCAAAGAGTATTATAAAAAGTTGCATGAGGAAACGGAAAATAAAGTTGTTACGACAGAAAATCAATTAGCTAATGGAGAGTTTTATATTACTGATTACGATAATACAAAAACCTTTATTCATGTTTTTGATGACTTCTCATTTCCTTTTGTTTTAAATGAGTTAGATACTCTTAGAGATTTTGTTAATTATTTGGAAGAGAAAGAAATATTTATTAGAAAAGCAAAAGGAGTAAGCTATACTGGTGAAGAAGATTTGCTATACCACTATATTAGAAATTATGACGAGAGAAGACGACGTCATACTTTTGTTAATGCACCGGATAGAAAAATAAAAGAAACATTCTGCACTTTTTTCGAAGAAGATTGGAATAATTTATGGAGCAATCCCCAGTATCTTTCTAAAAAAAATGCAGATAGAATTAGTTATGTTTGGGACAGCTTAATACAAAGAACAGGTTTCGGTATACTTAGTGGAGAGACTAAATCTGAACATCCCAAAGGAAATCCACATGAGGGTGCTTTGCGATACATGGCACTTGAAGATCGAACAAGTAGAAGATTGTTATGTGAAAGATTAAAGCAAGCTTACGATAGCTATCCTATAGATATTGTCCCTAAAGATGTAGATTTACCTTATGTTAGCTTATATTATGACTATACAAATAGAGAACAGGTATATTTCTTTTTACAGCTAAAACAATTATCTACAGACTCTTATGCGACTTATAGAAAAAAACGAAGAGATTTGATTGAAGCCTACGGAATGTGTTTAAAAGCTAAGTTTGTAGATGAACTACCCCAACATCCTTTAAAAAGAATTATAGCAATCGGAATAGAACCAGTAAAATATTCAAAGACAACCTCCGAAGACATTGCTTTTATTGATTGTTCGCAATGGACAGATGAACAACAACAACGATTTAGAGAGCTACGTAATATAATGAAAATATGGAGGACGCCCTTAGATAAAGCAACTAAATTTCAGGCAAAAGAATATCCAGATGTGGTTTCTAAAAAAGTTGGAAGAAATGCCCCTTGCCCCTGCCAAAGCGGTAAGAAATATAAAAAATGTTGTGGAAGGTAAAAAGGAATTAAAACGTGTGAATCATTATTTATATTTCTTACAAACTCTTCTATATGAATTTTCAATATCTTGAATAAGTAAAACTTTAAAATTAATATTCTTGATTATTTTGTAAAAAAAGCTTTGGCTAATCGGTAAGTTTCCATCGAGGTTTGATAATATTCTTTGGTTAGCCAAAGCTTGCAATCCGTCGCAGAACTGTTACCAATAAAAACTCCTCCCCTGAGGAAAGAGTTTTTGTACTGGCAATTTAGCTGGATTTGAACCTATAAAAATGGGTTTGACAAGTCTGAGAAGCGGTCGGAAGAACGCCGGCGAACGATAGCGCAGTAAAACAAAGCATTGCGAAGCAATGTAGCGGACAGTCTCGCTGGGATTTCAATAAAAAAACCTCTCTCCGTTAAATAAAGGAGAGAGGTTTAATTCATCTAAAATTATCGTTGTTTTTCCGGTAACGATAACTTTCTTTCAATGTATTTAGCAGAGCACATGCGACCGCAAAATACAATATACCCGTAAACAAGTATCGGAGACCGGAGTTTTTAAAGCCAATATAAAACTCATAAACGCTGTCTGTTTTAAATGCAAAAATGACTGCTAAGGCAATTACAGGCAAAGCCATAAGCCCCTTGCGCAAAGAGCGTAATCCGTTTTTAATGCTTCCGTTTTCCCATTCGTCACATATTTGAGAACGATAACCAGCATCAAATATTGATGAGCAATAACAAATTAATGCCAGTATAATGAAAAAGCATTCCCAACAGATGAAAATCGACAGAAGAACAAACAAATATGCCGCGATATCGATCCTTCGAAAAAGTTCTTCTCGTTTTTTAACCGCTTTAAAATAAGGAGTGAGGTCTTTTCTTGTTTCCATACCTAAACATAACGGCTACCTTTTTAGCCGGGTCTTAATTAATAATATTATTTTGCAAAGAGAGATAGCAGCTTGTAAACAAAAGTCAAATATTTTTTTCCTAAACTGTTTTTATGCCCTTTCCGGCTGATAGACTTTTTTGCCGGCGGTAACATAGCCGCGCAAAACTTCTTCGCCGGCCTCGCTTTCAATATTTCCGTAAACGGCAATTCCGCGTTTTTTGAATTCGTCGAACCAGTTCGGCTTAAATCCTTCGTCAAATCCGGTAATTTCTTCAACCCTTTGGGATGGCACCCCAAAATAAACGGCTTTTATGCCGGACCACATGATACCTCCCAAGCACATCATGCAGGGTTCGGCGGTAACATATAAACTCAGATTGGCAGAAGAAAGGTCAAAAGTGTTCAGGGCTTTTTCGGCGGCCCTGATGGCGTTCATTTCCGCATGGTTGTTGCTGCAGCCTTCGGTAACAACGCTGTTTGCCGTTTTGGCAATCAGTTTTCCCTCTGCGTTATAAACGGCGGCCAAAAACGGACCGGCTCCTTCGGCAATAAGGCTTTTCAGTTCGTTTTGCAGCTCCAGGATGATTTTTTTTGCCCGTTCAAGCTTGACCGGGTTGATTTTTTCGTTGGATACGATGTTTTTGTCCGTATTGTCTTTTGTCATTAAAGCTCCCGAATAACAATATCTGTAAATTATGCGTTTTGTTTACAATAAGACGCTCTGATTTATTTTGCAATATTTTTAAGCGGTTGAAAAAATTTCTGAAAAAATGACAAAATTGTTGAAGTGAAAAATTAATGTATTATAATTAAAAACAATTTTACTTTTCCAGAGCAGAAAATATGCAGAAACTAAGCAGAATCAAAAGCCCGGTGCTGAAACGGGCCGTCATCGGTTTGGGACTGATAACGGCTTTTGGCGCCGGTTATCAGCTGAATGAGGCAAAATGGCGGCAGCTGGCCAAAGAACCGGAGAAAAAGGTCGGAGAACTTCCTCCGGTTGGTTTCCGAATGGATGAATATACGCCGGAAGGCGTTAAAATTGCCGATCTGGCTACAATAGACGCTCTGCCCTTTCGCAACCCGGATTCAACAAAATTTGCCGTGTTCCGGCTGGACAGTCTGACCGCCGATTCGTTGCAAAACGTTGCCGGCCTTAAAGACGAAAAAGGCAGGCCTTTGGCCGATGCGCTGAGTTTCGGCGCAATTGAAAAGCGCAAAAGCCGGCTGGTAGAGGAATTGGATACGATTTACAGCGAAGATTTTCTGAAGACAGGAAGAGAATATTATAAGCTGGTTTGTCTGGAAGTCTACAAATGCTGTCGTTACGGCGAAAATCGGGATTTGTGGGCAAAAAGCGATGATGAACTGCGCCGGGAAGTAAATTTCGGGCAAAGCCTGATGAAAGTTAAAATGGGCGTGCTGAAAAAAATGCAGCGGCGTTCGGCCTATCCGTTGAAAGAGTTTGAGCGCGATTTTCGCCGTACGCGAATGGCACAGTCGTTGCTGCAGGAGCGGCGGATGCGGCGCGAAAACAATAATGCCGTTGCCTGTTTGGCCGCGGCGTCGGAAAGGGAACAGCGTGCCGCTTTCGAAACGCGCAAGGATTCTCTGCGCCGGTCGTTGTATGAAAAGGCTGCGGCAGAACGCCGTGCCGGTTTCGACAGCCTGCTGCGTCCGTTTAAATATATGCCGCAGACGCTTTGGAACGGTGCCGCCCGGTAAACAGTCTCTGTTTTTAAATCGGATAATATGTAAAATAAAGACTGAAGCCCATGAGCAAGCCAAGTGGCAGCACAACTTTTTCAAACGGAAAATGAGCGTGACCGCCGTTTCTCGCTTTTATCTGCCGATAAAATTTCTGCGAGAGAATATAGACAATCATACCAAGCAGCGCGCTGAACAGCATCGGATCCAGGTAGAAAATATGCCAAATGACTTTGGGCGAATAAACGATTTCGTGAAGATAAACAAAACCGAACATACTGACAGAAATGAAAATCAGCCAAAAGTTACGCCCTGCAAAATGCCAGTTCTTTTTATCAAAGAAAACAATTGTCCAATAACCGAGCAGCGTAAGCAGAGCGCCGGCCCATAAGCCGACAATTGCGTCTTCCACACCTAAATTGCGGGCAATTTCCAACGATGCGCCGATGGCAATCGTACACACGGCACAAGCGGGATTGGCCGAAGCTTGTCCGGGAACCGTAGATAAAACAGCCGCCAAAGCAAAAAACTTTATCATTATAACCTCTATATATATTAAAAACTATATATAGTATAATTGATATATATAAATATTGTCAATAGTTTTGTTTTGTTGAAAAGCTAGTCCAGTTCAATCCGCGAATTCTGGTGCCAGTTTATAAACTGCATCAGCTTCTTCTTGCTGAAAGTCAGAAACTTTGCCGACAGCTGATATCCGGTCAGATATGCTCGGGCAAAGGCAAATTTTTCCTGCCGGGTATGCGCGGCCAAATGTTTGACGTCGGGCAGGGGAATAGTTTCGTTTCGGTTTTGCGCGAGGGAGTTCAAAACGGCGTTTTTCAGAATATTGTTGGCAAAATGCTGCATTTTGAGAGCGCCGCGGCTCATGTTGCTTTTGGGCGCAAAGCCCAGAAAAGAATGTTCGTCGGCCGTGTCGTTTTCTTCCGGTTCCCGGCTGTCGTCCGCCTTGTTCTTATGCGACAGTTTATCCCAGAATTCCTCAACGGGAACCAGGCTGTATACTTTTGGCGGATTTCCTTCAATGCCGCTTTTGTCAATCTTGGCGCACATAAAAACGTTTCCTTCTCTTGAAGGCAGCCGGCAAAGCCCAAAGTCGGGTTTGGTCATCTGCAAAAATTCCTTAAAGGCGGTTTGCAGCTGATTATGATCGTCGGCCGCCGATTCAATCGAAACAAAACTGGATGCCGATGCCGTATAGGGACAGTCCGGCGCATAATTCAGAACCATCAGCCGGCTCAAAACAAGTTTTTGTTCCGCAGTGCTGTATCCGAGGCTTTTCATTTTTTCGGAAGTCAGTTTTTCCAGTTCGCGTGCTACATACGCGCCGTGACAGTGTGTAACGAAATTGGCTTTGCGGACATAACGGGCGGCCGTTTCCGCCGGCAGTCGTTTTTTGCCGTTTTCGGTCGAAATTCGCGGCAGCAGGGTTTGTTCGAAAATATCCCGGATATAGGCCGGATTCAGAGTCTCCTCTTTTTCCTGCGCCGACAGTCCGGCAACAACTTCGTCGGGAGACTGCTCCAGCGCGCTGTAATACAGACAGCGGCGGGCAAGCCTGTCATGATGAAAATCGCCGAAATTGCAAACGGCCACACAGACGCGAACCGGTTTTCCTTTCAGTTCCGGAACGTTTTTAACAAACGTGTCGGTTTGTTTGAGATAACCGTTATACTCGCGGATATGGTCGCCTTTGCCGCCCGAGCCGCCGATGACGCAAACCAGCGTTTCGTCAGGTCGAACCGTCTCCGCCGGCTTAATCCGATACGGGGAATCCGCCGATGTTTCCGTCCGTTCGGCCAAAAATGCAAAACTGATGCCGCGGCGCTCGGCTTTAAAAGCGGCCGTAATTTCTTTGATATTCATCTTAAAAACCTTAACTTAAACAATATGGACAAAATAACCTGTTTTGTTTAATTTGTCAATATTATGTGCCGGTTGCAATTTTCTGTGTGGTAATAATATTGATTCCTGCGGCGGCCTGTGGTATATTTGTCAGGTAAAATTATAAAAAAGATATAGATATGAAAAATTTGGTAGAAATCGTCGATCCGCATTTTGTCGTGGATTTGATGTATGCCGGAACGGTGCATAACATGACCGGCTGTCCGGTTTATGAAGAAGTCGGCATGGGCAATCACGCTTATGTTCATCGGGATTTGTGGTCTGCTTTGCAAAAGCTGATACCTTATCTGGAAGAAACCGGCCGCAGGCTTAAAATTTATGAAGCCTTCCGCCCGGTTAAAGCCCATAAACGTTTGTTTGCCGTCATTCCGCAGGACGGTTTCTTCATTCCCGAAGCCGAACGCTCGCCGCATTGCCGCGCGACGGCCGTCGATGTGGCGTTGCTTGAAGCCGACGGAAGCGAACTGGTTTATCCGACGCAGGTTGATGCCTATAATCCGTACTATGCCGCCGAAGTTCAGGCCGGCAGGTTGGACGGCTTTTTCGAATATTTGAAAAAAGCTGCTCTGACCTATGAGGACGAAACCATTCCGGAAGCCATCCGCAACCGCGATGAACTGCGTGCCCTGATGGAAGACATCGGTCTGGTGCCGGTGCCCCGGTTGCACGAATGGTGGCATTATGAGCTTCCCGACGGTCGGACGGACAAATATCCGGTTATTGACCTCTGAAAAACAGAAAAGGCGTTTTCCTTAAGGAAAGCGCCTTTTCGTATTTTATCCGCTCCCGAAATTCTCACCGTGGTTCATCGTCATTTTTTTGATTATACATGGTTTTGGCCGCTTCGTGAATACATTGCTTAAAACGTTTAGCCAGATTCCGGTTGTTTATGCGGTAATAGTCTTTTACCAACTCAAGCGTTTCCATCCGAGTCATCGGGTCTTCTGCTGCTGCGAACGAATTCGGAATGATGAAAAAGGGGAAGTCCCAAAAAAACACCGCGCTTCAGATTGAAGCGGCGGTGGCCGGGCTATGTAACAGAAGTTATACCAACGAATAACCGCCCGCAGACATAAAAGCCTGCGGACTTGCACCGGCCCCCGCCATAAGAACTTATATAGCAGATAAAACCGATTAAACCGCTTTTCAATTATCAAAAGCGGTGTCAGTATCATAATTTGGCGGTACTGACACCGCCCGTTGGTATTAGGAATTCTGTTACAATTCCCGAACCACATGGGTTCTTAATCCAAAATAATATGCAAGGCCAAACTGCAGAGACTCTTACCTCTCCGCCTTGCAAACTTATATTAGCAGTGATTATTTAAAATGCAATTAAAATTAAAGCTCCCGTCATCCCCACGCTGCGGTGCAGTCCTGTCGATGAGCGGTCGAGCGACAGCGAAAACCGCAAGACTTACCGGACAAACTCGGGAAGCATAACTTGACTATCCCCTCCTTGTCATTGCTTTCCCCTCTTTCTGTCATTGCGGAACTCCTTTTCCTCTCCGTCATTGTCTCTCCCTCTTTCTGTCATTGCCTCTCCCTCTTTTTGTCATTGCCGGGCTTGACCCGGCAATCCAAGAAATCCCCGGGTCGCGCTACGCTTGCCGGGGAATGACAAAGAAGGAAAACGCGGGAATGACAGGAAAAAACCGACAATGACAAAAGAAGAACAAGCAAGTATGGCAACGGCCTGAAAATTAAAACAAGCCTGAAATGACTCCGTTTTCGTCAACGTCAATCCGTTCCGCGGCCGGATGTTGAGGCAGTCCGGGCATGGTCAGGATATTGCCGGCCAGAGCGACCACAAATCCGGCGCCGGCCGAGAGCCTGACGTCATTGACCGTAAAATTGTAGCCCTGCGGCGCGCCTTTACGTTTCGGGTCGTCGGAAATCGAGTTCTGCGTTTTGGCAATGCAGACCGGAAGTTTTCCGTAACCCTGGCTTTCAAACTCGGCCAGTTTGCTTACGGCTTTGTCCGAGAAGGTAACCCCGCCGGCTCGGTAAATTTCTTTGGCAATCAGGCTGATTTTTTCCTTCAGCGGCAGATTATCGTCATAAAGCGGACCAAAACCGTTCGGTTCCTCAACCGCGCGGCAGACTTCAAAAGCCAGTGCCAAAGCGCCTTTGCCGCCGTTTTCCCAGCAGGTTGCCGTTACGGCCGTTACGCCGGCTTCCGCGCACAGTTCCTGCAACAGGGTTATTTCCGCGGTGCTGTCGGTAGCAAAACGGTTGATTGCCGCCACGGTCGGCACGCCGAATTTGGCAAGGTTTTCCAAATGAACTTTCAGATTGGCAAATCCTTTGCGGAGCGCTTCGGCATTTTCTTCGCCGAGTTTGTCCTTGTCAACGCCGCCGTGCATTTTCAAAGAACGAACAGTTGCCACGATAACAACAGCATTCGGTTTCAGTCCTGCCATACGACACTTGATATCAAGGAATTTCTCAGCACCAAGGTCAGCACCGAAACCAGCTTCTGTGATTGCATAATCAGCAAGCTTCATAGCCATCTTTGTAGCTGTTACAGAGTTACATCCATGAGCGATGTTTGCGAATGGTCCGCCATGTACGATTGCAGGAACGTGTTCCAGAGTCTGTACAAGGTTTGGTTTCAGAGCATCTTTTAACAGGGCTGTCATAGCGCCTTCTGCGTGAAGGTCACCTGCTGTTACAGGTTTCTGCTCGGAAACTTTTCCGTATGTATATCCGATGATGATCTTGGATAATCTTTCTTTCAGGTCTTTGATGTCGCTTGCAAGACAGAGAACTGCCATGATCTCAGATGCAACTGTGATGTCGTATCCGTCTTCACGAGGCATACCGTTTGTTCTTCCGCCAAGACCATCTACTACATTACGAAGCTGACGGTCGTTCATGTCCACGCAACGTCTCCATGTGATCTTTCTCGGGTCAATGTTCAGGTCATTACCCTGGAAGATATGGTTGTCGATCATTGCTGCAAGAAGGTTGTTTGCCGCACCGATCGCATGGAAGTCACCGGTAAAGTGAAGGTTGATATCCTCCATCGGAACTACCTGTGCATAGCCGCCGCCTGCCGCACCACCTTTGACACCAAATACCGGTCCCAGGGATGGCTCACGAAGAGCTACCATAACATTTTTTCCAAGTCTCTGCATTCCATCTGCAAGACCTACCGTTGTAGTTGTTTTTCCTTCCCCGGCCGGTGTCGGGTTGATAGCTGTCACAAGAATCAGTTTGCCGTCTTTTTTGTCTGTTTCTTTCAGGAGATTATAGTCGATCTTTGCTTTGTATTTACCATACTGCTCCAGATATTTGTCATCAATACCTGCTTTCTCTGCAATCTTGGTAATTGGCTCCATTGTGCACTCCTGTGCAATCTCGATGTCACTTTTAAATCCCATAATGTTCTCCTTTCTCCGCTGCAACCGTCTGCATCTTTTATCCCATAAAAAAGAGCAGTATCTGAAGTTTTTCAAATACTGCCCAGACGGTCGACTCATCGAATCTCCGGCTCCCTCGTGGTTATCCCACAACTCCGTCAGTCACCGAAGACTTTATTAATTTGATGATTGAATACTAACATATTTATTAGTACTTGTCAAGAAATTATCAAATTATTTTTTCACTTTTAAAGTGAGCTAAGTCTAATTTTCTGAATCATTTCAGTTTTCCGTACTATTCATCAGATACTGAATGTTATAAGGAAAATTCTATTTTTCGTCAATTAACGTAATTCATGTCTGATCTTTGCCTGCAAAACCACACCGGATCGCCTGTGTCGGACATATCTTTTTACACCTTCCACATCGGATGCACTCTGCACTGTTAGGATCCTCTGTCGGATCAACCTCCATCTGGCAGATATTTCTGCATTTTCCGCAGTGAACACATTTTTCTTTCTCTACTCTGTAACGAAAAACGGAAACTTTATTAAATACCGAATAAAAAGCTCCCAGCGGGCAGATATACTTACAGAATGGCCGGTATATCATAATTGATAAGATAATGGTGATCACCAGGATTGTATTTTTCCACATGTACAGCCAGCCTACTGCACTTCGCATGGATTTGTTCAGCAGCACCAGCGGGATACCTCCCTCCAGCGTTCCTGCCGGGCAGATCAGCTTGCAGAAATATGGTGCTCCCTGGCCCATGATATCTACTACAAACATGGGAAGTAGGATCACAAATACAAGAAAGATCACATATTTCAGTTTTCGCAGAAGCTTATCTCCCCGAAATGTCCGGATCTTCTTTGGAAAAGGAATCTTGTTCAACAGATCCTGGATCAGTCCAAATGGGCAGAGAAATCCGCACACCAGTCTTCCAAGCAGCGCTCCTACAAAGATCAGAAATCCAGCTACATAATATGCCATCTTGAAGTTCCAGCTTCCGATCACAGCCTGAAGGGAACCAATGGGACAGGCCCCTCTTGCTCCGGGGCAGGAATAACAGTTCAGCCCCGGAACACAGACATTTTTCATTTTTCCGGTATAGATCTTTCCAGTCACAAAGCCTGATATGTGACTGTTTGTAAGGGCCGCCCACAATGCCTGGATCCCATGCCGCGGCCATTCATTTATTTTCATCTTCTTATTATCCAATGCCAATACACTCCATACAGATGTTGATCGCTTTTGTAAAAACTACAGATACCTCGCCCCTGCAGATTCCCAGTATCATCAGTAAAATTCCCAAAAACGCCAGAACTGGTCCGATCCACCTGGATTCTGTTATTTTCCGAATCATTTTTCCACTCTCCATAATAATCATCTTTTACTTTGAAACGTTTTTAAGCTCTTTTTCCACGATTTCCTTCCATTCGTCCAGTGTATGGCTTCCTGTATAGGTATCGCCTACAATGTTTCCATCTTTGTCAACAAAAAATGTTTCAGGAAATGCGGAAATCCCCTGCAGACGGCCGTTCATCATAGTAGTATCCGGTATCAGGAACGGATACTCTGCTTTTGTTTTTTCCTGAAGAATGCCTGCTTTTTTTACTGCCTCCTCGTCCTGATTTCCCTTTTCATCTGTAGTATCAAGCACCACACCTGCTACTCCGACGCCTTTCTCTTTCATTTCTTTATAGAGCTCCTGAAGTTCCGGAATCTCTTTTACACATGGTGAGCACCAGGTTGTAAAAATATTTACCAGCGTCAGGTCATAGTCACTGAATACTTTTTCTGTATATGTTTTTCCATCTATTCCTGTTGTTTCAAATTTTCCTACAGATTTTACATCCTCCGGGTTGACGCTGGTATCCTGTGGCTGGTCAAACACGGAAATATTCTGATACGGTGTCATTTCCGTAATATCGGTTTTGATCTTTTCCAGCTCCTTTGTCAGCTTTTCATCTGCATCTTTGTTGGTGCTCAGATAATATTTGTATTTCCCGTCACTGCTGCTTCCAAGCTCTTTATGCTCTGTACAGCCGGTGATCTCATCCAGCTTTTTCTGTGAAGCTTCGTCATAAACGCCAATTGTACCGATTCTGTCCAGACCTGCCACCCAGTCGTCATATCCTGTTCCCATCTTCTGTATTTCGGCATTTTTCTGTTCCTCTGTCATTTTGCTCCAGCTTACGTAGGCATATGTCACTGCATTGGTCTGATTCTCAAAATCTTCTGTGGTAAGCATTGCAATGCTCTGGTCCTTGATCTGTTTTAACAGCTCCTTCGAAAGTGAAAGCTTCAGTCCCAGAAACGGATATTCATAAGAATCCTGTGCCTTGCAGGTTACGTCGGAAGGCTTAAATGTACCTGCTACCAGATCTGATGAAACTGCCTCTCCATCCACCGCCATTGCCTCTCCGATATCTGCTGTTTCCGTGCTCTCTGCCGCTGTTACCGGCACCCTTCCTAATGCAGATATTCCTAATACCGCTGCTGCCATAAGTGCTGTTATTTTCTGTGTTCTTAATTTCATTGTTTATATTCTCCCTTCTGATATCACCGGCCCATATCCGGAACCGACGTATATTTTATATGTAAATCTTGCTCTCTGTAGCCTTACTATATCATCCCCTGTATAAAATCTCTGTTAAGAAATAAAAAAATTTACAGGAATTTTATGCTATACATGATATGATAGATAACAAAGCAAAATCAACTGTTTTTTAGGAGAATTTACTATGCATATATTGATAATCGAAGATGAAAAGCAGCTCTGCCAGTCTATTGCGGAGGGACTTCGCATGGATGGCTATGAAGCGGACACATGTTTTGACGGGGATGAAGGACTGGAATTATGTCTGGTGGAAAATTATGATCTCATCCTTCTTGATCTGAACCTTCCAGGCGTTGATGGTCTGGAAATCCTGCGCCAGTTTCGGGAATCCGATACTTCCACTCCCGTTTTGATCCTCTCTGCCAGAGGACAGATCCAGGACAAGGTTGAAGGGCTTGATCTCGGTGCCAATGACTATCTCACAAAGCCTTTTCATTTTGAAGAGCTGGAGGCACGGATCCGAAGTCTGACACGAAGGAAATTTATCCAGCAGGACGTATGTCTGCAATGCGGACGTATCAGCTTTGATACCCGTACAAGAAAGGCCAGTATCGATGGACTTCCTCTTTCTCTGACCCGAAAGGAAAGCTCTCTTCTGGAATATTTCCTTCTTCATCAGAACCGTATCATAAGCCCGGAAGAAATGATCGAGCATATCTGGGACGGAAGCGTCAACAGTCTCAGCAATTCCATTCGTGTCCACATTTCTTCTCTTCGAAAAAAGCTGCGCACTGCTCTCGGCTTTGATCCGATACAGAATAAGATCGGCCAGGGTTACATTTTAACGGAGGATATGCAATGAAAAAAATAACTAGAAAGCTTTCTCTTCAATGGCGTCTGACACTGATCACCGCGCTGCTTATGACAGTCACCTGCATTCTGATGTATTTTTTTATCAGCCAGTCCGCAGTTGCCGGAATGGAGGATCTGGGAGATTACATGATACGGATTGATAACACAGATTCTGCTCCCATCACCTTTAATATGAATCCCTCCGTCTTATTTCCGGAGCTTTCCGATCAGCTGCAGCTAACCAAAAAACTTTTTCTCACCAAAGGACTTATGGTAACAGGGATCATCATCCTTCTCAGCAGCATCTGCACTTATTTTATCAGCCGTCAGGCATTACTTCCCCTTCGCAGACTCAGCCAGGAGGTGAACAAAATAGAGGTCCAGAACCTTTCAGAGGCTCTTGAAGTTCCTGCTACCAATGACGAGATTTCCCGCCTGACAGTTTCATTTAACAAAATGCTCGCACGCCTGGATGAAGCCTTTACTGCCCAGAAGCAGTTTTCTGCCAATGCAGCACATGAGCTGAGGACTCCTCTTGCCGTTATCCAGACAAATCTGGAGGTTTTTGCCCGCAGGGAAGCACCTGCTTTAAAAGATTATCAGGAGATTTTTTCCATGCTCCAGGAACAGACCGGGCGACTTTCCCATCTGGCTGAAATCCTCCTGGATATGACCGGTGTACAGACTGTTGAACGTTCCGAAAGGATCTCTCTGGCAGCACTGACGGATGAGGTTTTCTGCGACCTGGCTTCTGTAGCGGAACAGAAGGATGTTGAACTGATCCAGCAGGAGGGAGACTGCATCATTACCGGAAGCTATCTGCTGCTGTATCGCGCTGTGTACAATCTTGTGGAAAATGCGATCAAATACAATCACTCCGGTGGAAAAGTAACCGTAAATATCCATCCTTCCGAAGAAATAACAGATACATCCACCTCTGTCAATTACGTCTTTCTTGAAGTCTCCGATACCGGAATCGGCATTCCTCCCGAATATCAGGAAAAAATCTTCACCCCGTTTTTCCGTGTGGACAAATCAAGAAGCCGCGCTATGGGAGGTGCCGGCCTGGGGCTTGCACTTGTCAGTGAAATTGTCCGACAGCATAACGGACAGGTAAAAGTACTGGAAAGCAGCAAAAAAGGCAGCGTGATCGCAATCATGCTGCTAGT
>OGOZ01000739.1_pt1 | contig 20794 bp, 12 predicted proteins | sample 1552801 | NCBI WGS metagenome assembly OGOZ01 (sample SAMEA2580196, study PRJEB22360) | human gut metagenome | biome: human gut; feature: human-associated habitat; material: faeces | place: Denmark | collected 2008/2010 | reverse complement strand
TGACTTCGAGCAGTGCGGACTGTGTTTTCGGTGAGGCGCGGTTGATTTCGTCGGCAAGAATAATGTTGCTGAACACGGGACCGGGTTGGAACTGAAACGAGGAATTGCCCTGTTCGTCCTTAACGATGATGTTGGTACCCGTGACGTCCGCGGGCATCAGGTCAGGCGTAAACTGTATACGCGAAAACGGCAAAGAAAACACTCTGCCGAGCGTACGCACCAGTCTTGTTTTTCCGACTCCGGGAACACCTTCCAGAAGCACGTTACCGCCTGCAATCATTGCGATAATCGTACCCTCGACGACTTCGTTTTGTCCGATGACGTCGCGTCTGATTTGTGTAAAAATGTTTTCGCACTGAGTGCTGAACTGTTTTATGCTTTCTTCTGTTACCATGACCAAATAAACTCCTTGTTGTCAATGCGTTTGTATGTTGTATGTCTTTGTCGATTTGTCAGGATTTCCGTTTCCGTCACAATTTTTTTGTGACGGAAACGTTACACGTACAGTGAGTGTCGTTTAACGCATAATTAGCCGCTGACACACTCGCAAAAATTATTAGTGATGGCTAAATTAACCCTACGCCTTAATTAAGCAAATCGTAGTAGCGTTGGATGAAGTCCAGAATGTAATCGGGTACTTTTTCACCGTTCGCTTCGTACTCCTTGGCAAGAGCCATGTACTCTTCCAGACGGGTTTTGTAGTCGGTGTTGCCGTCGATGATGTTGTTGTTGTCCTTGTTAGGGGTCGAAGGTGTGCTGGGATCGCTGCCGGGATCTTTGTCGGGATCGTTTTCGGAATCGCTCGGATCTTTGTCACTGTCACTCTGTCCGGGGTTTCCTCCCTGCGGAGCGTCGGCTTCTTCACCCATATTGTCGGTCATGCCGTCGCCCGGTTCGTAGTCGCCGCTGCCGCCCAATTGCGCAAAGTATGCCGACACAAATATGGTTATTTTACCGTCAACGCCCTTGACGTATGCCGTTCCGGTATCCAGGTCAACAGCATACAGTGCGCCTTCGCCATATTCTTCGATAGTTTTTTCGTCAAACTGATTTTTGCTGTTGATTTCCATTACAAAGGAACCTTCGAATACGCTTTCGTCAACAAAAACCGCTTCTTCAAAACGATACGGATCCTGTGAGCCGTCTCCCCATTGAACAAACCCCCAGTCGGGATCTGCAAATGCAAGCACCGCTTCACTGCTTTCGCCTACTGCGACAAGTTGTTCGTCCATTCCCTCGACAAGTCCGCCTACTCCTTCCTCATCGCGAATATCGAGGTTTATCGTGTCCTGACGATAGATTTTGCACAAGTATCTTACCGTGTAGTAGGCTTCGGGATTTACGATGTCGGGAATGATGTCCGGACCTTCCGGAATGACGCCGCTGCTTGCCAATGCCGAAATCGTCGTCATGGAACCTGCACAGACAAAGGACACAATCAACAGTACAAGAACTGTCTTTGAAAGCACGATCTTGACGTTTTTCGGGTCGATTTTTGCCAAAGCCTGCCTGGCGTCCTCACGTTGACGCATTGCAATGTACGATTCGTCGTTTTGCAATTCGTGCATAGTAAGCAAACGTTCTTCAAGTCCCAGCGAGTCCAGACGTCTGGCGATTGCCTTTGTGTCCGGGCGGAAAAACAAAAAATACAACGACGGTACAAGCGCGGCGCAAATGCCGACGCTTATGCCTGCCGACAGCCAGTATCTTTTGATACCGGCAAACCAGAATGCCAAGAGGATGACCGTTTCCGCAAATAATGCTATGGTCAGTGCGAGCAAAAACGACTTCAACAGTCCTTCGCCGACGAGTTTTTTGTAGTATTTTTGGAATATACTTTCTTTACTCATAACTCCTCCTAAAATCACCAAACCGAGTGACACCTGTTACGGTGCCATTCGGTTGTAGTGTTTATATTGCTTTGCGGCTGAGTTCAAATCATTCTTCCGTTGTGGCGGAAGATTCTTCGGCGGTTGCCCAGACAAAGATTGCGTTGCAGTCGGCGTTCCACTTGCTGTTCCATCTGGTGGAAGCTTCGGTGTGGTCGGTAAAGGTGATCGTCTGTTGATCCGTCCACTTCTGGAATGCATTTTTACCGATGCTTGTCGTCTTGCCTGTAATTGTCAGGTTCAACTTGGTGCATCCGTAGAATACCGTGTTGCCGATTGTTTCGACATTTGCAATGCTGCCGATTGTGGTAAGATTGCTACAATTGTAGAAAGCACTGCTATCGATTTCCGTTACGTTGTCCAGACCGGACAGTTCCGCAAGAGCGGAGCAACCGTAAAACGCCTGATAACCTACGTACGTAATACCGCCGTGCAACGTAACACTTGTCAATGCCTTGCAGCTGTAGAACAACTTTTCGTTGATTAGTGTAATGCCGGTGGGGATGACAACGTTGTTCAATACGCTGCAACCGCTGAACACTTCTTCGCCGAGCGAAGTAAGCGTGGTCGGCAAGTGGATTGTAGCAAGTTTGGTGCAACCCTTAAATGCGCCGTCTTCGATTGTCTTGACGCTGTCGGGGATTGTGACGGATGTCAACGCCGTGCAACCCTTAAACGCTTCCTTGCAGATTGTAGTTACGCCGTCGGGAATGACGATACTTTCCAGTGCCGTGCAACCCGAGAACATCTGCATCGGAACGGAAGCCATGTTGCTGCCGAATGTAACTTGGGTAAGAGCGGTACAACTGCCGAACACCGATGAACCGTAGTTGACAACGCTGTTTGACAACGTTACCGATGTCAACTTTTTGCAACCGCTGAATACGCTGTTGCCGATCGTCACAAGGCTGTCGGGCAACACCAATTCGGTAAAGCCTGTGTTTGCAAATGCAGACAGTCTTGCTTCGGTAAGGTTTTGGAATGCGTCAAAGCTTGTGAGAGAGGTACATCCTTTGAATGCAGAGTCGTACACTTCCACAACGTTTCCTTCGATTGTCGTAAGTGCCGTGCAACCATTAAACGCTTCTGCTTCCACTACTGCATATTCGCCGACAAACGTCACCTTGGTAAGTTTGGTCATGTTTCTGAACACTTTTGCCGCAGCATATGAAAGTTTAAGTTCGGTGATTGCGGTACCCTTGAACGTATCTTGGGTATCCACGTCATAAATCTCGTTGGTTTCGAAACGAGTTACGTTTTCAAGGTTGATGGATCTGAGATTTGTACAACCGTTAAACGTGAAGTAACCGTTGATAATTTCCACACTTTCGGGAAGAGTAATCGTTTCTACGCTTGTATTGTTGCGGAAGGCATTGGGAGCGATTTCCGTCGTACCTTTCAAGACTACCACGTCTGCACGGGAGTCGATGCTGAGTATCAACTTCGTTCCGCTGTACAGGATACCTCTGTCGGCCTTCAAAACAGTGTTTTCGGGTACTGCAAAACTTGCGCCCGTAACGCCTGTAAAGCTGTCTCCGTAGATGTGGAATGTGATGTCGGGGTTGCCGATAGTAATTTTGGTAAGGCCGGTACACTTTTCAAACGACTTAGAGCCTACCGTTGCAACTTTGTTGAGATTTATTTCCGTAAGCGACGTACAACCGCTGAACGCAGAGTCGCCGATTGACGAAACATCGTCGCAAAGCGTTACTGTAGCAAGTTTGATACAACCCTTAAACATGCTGCTGCTGACTTTTGCTGCGGTGTTGTAGGTGACGCTCGTAAGAGAAGTACAACCTTCGAATACGCTGGAACCGATACTTGTAATCGTCGCGGGAATTGTGACCGATTGAACCGCCGTACCCTTGAATGCTTTCATTCCGAGCGTTGTTACGTTGCCCAGATCAAAAGATGCAAGGACTGCACAACCTTCAAATGCGCTTTCGGGTATCGCGGTGATTGAATCGTTGAAACTGCCGATTTCCGCCAGCTTTTTACAGTTGTAGAACGCTTTCTTGCCCAGGCTGACAACCTTGGACATGTCGAAATTCGCCAACATGCTTGCTCCGCTGAATACCGAGGATCCGATCTCCAACGTGCCCACTGCCGTAGTATCTACGGTTGCAAGTTTCGTACAACCTTCAAATGCACTGTCGGCAATCTTGGTTACGTGTTCGCCCAATGTCACTTTGGTAAGATTTGTGTTACCTTTGAACATTGACGGCAGTATGTCTTGGTCGATAAAGATTTCCTTGACGCTTGCCTTGCCAAAACCTGCATAGTAGAAGGTTGAACCGGAATCCGATTTACCAAGCAGCTGAATGTTGTTGCTGATAGTAAGCGATGTAAGAGCCTTACAACCGTCAAAAGTTTGGTACAGATACAACTTACCTACCTTTGTAAGATCCAATGCGGTAAGTTTGGTTGCACCACTGAACGCACCTTCGTAGATGGTCAACGAGCCGTCTTCGTAACCGGAGAAATCCAATGTCTTGATGCCCGAATCCTTGAATGCGCTTTGCTTGATTTCCTTAAGCTGCGAAGGCAACTTGACCGTCGTCAGACTTGTGCATCCTTCGAACATACCCTTGTTGCTACTGTTACCGGTAATGGCAGTAAGCTCGTCCGGCAGGTTGATAGACGTCAATGACGTGCATTTGTAGAACGGTCCGCTGAGGTAGCTGCCGCTTGCGCCAAGCGCTGTCACCGTGTACGGCAATGTGTTGCCGGCGTCGTATACAACGTTGCCGCTCTCGTCGACTTTAAGCGCGTACTTGATGTTGGCAAGCTTGGTGCAATTGTTGAATGCGTCGGCACCGATGGATTGCAATTTGCTTGCTTGTCCGTCGGCGGTAAGAGCAAACTCTATCGTCGTCATGACGGAAGCATTGTTGAACGCACCTCTGCCGATGGAACCAACTTCGCCCGGAATGGCAATGCTTGTCAACTTCCTACAACCCTGGAACATGTAGTCGGGGATTGCCGCGTACTTGTAGCCTTCGGCGAAAGTAACCGTGGTAAGCGAAGCACAGTTAGCAAATACGTATGTGCCAAGCGAAGAAATACGTGCAGGCAACTCGACAGAAGTAATGCCGCAGCCGTCGAAAGCGTTGTCGCCGATTGTAAGTGCTTGTGCGTCTGCCGAAGTTGCAAATGCGATTCCCGTTACATTCTTTCTGTTCTTAAACGCGCCTGCGCCAATCTTTGTTACGCTGGCGGGTATCGTGTACAAGGCGGATGTAAAGTTTTTGTCGACATACACCAATTCCGTCTTGTCTTTGTTGTAGATAACTCTGTTTTTAGCCTCGGTTGCATCCGTTTCCACAGAAATTGTTGCCGAATCCTCGGGAACAACCATGTTTGTCAAAGAAGTTGCCGAAGCCGTGATGTTGACAACGGAAGCAGCGTCGATTTCCTTGGAAAGGGTAATTGACTTGATCTTTGCGCCATTGAATACGTTTGCGCCGACCGTTTCTACGCCGTCGGGCAACACAAGGTCGGTAAACAGCTGATTCTGGAAGGCAAATTCACCTATCGAAGCAAGGTTGCAGCCCTGTTCGAATGTAACGCTTGTAAGCGGAGTACCCTGGCCTGTGCTTCTTTCGTGGATTAGCGCATAGTTTCCGATCTTGGAAAGTCTTGCGGGGAAAGCAATAGTTTCCAATCTGTAACATGCAAAGAATACCGTGTCGCCCCAGCTACCCGTCTTGGCAACATCTGCCATGTAGAAGGGCTCGCTGCCGCCTTTCTGGAACACCACCGACGTTACGTTGTGGCAGTTGTAGAAGGACGAAACGCGGAACGTGGTCGCTTCCTTGGCAACTTCCACTTCGCCGGTCTTGCCGTACGGACACCAGACAAGCACACTCTTGTCGGCGTTGTACAGCACGCCCTTGTAGGAGCTGAATTCGCTGCCGCCCTCTTCCACGTTGATATCCGTAATAAAGCAGAAATCATCCTGGATGCTGGCACTGTTTTGCCAAGCGGGAGCGTTTTGATTTGCCAGTGGATAGTCACCGCTACTGCCGTAACCGCCACCGAACTCAAATACATCGTAGTTGCCGCTGGGAGCGGATATACGATTGGGCAACGACAGTACGGTAAGAGCGTCGCAACCCTTGAATGCCGCTGCGCCGAAAGACAAAGGTTCGCTTCCGCCGCTTGTAAAGACAACGTTGGACAGACTTACGCAATTTTCAAACGCACTTCTGCCGATTGCACGATTGTTGCTGTCGATGTTTGCTACCGTGGTGGGTATCGTTACCGACTTCAACGCCTTGTCAAACTTGAAAGTACTGTCGGGAATATTGACAAGTCTTTCGGGAAGAACAACGTTTACTATGTTGTTGCACATATAAAATACGTATGTGCCAAGCGTCAGATCTTCCGTACCGCCGGTGGCAAACGTCAACGTTTCGATACCGGATCCGTAAAATGCGTTGTCGCCGATACTTGTTACGGTGGACGGAATGTTGATGCCCTTCAATGCGTCGGTAAACTGGAATGCCCCTTCACCGATTGTTTGCAGACCTTCGTTGAGCGTAACTTTTGCAAGAACACGACTTCCGTTGCCTACTCCGTAGTAGGTGAATGCTTGTTCGCCGATAGAAACGGTACGTGCGGGTAATTCGATTTCCGTCAAAGACGTACAGTTGAGGAAGGCTCTTGCACCGATTGTCAGTCCGCTTTCACCGTCTTTGGCAAATGTAACCGAGGCAAGGTTGGAGCAATCCTCGAACGCACTGTCACCGATGACTGTAACGTTGGACGAAATGACGATGGCAAGCATATTGCTCTTGCCCTTGAACACTGCGCCTGCGATTGTGGTTACGGTGTCGGGGATAGTGTACACTCCCTCGAAGCTGTCGGGGAAGAACAACACCATTGTCATGTCTTTGTTGTACAACACGCCGTTGTCGTCACGTTGATAGTTGGGGTTGTCTGCCGAAACCTGAGGTTTGTACTTCTTGCAGTTGTAGAACACCAGGTTGAAGTTCATCGTGCCGACGTTTTTGGTCAGTTCGCAAGTAACAAGCGCGCGGCAATTCGCAAATGCGTAGTCGCCAAACTCCAGTGCGGCTGACACGTCGGACAAATCGATTGTTTTGACCGAGCTGTCTTCAAAAGCATGCGCGCCAAGGCTTGTAAGGCTGTTGGGCAACTTCAATTCGGTGATGCTTGCAGAGTCAAATGCATACTCACCGATGGACGCTACGCCACAGGACTCCGTTGCGGTAAAGTCGTCACCGTTCCATGCGCCGTTTTCTTCAAATGTAACGACGCTGAGTTTGTTGCAACGATAGAACGCATAGTCGCCGATTGTCAGACCGATGGGATCCTTGACCGCCTTAAACGTCACTTCGGTAAGATTCTTCGACTTGTTGAATGCGTAATCTCCGATGGACGCAAGGTTGCCGTTAAAGGTGATTTTGGTTACCGGGTTGTACTTTTTGAGCGCGGGATTTTTGGCTTCCTCAAAGGAATCGAACGCATGCGCTGCAATCCTGATGATGGAAGAAGGAATTTCTACTTCGAATTCCGTTGCGCTGCTAAGACCGATCGGGCAGTAGATAATCTCGTCTCTGTTTGCATTTGCCAGCATACCTGCGATATTTTTACCGCCGTCGTTTACCGTCAAAGCCGAGTATACCTGTTTTTCAAACGCACCCGTAAATTCAATACTCGACAGCAGTTTGAACTGCGAGAAAAATTGTTGTACGTTTGTGATTTCCGCCAATCTTGCGGGGAGAATAAACTTTTCGACATACAGCGTGTCGTTGAAAGCTGCATTGTCGATTGTAAGCAATTGCTTGGGAAGCGCGTTGCCGCTTTCGTCCATGAGCTCGGTTTCATCAAAGATGACCATCTTGAGGTTTGCGCAATTTACAAACGCGTCTGCCTCGATGTTTGTCACCGACGCGGGAATTACCACCGTGTCAAACTTTGCGTTGTTGAACGTGCGGGAACCGATTGTGGACACACCGGCAGGCACTCTGAACGTACCCGTAAATGCAGCGGGGATCAGGTGCAAAGTAGTTTGTCCGTACAACTTCATTACAATCGAACCGTCAACTTCGCTGAATATACCTGCAGAATGGTCCGTTTCCGCAATGTGGAAGGCTTCGATACGTTTGCATCCGTCGAATGCCGTCGTAGGAATGGATTCCAATGTGTCGGGAAGAGTGACACTTGTCAGATAGGGATGGTCCTTGAAGCCGTATTCGGCAATGGATCTTACCGGCAAACCGTTGTATTTGGCGGGAATTCTGATTGTCGAAGTGTAGTAACCGAGAGTTTTGCTTGCTTTTACGCTGTATCCGCCCTCACCGTCGGGGGAGAATACGAATGCGTTTACATACTTGGCGTACACCACCGTGTTTTCGGCAATGTTCCAGGGAGCAAGGCTGTTACCGAGTTCGTCCGTGTACTGAACGCCCTTTCCGTCTGCCGTTGCGTACCAACCGACAAAGCCCTTTTGTGCGGACTCGTCATCGGTAAGCATATCGGGCACAGGCAGCGTGTAGTGTCCCGTGTATTTGACGCTTACCTTTTCCACCGTGCCTTCGCCGTGGACATTGTAGTCAAGTGTGATTTCGTAACTACGCGGCAACCAGTTGGCGTACAGAACGATGTTTGCGGGGTAATCGAATGTCTTTGCCGTAAACTGAGTACCGTTGGAAGCGGAACCGCCTGCAACGTTGTACCAACCTGCAAAGTCGTAGCCTACGCGTTCGCTTGTGGGCATTTCCACCGTATCGCCGATCGCCTTGTATTGCTTTCCGACGCCTGCGCCGCCCATGGAGTCAAACGTAATCGAGTAAGCGTACACTTCGAATGTTGCCCAATCCGAGTAATCGCCCGTAAGAGTACGGTATCTTACATAAAGTTGGTTTACGCCTTCTTTTGTCAGATGTACATCTGCGTGATTGCTTATCGTTTCGGCAGTGACGCCGCTGTTTACCTTGTATTCGTAAATGTCTGCGTCGGACATTGCCGTCCAGCCGAACTTACCGTTTGCATACGTAAGCCCTGCAAGCCCAGAGCCTGCTTTTGCACTGCTGAGGACAAACGCATCGCTCCACAAGGATTCGGAATTTTCAAACACCGCTTTTATCTTGATGGAGTACTGATTGCCGATAGTAATATACTTGGCATCAAGAACAAGTTGCGCTTCGGTGACATCCACCACCACGTCGTTGATCTGTACACGGTAGGATGTTGCGCCTTCCACGGCATTCCACTTAAGCAAACCTTGCTCGACGGCAAGTTGCGAAGGTGCCGCAGCGTCGGTCTTGTTGATTGTCGCAGCAGTTGCGGCTGCCGAGTTGAATCCTTCGGTAACCGCCTTGACGGTAACGTCAACTTCGCCTGCAGGCAAAGACTTTATGTCAAGTTTTGTTTCCGTACCGAGGTAGTACTGAGCTTCGCCTACGGTAACGATGTAGTGTTGTGCGTTTTCGACAGCCGTCCAGGTAAGCAAACCTGTCGTTGCGTCGTAAGAGATACCTGTAACTGCCGCAAGACTTCTGTCAAAGGTAAAAGTAGCAACGGATTCGAGGTAGTTTGCCGCAACGGCCTTTACCGTGAATTCGATACCGCCGTTACGCATTGCGCAATTGACGAAGTTGTAACTTGTGGACTTGCCGATGTACACGTTGTTGTGGTTGTGTTCGGCATTGCCGCATTTTACGGTAATGTAGTATCCCTCGGCATTGTCAACACCGTCAAACAACAGAATGGAGTTGCCTGCTACTTTGAAGCCGGACACGCGCGGAAGAGCCTTGTTGAGGTAATATCTTTCGATTGTGTTGCTGCCGTATGTAAGCGTAAACTTGTATTCGCCTGCGACTTGTGCGGACAAATCGTATTTGTAAGCCGATGCTCCCGTTGCGCCGAAGGGTTGCTCGACGGTAGTTCCGTCGGGTTTGGTGATGGTAAGTTTTGCCGCTTCCGAAACGCCTGCCCACACAACGCCCGTGCTTGTGACGTCCATGGTGCCGAGAGTCGTTCCGTCGGCCTGCCACAAAGCAAACAATGTGGTGTCGGAGGTAAAACTACTACCGTCGGCGTATTGACAGGTAAGTTTGTCGGCTTGGTTGTATGCGCTTATCCACCAGCCCTTGAAGGTGTAGCCTTCGCGAGTGGGTGCGGGTGCGCCGTCAACCAACTTGCCGCTTACGGTGCGTTGCGAAGCAATTGCTTCGGTTGTATCGTAGCCGAGATTGAACGAAACGGTATATTCCGTCGTGCCCTCAACGTATTCGATCCACTTGGCATACAGCGTAACGTCGGCGGTTATTTTTTCCGTTTGGAAATCAAACGGTTTGCCGCTGAAGTCTGCCGCTTTGTACCAGGCAATAAATTTGTAGCCGTCATTGACAGGATCCGTAGGTTTTGTAACAAGGTTACCGTTGGTAACTTCAACTGCGGATGTGCTTGCTCCGTCGTTAAACGTTACTGTAAGTTTGACCTGCTTGTACAGTCTGTATTCCGCAGCACCGATTGTCAGAACAAGTATGTTGCCCTGCAGCGCACAGGTTGCCGTACCGTCCTCGGTTTTGTTGAATGTCAGAGTAATTACTTCGTTTTCCGTTTTGTACGTACCCGAAGAAAGATTTCCGTCCATGGCAAGGGTGAAATTGCCCGTGCCGTTGAGCGTAAGATTTATTTCATCGAGTAAGTAAACGCCCTTTTCCGCGCCTTCTTCAGTCGGCGTGGGGACAACATTGTCGCTTTTGTCGCATGCAAAAAGCGTGCCTGTCACAAGACAGCACGCGAGTAAGGCGGCAAGAAGTACAATTAACCACTTGTTGTTTCCTGTTTTCATTTGATGGCTACCTCCATAAGAATATACGACGAAAAGCGCATTTTTCGGCAAGCACCGCCGACAACAAACACCGCTTTCCGACTCATATAAACGCGTGCAATTTTTGTTTTCCGAATTGCATCGACCACAGCGACACATTGTTACTCTCAGCCACGATTGCAATCGGTAACAATCAAGTACAACTTAATGCCGTGTTATGATTTCAATAGTATAAAAAATTTCAAAAATAGTCAACGATTTGATGTCCGTTAAATCAATTTTTTTTGTAAAATTTTTGTAAAATGTTATTAAAATAGCAAACACGGACCACGAAAACAAATCCTATCACACAAAAATATACGTAAACAACAGAAAATAGCAGTATTGTGTTAATACAAGCGTCAAAAACCGATGAACTTACGTGTCAGTCCGTCACTCGGAACACTACCGCAATCACAACGGGCAAGACAGGGCGTTTTACGACGACTGTTTTGTATAAATTTTTGCCCCGAAGCATAACAGCCGACATACTTCAGACGGTTAGCCACGGCAACAATTTTACTTCACACATCGGTCTGCGGTGCCATCTTCAACGGCGTAACGCTGCCCGCTAAATACAGCACAACGCAACCCGTTAAATACAGCGCAACTCTACCCGTTAAATACGGCGCAACGCAACCTGTTTAATTATGCAACCCAACGTGCTTAACACGCAACCCAACGCGCTTAACAATAATGTTTGTTTAAGATTTCTAAATATATATAAATAAAAGGACTTCTCACACCGCCCGATGTAGCGACATCATATAAGAATATACAACAACATCACACGCAAAAAAAAGAGCAACGCTCTTCTGTTAAAGAACGTTTTATCCGGGAAGGTGCGAGATGTTTCGGCAAGGACAGCCGAAGATGCCGCCAATGACCGGCGGACATTGAACTACGTCTCACATTTGCAACCGAAGTTGCAAGTTGTTGCTTTCGCAACAACCTCGCACGCAAAAAAAAGAGCAACACAAGTTCGTGTTGCTCTTTTTTTTGGTGCGAGATGTGAGACTTGAACTCACACGGTCTCCCACACGCCCCTTAAACGTGCGCGTCTGCCGATTCCGCCAATCTCGCATTGCTTGTACATTATAGTAGATTGCTTGCCGTTTGTCAAACGTTTTTCGCAAATTTACCGACAGAAAAGTTCAAATATTTTCGTCTTCCGTTGCCCGCTTTGACTTGCCTATATCTTTCGTCAACCGCGACGGAACACCACTCTGCAAACGGAAAAAACGCCATTCTTAAATTTGTGTAGCTAAGATTGTATAAGTGATGACGTCGGAAAGCCCGAAAAGAATGGAAAAAATAAAATATGCAAAACACACCAACGGCATCACTTGTTTGTAAGGTCGTAACTTTCGCCAATAAGACTAACGACAAATTCGTCCGGCAATGTGCCGTCAAGAATGACGGTAACCCAGTGACGTTTGTTCATGTGGTAGCCGGGCGTAATTTGCACATAGTTTTGTTGCAGCCACGCGCACTTTTGCGGTGGCAGTTTGAGGTTTATGCACATATTGCCGCGATGTTCATAAATCAATGCGAAGGTTTTACCCGTTCCGTTGTGCCTCATCACCGTCCAGTTGACGTCGTGAAACGGATAGTCTTCATAGCAAAGCCCGAAATCCAGGCAAGCCGCCGTTGCTTCTTTTCGTGTAGTCATTTTCCTTTGTAATGGTATCGCACTATTGGCGAACGTCATATGTTGCGCAATCGAATACAGCTTGCAAAAGTGTGCGAGCGGCAAACTCAATCGGCAAATTTGTCAGTCGTCGATGTCCGTCGGAATGTCGGCGGCGCGTTGCTTGTAATTTCTTAGTATACCGTTTACCACGTCGAAGTCGTAACCGCGACTGACAAGGTAACGCTGCAGTCGTTGAAGTGTTTTGATGTCGCAACTTTTGCCGCGCATAAAACGCTGGGCAAGGCGTTCGGCATTTTCGCCGCTTGTCTCGTCGTCCTGCTCGGAAAAATGCTCGGCGTCGGCAACGTTGATTCCGCGTTGAAGCAGTTCCTGCTTTATCCTGCGCGCGCCCTTGGTCTGCGAATTTTGCCGCGCATATGCCTCGGCATAGGCTTTGTCGTCGACATAGCCGTAGTACTTCATTTTGTCCATCACGTAGTTGACGACGGCAGGGGCGTATTCCTTGTCGGTAAGGTACTTGCGCAGTTGCCAACTTGTCTTGCTGCCACGCGCGATGTAATTCATTGCCTTTTCGAGAGCAACGGATTTTTCCGTATCTTCGGTTGCGGCGGCAAGGTCGGACTCGGTCACTTCCGTACCGATTTTCAGTCCAAGTTTCATCACGGTAAGCAATTCCAACGCCAGCGTATATTCGCCGTCGACATAGACGTTTACACGATTTTTATTACGTTTTTGCGGTTGTATGTCGGTAATTTTTGACATTTGTTTTTCCTTATGATCTAATTGTAGCACACTTTGCCGCGTTGTTCAAGACTATTGAAGATTTTTACAATTTCGTCGTTGCTGTTTTTATTCGTTTTTCAATGTGCGCGACAAAAAAGCACAGCCGAATTTTGCTTACGCAATCATCTCTTTGTCGGCAAAAAGCCTATACGTATGTATTTTTTGCTTACACATTCACTGTTCAACGGCTGTGCAACGAATTGTAACGTTCCAGCGCGCTGCGGTACTTTGCAGCCACCTTAGATATGTACACTTGTCTGTCGGCAGGCGACAGATCCGCCATATATTCTTCGTCGGCAAGGCGCATAATGGGGTTAGTCACCACCTCGTCGCCTGTCAGTATTTCCACCACTTTGCGGTAAAATTCCTGTTCCTCGCAAAAGCCGTCGTAGTCGTAAATCTGCTTTTCGATGCGACGGCGATGTTCTTCGCTGAGTTTAGCCTGATTAACGCCCGTCGTTGCGGCAACCTCCCGTTCCTGCTGAAGACGTTGTTTTGCACTTTCCCAAAAGCCGTTTTTCATGCGTTCCCTGGCACGTCGCGCGTACTCCTTAAATGTCGACATATGTTCCTCCTGTTTTTGTTGCGGCACGTTGCATGCGTTGCGGCAAACTGTGCCGAGCGTGACAAAATTCGACAAATATTGCAATAAAAAACAAACTGCCTACCCCAATTTGCGGGTAAGCAGTTTTTGTCTTTTGTAAAGTGTAATTCAATTACATTTTGGAACGTTTGCGAGCTGCCTCAGCCTTCTTCTTACGTCTTACGCTGGGTTTTTCGTATTGTTCCTTTTTGCGAAGGTCACCGATGATACCGTCGCGGGCGCAACGTCTTTTGAAACGACGCAATGCGCTGTCCAATGATTCGTTTTCACCGACTTTGATTGTTGCCATTTCCTTTTCGCCCCCTTTCCCGTCATCGGGTAGTTATCGTACTTTGATATTATTGCATGTCACCGCTTTTTTGTCAATCGATTTCGCAAAAAAGTGTCAAAATTTTTGCCAAACTTACTTTTACGCGTTTTGCCAAACTTTCGTTACAAAATCAGCATAAAAACATGCTACACAATAATATGCGTAGAACGCATTATCTTATTAAATTATTATCGCTAAATCCATCGTAATATAATTCAAAATTTTCTTCACTCTTTTCAGAATCCTGCTTGGAAAGTTGTTCGAAATCATGTTCAGTTTCAGTAATAATATCAATACCGTTTATATCGCCTTTAACATTCAACTCGTCACATATTTTTCTATAAACGCTGGAAATTGTTACATATAACATAATTGACACATCAAAATAATGCAACAAGATGTACAAAGACGGATGGACATTACCATGCGCATAGCCGTGACACATCTTATAAAGTGATTGCAGAACATCCATTACAAAATTTCCTTCTGTAAAATGCTTTACATAGTTAAACAAGCCATTGATTGTATATGGTTTGTTTTTCACTATATTGTGATAATCAGCCACATAATCCACCCAGCCATAATGTAAATAATCTTTTTTGTTTTTACTCGACTGTGCTAATCTGTTTTCAAAAAGTTCATTAAACTCAACAGAATACCGCTGAGAGCAACAACTCTGTTCAATCTCAAAATTTGCAAACTGTCTATACTTTTCAATTAAATTATTATCACTCCATATTAAGCAAAACTTCATATACATTTCAACCAAAGTTCTGCAAACAGGATACGCACTATCTACGAAATTGTCTTCCAACAAACAAAGCGCGGCAAGTGCTTTATTTGTAAAAAATCTATAATCTGCCCTTAATTTTTGATCTCCGGCACTATTTTGTTTCAGCATTTCATGAATTTTCATGCACATAACGAATAAATCATATGGCAACGAAAAATATATAAAGTTATCGCCCATCAATAAAGGTCTTTTTCGAAAATACACACTGCCGTATTTTCTTAATTTTATATGCGATACAACTTTATTTGCTAATTCCCTCTTATATGAATCGTCATTTTCATGCCTTAAACGTTCTTCTTTACTCAAAAATATCATATTTGTTCTATGTATTCCAACAATATGATTACATATATCATAATCCACAGAATCTGCTTCCGCAGCAACAATCTTTTCATTTGTGATACTAAAATTGTAGTACGTAAATAAATCCTGTCCAAGCATTTGTTTTACATTCGATTTGATATTTATCAAAAAACTACCATTGATTTTCCCCCTGAAAAGTTTTTTAAGGGCTTGATTCATATCTTTCTCATATAACAAAAAATTATGATAATCATTTTGATTCATCTATTCAACCTCCTCAATGATTAAATAAATTTTACCATACATGATTTTGTTTTGCAATAGCAAAATATTATTTATAAAATACACCTAAATTTTTTTTTACAAATTGCGTTACAAAGCGCAGATTCAAACTCTGGCAGCCACCACAAAAGATAGCCCGCTTTGGTCGGGTGTATATCGTCAGCCATGTAAAGCGCACGTTCCTCGGCGGTGATGTCGTTGAACGCAGCATTGTCAAACAGATTTATTACATCGAAGTTGTGACGGGCGGCGATTTTTAACAGCGCGTCCACCATTCTGCGATAACCGACGCTATCATAACGCGGATTTGTGTAAAACACAATCGGACAATTCCACGTCCTGCGCACGTAGTCGACAATATGGTTTATCGCACCGCAAATCGTCGTCGGCGTAACGTCGTCCACGTTGCCGAGCGGCTTTTGTTTAATGCAATCGTTGGTGGACAGTTGACATACGAACAAGTCGAAAATTTGGCGCACTTCAACGCCATGCAGGCGACTCACATAACTGTCCGCACTGTCGTCTGTCAGCGTCGTACCGTTGACGGCTTCCTTTACAAACATATTGCCGTGGCATGCGGCGATAAAGTCGGCAAAAGACTGCCCTTGCGAAGCAAACCCCAGCGTTACCGACGAGCCGAGATACAATATACGTTTACCACAAAGCGGACTTTCCGCAAGAGGCGCAACATTTGCAACATCGTATTGAGATTGATTACCCGTTAAATCCTCAAACATACTTTTCACCACTTAGCTTTGTCCGTTATTTTTCGTTATTAGCTCAATTATCGACACCAGACAAACTTCCGCACGAAAACAACTAAACACCACTTTGCAAGCATTATACCAAAGTAGCCGTCGCATTACAAGTAAAAATTACGCCCGATGCAGAAGCAAGGGGCGTAAAAATAAATTTTTGTAATTAAATTGTTGATACGTAAGATTTTTTTAGTAACCACCAACAACCTTGACAATATTATTTTTCTGTTTTCGCACAAACTTCTGTACGGTGCAAGTCAACGCCTTTTGCCGCCACAACACCACAAATTACTTATGTTTATGCGCGTGGGCGTACTTGTTTGCCGCCGCAACAAACGCATTGAACACGGGGTTGGGACGGTTGGGACGCGAAGTAAATTCCGGGTGGAATTGCGCGCCGAAGTGGAACAAGTTGCCCGGCACTTCCACCGTTTCAACAATGCGGTCGTCGGGGGATGTTCCGCTGATTACAAGCCCTTTGCTCTCCAGCAAATCGCGGTAATCGTTGTTGAACTCATAACGGTGACGGTGACGTTCGGAAATCAGATCCTCGCCGTAAATCCTGTGAAGCAGCGTGCCTTCTCTTACCTTGCATGGGTACGCCCCAAGGCGCATCGTGCCCCCCTTTTCCTTGCCGAGTTGGTCCGGCATAAGGTCAATTACTTTGCTGCCCTCACCCGTTTCGCCGCTGGTGGCATCCGCAAGCCCTACAACGTCGCGTGCAAATTCGATTACGGAAACCTGCATACCGAGGCAGATTCCAAGATACGGAATGTCGTTTTCTCGTGCGTAACGGCAGGCGGCAATCATGCCTTCCACACCGCGCTCGCCAAAGCCGCCGGGGACAAGTATTCCGTCCACGCCCGCAAGTGCTTCGGCAACGTTGTCGTTGTTAAGCGGTTCGCTGTCAACCCACTTGATGTCCACAAATACGCGATTGCCGAAGGACGCGTGGTTGAGTGCTTCGATGACGGACAGGTAACTGTCGTGCAACTTTACGTATTTGCCTACCAGCGCGATGGTAACGTGCCCTTTGCGCGAGTCGATGTCCTTGACAAGTTTCTTCCAAGGCGTAATGTACAACCTTGCCTTGATGCCCAGTTCGCGGCAGACAACGTCGTCAAGACCGTTTTCGTGCAACATAATGGGTGCCTTGTACAGACAGTCCACCGTCGTGTTGCTGATTACGCAGTCTTCCTTGACGTTGCAGAACAGCGCGATTTTACGACGAATGTCGTCGCCGCAGTCGCCGTCACTGCGCGTAACGATGATGTTTGGCGCAATACCCATGGCTTGCAGTTCCTTGACGGAGTGTTGCGCAGGCTTGCTTTTGTACTCGTCGGATCCGCTGATGTACGGCACAAGACACACGTGGATAAACAGGCAATTGTTGCGCCCCACTTCGGTGCTGAACTGGCGGATAGCTTCGAGAAAAGGCTGACTTTCGATGTCGCCGATCGTGCCGCCGATTTCGGTAATTACAATGTCCGCGTTGCTCTTTTGGGCATTTTTGCGGATAAAATATTTAATTTCGTTGGTTACGTGAGGAATGATTTGTACCGTTTCGCCGAGGTACTTGCCCTGACGTTCCTTGTTGAGCACCGACCAGTACACCTTGCCGCTTGTAAGGTTGCTGTATTTGGTAAGGTTGGTGTCGATAAAACGCTCATAATGTCCAAGGTCAAGGTCGGTTTCCGCACCGTCGTCGGTTACAAACACTTCGCCGTGCTGGGTGGGATTCATCGTACCGGGGTCGATGTTCATGTAGGGGTCAAGTTTCTGTGCGGCAACGCGAAGTCCGCGAAGGGTCAGCAGTCTGCCCAGAGATGCGGCAACAATGCCCTTTCCGAGTCCCGACACAACGCCGCCTGTAACGAAAATGTACTTTGTCATTTTTTTCCTCCCGAAAGTGAAGCCGACAAAACCGCACAAAGGCAGGCACATAAAACCGTCCCGCCATTGCCGACTGTCCGTCGCAGACAAGCGTCGCTTGCCCGATCCTGTCGAATATTCAACTGTAATAATAGTACCATTAGCGCGACGGAATGTCAAACCCGAAACGACATTTCCCGACAAAAAAATGAGTGAAATTTCTAAGAAAAATTTCGCTTTATATTTTTGCCCGAAAGGCGCAAAAAAACGGCGCATAATTACGGGTAAAGCTGTCATAGTGTTGCTCTGTCAAACACCCGAAAAAGGAAAAGGTTGCGGATGGAGCGCAACCTTTTTCCTTTTTATGGAGTTTGTTCGGTATGAAATCGAGTATACTATGGAGGGCGGTTTATAGTCAACTGTAAGGTAGTCGGTAGAAACGTCTGCCCCGTAAAAATGCAAACCTATATAAACCTTGATTAGTATACCACCACGAAAAGACGATGTCAATACCCATTTTGAAAATATTTACACTTTTTTTTGTGTTTTTCAGATGTTGCAAAACACTGTCCGGCTCTTTTGGCAGACCCGACACACATTCCTCGTTGCATTAGCAAAAATACGCGACTACGAGACCTCAAAGCGGAAAAATTCAGTCGGCAAATTTGTTTCAAATCCGTCAACCGACAAGAACAGATCTACGGGTCAGGGAAAGCAAATAAAAATGTCAATCCTGCCAGTAGCGTTGAATACCGTTTTGCTCGAGAAGGTCAACAAACTTAGCAAACAAACTTCCGTTGTTGCGGACTTCCGACGGTGAAACACGCTCGTCTACGGCAAAACTTGCAAGCAAGCCTGCGACTTCGCCCACGTTCCATTCCACGGGATGCAGACGGTAACAGCCGTTTGTAAGGTGCGTCGTGCCGATATTTTTGCAGGCAGGCAGTAAATTTGTGATACGCACCGGCAAAAACGCGCCCAAAGGTATGGTAAAGCGTTCGCTCGGGGCATAGAAAAAAGTGTGCGTTTGCGTTGTTATGTGCAAATCGATCGGGTAACTGCCCACGCCCACGCTGTCGGCAAACACAGGTTTTGTACCCTTTGCAATCATGTTTTCCGTAACGGTAAATTGCGCTTTGATACGCCGCGACTCTCTGATGTAGGGCATTGCCGACAAACCGTCGGGCGTTTCGCTTTCAGTGCCGTCCAGTTTCAGATACCTGTAACCCTTGCCGCCGTCGGCACGCGGCGCTTCTGTTTGCAGCCAGTACACAAAGCCGAGGGTAAACAGCCTTGCCAGTTTTTGGTTTTGTACGGCGTCGGCAGTTTCATACAGGTTACCCAGAAAGTAATCGTTTTGCGGCCAGTTGATAAGGCTGACGTCGTAGGGGTGAGTGCCGTCCTTGTAGTAATCGGCGCACACGATACGACGGTACTTGAACAGCGGAAACAGTTCTTCGCCGCGCTCGTCCCTTTCTCCGGGAAACATACCGAAACGCTTTGCCTTGCCCGTGGACGAATCGGGACCGTACATAGAGTACACGTTGTACTTGTCGTAGGGCATTACAAGTTTGCGAAACTCGTCGTACATGTAAGGTTTGTCTATCACAAAGTCACCGCATTTACGGTTTTGCAGTTCCGCCGTGATTGTCGCAGGTTGCATGTCCTGTGGATCGGCAATATCGGGTGCGTGCGTTTCTCCGGTTACGGCTTTGCTTTCCGCGCCCGTCACGTACTCGGCACCGCTTGCCGCGACAAGTTCGCCTGTGTCGGTGCCGTCAAGGAAGTACTTCCCGACAAAGGTGATTTTGTTGCCGTCAACAATGTAGGTAACGCTGTGCACTTCGTCGCCTGTCTGGCAACCGACAAATTTCGCGTCGGTGTACACCGTCAGCAAACCGCTCTCGAGGTATGGCGCGAGCATCTGTTCCAGTATCTTACGCGCAAGCCTTGGCGGATGGGAAACATAACTGACTTCGGAATCGGCAGGACAAAACGCGTCAAGGCTTTTCACGTCATCGCTGTAAGACGGGTCGGCGCGGTAACTGTCGCGCACGGCATTGCGATACGCACGGTAACTTGCCGTACAGCCCTGCGTTTCGATCCATTTGTGCTCGTCGGGCGGCACCGCCTGCGAAGTAAGTTGTCCGCCAACGCGGTCGCTTTCTTCCAGCAGCACCACCTTTTTGCCTTGTTTGGCGGCGGCATAAGCGGCAATCGTTCCGCCAAGGCTCGCGCCGCACACGACAATGTCGAAGTACTTCGTTTCGGGATTATTTTTTGTTTCACAAGCGAATGCTTCCATGGTTTCCTCGCTTCTTTTTGTGCAGTTTTACAGAAAAAAGTCGTCACATCGCCGAATAAGCGCCCACCCGACAAAACGGAAAAGAACATTCCCAAGGTGATTAGCAATGACGAAATTTACAATACGTAGGGTTTCCATTGTCATCACTAATCATTTTTGCGAGTATGACGGCGGATACTTAGGCGTTAAACGCCCATCCACGTACATCTAGTACGCGTTCAGTCGTTTGCCTTTAATTATCTCGCCGCAAGCCGAAGCTTGACCACTATTAGCTTATTGCCTTAGATGACCTATGACAATAATCCTAATCGCGCACGCTCGGGTGCCGCAAAAACGCTTCGCGCCTTGGAGATTGAAATTTTTCGTAAATTTTGTGTGGAAGCGAGCTGAAGTGTA
>OGOZ01000728.1_pt1 | contig 21074 bp, 21 predicted proteins | sample 1552801 | NCBI WGS metagenome assembly OGOZ01 (sample SAMEA2580196, study PRJEB22360) | human gut metagenome | biome: human gut; feature: human-associated habitat; material: faeces | place: Denmark | collected 2008/2010 | reverse complement strand
GGTACAGAAATAATAATTAATCTCAGTATTGATATTATTTCTTGTCTACCCTATTGTAGACCATTTCTACTTCGATATATTCATAATGTCCTCGATGGTCTTGTCTTTCAACAAATTGTCACACGCTTCATTAAGATCTACAAAAATAGAATCAATGGCTTGTTCTACTTTAGAGTCCTTAATGGCTTCTCTTCCATCTTCTCCATTGTGCCAAGTCACATGGATATAATCATTTGAGACAGATTTCGCAATTTCAGACAAAGTAATATCATCTGCTTCTTTATCAAGACGATATCCTCCATCAACACCTGCTTTAGCCTTAATAAGGCCAGCTTCTCTCAATTTGATCATAACACGTCTTACACGTACTGGATGAGTGCAAATATGCTTTGCAAGTTCATCACTAGAAATAAGGTCTTGGTTTTTACCTAAATAGACGAGAGCGTGGACAGCAATACTAAAATCACTAGTCATATGTATCACCTCCATATAAAACTTCTATTTATATTTCCATTTACATAATAATGCCTTTTGTAAATATTTACAAGAATATTTTGTAAAAAAATCACAAAGGACACTTTTAAAAAAACCTTTTGTAATCAACGCTTTTACAATTCGATTTTAAATATTGTAAAAGAAAGCATATCATTAGTAGTCATATTCTAAAAGTGATATGATAGGAGTAGATAAAGGAGGAATTGAATATGAAATTTTATCGTTGTGAACATTGTGGTAACGTTATTACTCATTTTGTAGATTCTGGTGTACCAGTAGTTTGTTGTGGTGAACCTATGAAGGAATTAACAGCTAATACAACTGATGCCGCAGTTGAAAAGCATGTTCCTGTAGTGAAAGTAGAGGATAATAAAGTAACAGTATCTGTAGGATCAGTAGAACATCCTATGACTGAAGCACACTACATTACATTAATTGTATTAGAAACTAAGAATGGTACTCAGTTCAAACAGTTAACACCTTCTGACAAGCCTGAAGCTGTATTCTATATTGGTGAAGGTGATGAAGTTGTTGCAGCTTATGACTACTGCAATCTTCATGGTCTTTGGAAAGCATAAAAAAAGCAGAAATAAATTCTGCTTTCAGGGCTGTTCATTTGAACAGTCTTTTTTAATACTTTAATGCTTCTTCAATATCTTTGATTAAGTCTTCAGGATTTTCTAAACCGATAGATAAACGAATAAGTGTTGGATCAACACCTGCTTCTTTTAATTGTTCATCTGTCATTTGACGATGTGTATGACTTGCTGGATGTAGGATACAAGTCTTTGCATCAGCAACATGAGTGACAATATTAATAAGCTGTAAGTGATCCATGAAAGTCACTGCTTCCTTCTTATCACCCTTTAAACCAAAGCACATAACACCACATGTACCATGAGGCATATATTTATTTGCTGCTTCATGATATTTATCATCTTCTAGTCCTGGATAGTGGATCCATTCTACTTTTGGATGATTCTTTAAGTATGTAGCGACTTTTAAAGCATTTTCACAATGTACACGCATACGTGCTGGTAATGATTCAATTCCAATATTTAATAAATAACTATTAAATGGTGAAGGAATAGATCCTAAGTCACGCATTAACTGTGCAGTGGCTTTAGTAATATAAGCTGCTTTACCAAATCTCTTTGCATAAGTGATTCCATGATAACTATCATCAGGAGTAGTAAGTCCTGGGAACTTTTCTGCATGACTCATCCAGTCAAAGTTACCACTATCAATAATAGCGCCACCTACACCAGATGCATGACCATCTAAATATTTAGTTGTAGAATGAGTTACAATATCTGCACCCCATTTAATAGGCTGACAATTGGCTGGTGTTGCGAATGTATTGTCCACAATTAAAGGGACACCATGTGCATGGGCAATAGATGCAAACTTTTCAATATCTAATACTTCCATTGTAGGGTTAGATAATGTTTCTCCAAACATACACTTAGTATTTTCTTTAAATGCTGCATTGATTTCTTCTACAGATGCATCCTGATTAATAAAAGTCACATCAACACCCATCTTTTTCATAGTCACTGAAAGTAGGTTATAACTACCTCCATAAATATTACCAGAAGCAACAACATGTCCTCCTGCTTCACAAATATTAAAAATCGCAAAGAAATTAGCTGCCTGTCCTGAACTTGTCAACATACCAGCATAGCCACCTTCCATGCTTGTAAGTTTAGCTGCTACTGCATCATTAGTAGGGTTTTGTAAGCGTGAATAGAAATAACCATCTTTTTCTAAATCAAATAACATACCCATTTCTTCACTTGAATCATATTTAAAAGTAGTACTTTCATAAATTGGTAACTGTCTTGGTTCTCCATTACCAGGCTTCCAGCCTTCATGGATTGCTTTTGTTTCTAATTCCATATAATCTCCTCCGTTTTTAAACATTATATACCATAAGGGTTGTAGGGAATTAAACTTTTTTTAAAAAATCTTAAGTAATTTCTAATTGTTTTAGGGAATAAGTATATAGAAGGAGGAATAAAAATATGAATGAAGTTAAATTACAAGGTCAGATTACATCTGATCCAGAAGTGAAAGAATCTAGAAATGGAATACTTAGAGGTTCTTTCTTACTTACTACGAAAGGAGGGACTGAAGATAGACCACGTTATGATTATATACGTTGTGTAATCTGGGATGAGAAAGCGCAGTATGTTGTAGACCACTTTGAAAAGGGTCAGTCTGTGTCTATTGAAGGAAGTGTCAGAGGACGCTTTTATCCAAATCGTTCAGGAACAACTTCATATGCTATGGAAATTTATCCAGAACATATGGTATGTGAAGACTCTAACTATTCATTCTAGAACATGCATGAATGATGATTGAGTAATGCATGTTCATGCGTGTATAATGTATCTCGAAAGTGAGGGGTACATGATGAATAGAAAATATTTTTTCTTTGATATTGATGGAACTTTAGCTGTAGGTACACCAGGAGATCAGTATATTCCTGAATCCACACAATATACTTTAAAACAGCTAGAAGCAGAGGGTCATTTTATTGCGATTGCGACAGGTAGAAGTTATGCCATGGCACATGATTATATGCATGAATTAGGTTTTCATAATATGATCAGTGATGGAGGGAATGGAATTACTATTGATGATCAGCTCATTGGTATTGAACCATTGGATTATCAATTATGTCTTGATTTAATAGATGAATGTGAGAAGAAAGGTTTGATATGGGCTTTTTCTCCTGACAACAAAACAAGAAGACTTGCACCAGATGATCGTTTTTATGAGTTTACTCATGATATTTATATGAAGACAGAAGTGGTAGAAGGTTTAGATCCACGTGATTATGATCAAATCTATAAGGTATATATTGCCTGCTTTAAGGGTGAAGAAGAGAAACTAGAATCTTTAAAGAAGTTACCGTGGTGTCGTTTTCATAAGGAATACTTGTTTGTAGAACCAGGAGATAAGAGCAAGGGTATTAAACGTATGGTGGAGCATCTTGGTGGGGATATTAAAGATGTTGTCGTATTTGGTGATGAAAAGAATGATTTGTCTATGTTTATTCCAGAGTGGACAAGTATTGCGATGGGTAATGGTATAGATGAATTAAAGAAGAAAGCCACCTATGTGACTACTGATGCCGACAAGGATGGTATATACAATGCCTGTCTGCATTATGGATGGATCAAGGAAAGATATCTGTTGGCACTCGATATGGATGGTACACTTCTAAAGTCTGATAAGACAATTTCTAAAAATACAGCAGATTCATTAATTGAAGCTAACAAGCGAGGACAGAGTATCTGTTTATGTACAGGAAGAGGGCTGGCAGAATTAAAGGATTATGAAGGTGAATTAGATTTCTGTGATTATGGAATATTACTGAGTGGATGTTTGATCTATGATTTTAAGAATGATCAGCCATTAGAAGTTCATTCTTTTGATATAGATGTATTTACACAGATGATGGATATTGTGAAGAAAGAGGATGTGATGTTGTATTTACTAGACTCCTCGCATTCTATTGCCTCTCAAAAAGATGTAGAGAATATGCCTTACTACAATATGGCTATTTATCAATCTATGTTTGAAAGCCGTGCATTTGTTGTAGAAGATATTTATGAATATGCAGAAGAACATAAGAATGAGATTCTTAAGTTCTGTTTATATAATCCAAGTGTTGACGCAATGAATCAGCTTTTAAAGAAACTAGAAGTATTTCCAGTCAGCTGTGCTGTGGTAGAAGAAACAGCTATTGAAGTCACACCTTTAGGTATTACTAAAGGTGCAGGACTAGAATCTCTATCATCTTACTTAAATATCCCTATTGAAAATACAATCATGATGGGAGATAGTGGAAATGATATTGAAGCATTCCAGAGTGCTGGTAAAGCCATTGCGATGGGGAATGCGACAGAAGAAATTAAGAATTTAGCTACTGAAATTACATTAGATAATGATCATGATGGAATAAAAGTAATCGTAGATAAATATCTTTTGTAAGTAATAATGATTTCGTGTAGAATACCCCTTTGTAGGAGGGGGAAATCATGCGTTATAAAAATCATTTATTACTACTACTTACAGCCTTCATCTGGGGCTGTGCCTTTGTAGCACAAAGTGCAGGTATGGACTATGTAGGACCATTTACTTTTACTGCCTTACGTAGTTATTTAGGTGGACTAGTTTTATTACCACTTATTTATTTCTTTGACCATACAATGAACTTTAAGGATAAGAAATTATGGGCAGGTGGAATTGCCTGTGGTATTGTATTAGGTCTAGCAAGTGCCCTGCAGCAGTTTGGTATTCAGTATACAACTGTAGGTAAAGCAGGATTTATTACAGCACTTTATATTATTGTTGTACCATTCTTTAGCTTATTTTTAGGGAAGAAGTTAAGTCCTAAGATTGGTATATCTGTTGTCCTAGCAGTGATTGGTCTTTACTTATTATGTATGACAGGATCACTTTCTTTAGGTAAAGGTGACTTATTAGTATGTGCATGTGCCTGTGTATTCGCATTACATATTCTTGTCATTGATCACTATTCACCTTTAGTAGATGGGGTAAAGATGAGCTGTATTCAGTTCTTCACATGTGCATTATTAAATACTATTCCTATGTTCCTATTTGAAGATGTAACTATGCATAATATCATGTCAGGATGTGCGCCTATTCTCTATGCTGGATTATTGTCAAGTGGAGCTGGTTATACATTACAGATTATTGGACAGAAGGGTATGAATCCTACAGTAGCTTCTATTTTGTTGAGTATGGAGTCTGTATTCTCAGTACTTGCAGGATGGGTGATCTTAGGTCAGAGTCTTACAATTAAAGAAGGATTGGGCTGTGTACTTATGTTTATTGCGATTATTATTGCACAGTTACCAGACAAAAAAACCATTCAGAATTAATTTCTGAATGGCTTTTTTTTAGTTGAAAGCTTTTTTTCTTAGGATCATATAAGTGATAAGATGGGCTGCTGCAGTAACAACCCATGTTACTGGATATGATAAATAAATAGAATTAAGTGTATGGAAGTATTGGAAGATAGTAAGAATCCATAAAACTCTTAGTCCACATGCACCTATTAAAGATACAATCATAGGAATAGTAGAATAACCTAAACCTCTTAATGAACCAACTATGACATCCATCCAGCCACATATGAAATAAGGGACACATATATATAATAATCTTTCATGACCATAGGCAATAGCTTGTACATCTGTTGTATAGATACGAATGAGTTCATCCGCAAAGAAGTAGACAAGATTACCCAAAACAAGTCCTACAACTGTGACTATTCCAATACATAATACAAGGACTCTATCGACTCTCTTTCTATCATTAATACCATAGTTCTGACTTGTGAAAGTGACACATGCCTGATAGATGGCATTCATAGATTGATAAACAAATCCTTCAAGTGATCCTGCTGCTGCATTACCCGCCATCGCAATAGAACCAAATGAGTTAATAGATGACTGAATCAGAATATTAGAAATAGAGAAGATAGCACCTTGTAATCCTGCAGGTAAACCAATTTTGAATATCTGAATCACTTTATCTTTATGAAACTTTAAAGCATGAATATCTAAATGAATGACAGTACTTGTTTTCATCAAGCAGTTAATAATAAGTATTGAAGAAACAAGTTCTGCCGTAAATGTTGCAAGTGCGACACCAGCTACATCCATCTTGAATATAATAACAAATATTAAGTTTAATATGACATTTACAACACCCGCTACAATAAGGAATATAAGTGGTCTTTTTGTATCACCAATGGCACGTAATATGGCAGCGCCAAAGTTATAAAGTGCAACAAAGGGCATACTTACAAAATATATACGTAAATAGGTTGTTGCAAGATTGATGACATCATCAGGTGATCCCATCGCCTCTAGAATTATTCTTGCACATGTCACACCAATAATCGCAAAGATCAAGCCAAAGACAATTGCAAGTAGTATGGCAGAGTGTACTGTTTCATGGGTATCTTTGTCTCTTTGTGAGGCAATAAAACGTGCAACTAGTACATTGACCCCAACGGATAAACCAATAAATAAACTCACTAATAGATTGACAACAGAAGATGTAGAACCTACTGCCGCAATAGAACGTGGCCCAGCAAACTGTCCTACCACAATAACATCTGCTGCATTAAATAATAACTGCAAAACCCCTGAAAACATTAATGGTATAGAAAATATTAAGATCTTACCAAGTAATGGACCATGCGTCATATCCATTTGATATTGATCTTTCTTCATGAAATCCCCTCCTCATGACTATAGTCTAACATATTAAAAATAAAGGTGTTGAGAAGTTTCAAAATGAGTAAATGAAAGTAACACTTTTTTTTTAGAGAACCATTCGTTATAATTGTTTTGGAAAGAGGGGAGTGAAAAAATGATATTTCACGAAGTTGAATTATCTCATACAAAAGAAATCATGGATTCATATGAAGTGAATCCTATTATTGCGAAATATGTAGAACATAGAGGCTTCACAAAAGAAGATTATGAAGCACTCAACACACCATTTTATTATAACTTTACAGATCTAGAGAATGGTGAAACAGCATTGAATCTCATTAAAGAAGCATGTGCTTCTAAGTCTAAGATTCATATTTGTATCATGAGTACAGAACTACATCATTTATTAGAAAGTGCAATGATTTTCCTAGGTGTCTTGATGGCTAAAGGAAAATCAGCTTTTGAATTCTTTGATGGTCCTCAGGATAATTTTGGTCCTGGTCTTCATATTATCTTAGGTAATCAGTTAGAAGTAAGAGATGGTGACAATGTATATCCATTAGTACCTGGTGGTCACTATAAGGATGAAGATGTTGCACAGAGTTTACTTGTATTACAGCTTATTAATACATTACTTGGTAAAGAAAATCAGTATTTAGCTTCTCTTGCAGGTATTGGTATTCAGGCTGAAGGAGTTCCTCTACGTAACTCTAACCGTTATCATTTAAAGAAGACTTTAGGTTTATTAAATGACTGTCGTTTTGATGCGATTGAGTTTGTTGCTTTAACACCTAAGACAAGACAGAAAAACAATATGCGTCAAAGAGAATTCAAGAAGACATATAATGAAAGTGTTATGTCTGGTTCTATCACAAATAAGATGGCACATTATCTTAGTTCTTTAAATAATGCGAAGAAGATGGTTAAGTACCTTATTTATGGTTGTCCTGGTACAGGTAAGTTCCGTTCTGTTGCACCTATTGCGGATGAAATCAATGCAGGATACTTTATTAGTGATGAATTCCATGATGATGATCGAGTAAGAGATGTGATTCCATTAGAAATTTCAGACTTATCTAAGACAAATATAGAAGAATACTTACAGGTATTATCACCATTTGGAAATGGGCAGGAAAAGACTCCTATCTCTATTGAAGGTCTAGTGATTCATGAAGCACCTGTAAAAGATTATTTTGATCATATCAAGTTAAGCTTCTTTATTCCTAATGTAGGTGGTATTGATACAATCATCTATAATCCAAACTATAAAATTAAGCAGTTTAAACAGGGTCAGAAAGTAAAGATTGTAGGTACATTAGCTATTAATGACTTTACTAGCCTTATGACAATTAACGCAGTACAAGTAGACATTCTTGATTAAGAATGTCTTTTTTTTGTGTATAATTATAAGAAAGGAGTGAATATATATGACAATAAGAGACATCATAGACTTATTAGAGTCACAAGGTGAATGGGTGAATAGAAGTTGTACAAGAGATCGTATATTGTTTGGGGATGATCAAACAGAAATAAGTAAAGTCATTACTTGTTGGGTTGCGACTAATAAAGTGATTCAATATGCAATAGAACATGATATACATTTTATTATTTCACATGAGAATCCATTCTATCTCGCATCTACATCGTTACCTACACTTATATATAAAGCACAAAAAGAAAAAGAAGCATTATTAAAGGAAAATAATATTACTATTTATAGATGTCATGATTTATGGGATGTCTATCCCGAATATGGCATTAGAGATAGCTGGGCTAACACATTAGATCTAGATTTTGAAGAATCACATGATTATTCTTACTATAGATATACAAATGATATTAATATGACTGTAGAAGAATGTGCACAACATATTATTAATAGAATAAAACCTTACCACCAGCAAGGTATAGAAATGATAGGAGATAAGACGCAAATAATACATAGATTAGGCATAGGTACAGGGGCTTGTACAGATGTATTTGAAATGTATGAAGAAGGTGCAGATGCATGTTTAGTCAGTGATGATGGTGTAAGTAACTGGATAGGTGTCCAGTGGGCAGTAGATCATGATATTCCACTTATAGTGATTAATCATATGACATGTGAAGCACCAGGTATGGAACATATGGTAGAGTACTTGTCTAAACAGTTTCCAGAAGTGACTTTCACCTTTGTATCCAATGATTATGGTATATACCATATGGATGAATAAGCATTTTTAAGCACAAATTTGAAAAAATGAAGTATAAAAACAATTCATGATATGATAACTGTAAGGGAAGGATACGATTAATTGTTTTTTATGCCTTATTTTTATTTATTGATATTCCAGAAGTACGTGATATCAATTACCAGATTGCCTTAGGACTATTAGAGAATGGACATGAACTAGATTATCTGACAATCAATGAACTTGCTGAAAGATGTTTTGTTTCTACTTCTAGCTTAAATCGATTCTTTCGTATTTATGGCTACAATAAGTATATGATCTTTAAAGCATTATTCTCTAGTATTCTTAAATCAGAAGACTATGAAAGACTCATAGATATGTCATGTTAAATACCCTCCTATATGTATTCTATTAGAGAATTAGATAGGAGGGTAGTAGGCACTTTGAGGTAAGTATTAGGATTTTTTATAGTTTGTTTTTTATCTCAAAAAGCTTATGCATATCATATGCTTTAACATAATAGTTGGTTGCATCCATTTTTGTTCTATTGAAGTACTCACCTGCTTTAAGTACAAAATTCTTTTCGATAAGAGTTATAAGTTCTTCTCTAGTTATAAAGCGTGGCATTGAATAAGTCCATTTCTGTTTTTTCAGCATTTCAATTACATCTTCAGGTATTTCTGTACCATAGAAAAGTTTGCGTGCACGTAGTAGATCTTCACATGATGGACTAATTCTTACAAGTATATGATAATCATATTCTGCAACTTTATTTGGTATTTTTATATTTGGTATATAACGTCCAGATTCATCCCAGTCCTTTTTCTCTAGGAGAAGAAGCTGTCCAAAATCCTTTGTGGATTTGATTGAGATATGTTTGCCATTACAGTCAATATCTACACTATCCCAAACATTTTCGCCATAAACATCTAAATTAGGCTCATTCATCTCTAAACCATAATCTTTAAGACAATAATAAACGGCATATTCTGCAAGTTTTCCCTGAATATCACTAATGAATATTTCATTGGGTGTTCTTTTATGTTCTCCACCTCGGCGGTGGTCTCGGTGATGTCCTTCTCCATATGCCATATCAAGAGAGAAATCCAGTACTTTTTGTACATCTTTAGGATCAATAGTTCCTATTGCTTCAAAAGGAACTTTTCGACCTTCTGGTATAGTATGGATACGTTTGCCATCTTTCTCTAATAACTTTAATTTATAAAAATTTGGATAAGACATATTATCATTCCTTTCTGTAATGTTATTGATTAATTTTATACTATCATTGTAAGTTGAATGAAACAATACAGTTACAGGAATTAATAGAAATTACAAGTCTTGTATTAGTAGGCAGCCTATGATAATCTAATCATGATTTCATTAAATCATGAAATAATTCTTTGGATTATGATAAGAAATTTTATGAAAAGTGGAGTATGTATAGAGTGTAGGACATACTTCGATATATGGTTAGAGGGATATAGGATGAATAAAGAGAATGAAGTAAAAGAAAAAGGTTTAGAAACAAAGCCAGTGCAGTTTTATATTAATGCTGATTTAAAGAAGAGATTAAAAACATATTGTGTTGTGAATGATGAGAATATGACATCAGTTCTCACAAAAGTATTAGACACATTCCTTGTGTCTGAAGGTTATTAATATATTCACATTAAATATTGCATAAAAAGAATAATAAAGGAGTTTGAATTGAATGAATAATAAATTGAAATGTGCATCATTTTTTGCGGGTGTAGGAGGAATAGATTTAGGGTTTGAATCAACAGATTGTTTTGAAACTGTATATGCGAATGAAATAGATCCTTATCCAGCAAGAACCTATAATTTGAATTCGGATATTACTGTAGATTGTAGAGATATAAGAGAAGTGCAGCCAGACCAAATTCCAGATTTTGATGTATGTCTTGCAGGTTTTCCATGTCAATCATTTAGTGTAGCTGGTTATAGACAAGGTTTTGATGATGAAAAAGGAAGAGGTACATTATTCTTTGAAGTAGCAAGAATCATTGAAGCAAAGAAACCTAAGATTGTATTCTTAGAAAATGTGAAAAACCTTGTGACACATGATAATGGGAATACTTTTAGAGTAATATTAAATACTTTAGAAGAGTTAGGTTATCATGTGAAACATAAAGTTTTAAATGCAATGGAATATGGAAATGTTCCACAGAACAGAGAAAGAATATATATTGTAGGATTCTTAAGTGAAGAAGAATGTAATAAGTTTAGTTTTCCAGACAAAGTAGAACTTACAAATCAATTAGAAAACATCATTGATTTCCATACTAAGATAGATGAGAAATACTATTATACTCCTGGTAAGTATAAAGGCGATATCTATGAAAAACTAGTAGAAGCAATGGATGATGATCGTGCTGTTTATCAGTGGAGAAGACAGTATGTACGTAAGAATAAATCAAGAGTTGTACCTACTTTAACAGCTAATCAAGGAATGGGTGGACATAATGTATGTCTTATTATGACTGATAATGGAATACGTAAAATGACACCACATGAATGTTTTAATGCACAGGGTTTCCCTAAAGATTTTAAGTTGCCAACAGATATGGCAGAATCTAGATTATATAAACAGGCAGGGAATTCTGTATGTGTATCAGTTATTCACAGAATAGCTGATAGTATTGTGGATGCTATTAATTAATATTAAGAAACAGGTGATTCTATGTTTTATGAAAAACAGCCAAAACAGCAACAGGAAGATTATAAAGAAATGCTTTCTATTATAGGAAGTTTATCTAACTTGTTTGCGGATTCTAGTACACCAATGCTTTATTATCGCGCTCACGAGAATGCATTCTGTAAATATTTTGAAGCAGATAATCTAGGTAGAGAAGATTGTTCTGCGGATGCTTCAAAAGATAGAATAGGTATTGGTTTAAAGACATGGACTGGAAGAGATGATCAGAAAGTTGCAGAGTTCGGAAGATTAAGACCTGCATATGAACATCTAACGGGTATGGATTTAGTTAAAGAGATAGCTAAATATAGAAATGAGAGAATTCGTGTTACTAAGAAGATGCATGGCTTAACTGATATGTGTTATCACGTTGTTAAGAGAAAAGAAAATGAAATGCAGATATATGAATGTTCTTTTGACTACATTGATATAGATAATATTGTATTAGATGAGAAGAGAGGAAATGCGAATAATACATATTTTTCTGATGGTAAGCATGTGTATCATTTCAGTATGTCTAAGAATACTTTATTTATGATATTTGATGATATGAAACTCATGGATTCATTTGGAGTAAATATCTTAGAGGATCCTTTTACTGTTCTTAAGAATATGAAGGATCATGTAAAAAGTGGTGTATCAGTAAATATGAATAAGCCAAGACTATGTCTTCGTTTGTATGCAGTGAATCGTGATGGGACTAAGTATGTTCCTGAAAAGAGTGGATTGAATCAATGGAATGCATCTGGACGTGTACGTGATCCTAATGAAATCTATATTCCATATTTAACAGAAGATAGAAATAGAAGTATTGATTTTTTTCCAAATAGAGATGAATCATTTACATTATTACTTCCTGATGGAACAGAAATGAGTGCTAAAGTATGTCAAAGAGCATTTACTAAAGTAAGTCCTGAGAAGTATGAACTTCTTACTTCTGAAGAAAAAGAAAGAGAAGATGCACGTGCTAAAGTAGGTAAGTCAATTATGAGTAATCCTAATAAAGCATTAGGTAAATGGTTGTTGAGAGATATATTTGAGTTACCAGAGAAAACATTAGTTACTTATGATATGTTGAGAATATTTGGTGTAGATAGTGTTATGTTTACTAAGCTAGAAGAGAAGAAATATAGAATTGATTTCTGTGTTTTAGGAACATATGAAAAGATGTATCATTTAGATGATGTGGAACAAGTTGAAGAGTAGATGTTGAACAGTCACTGATGGGTGGCTGTTTTTATTTGTGGATAAGTTTAATTATGGTTGTGAAAGTAAATTCTAGTAGTAGAATATTATATATAATTATTTTTGAGAGAGATGATACTATGCCAGATAATCTTACAAAAGAACAACGTCATAAAAATATGAGTGCAATTAAAGGTAAAGATACTTCTATTGAAGTAAGAGTAAGAAAATATCTATGGGCACACGGTTTTCGTTATCGTAAGAATGTAAAAGATTTACCTGGTAAGCCAGATATAGTCATACCTAAGTATAAAACGGTAATATTCATTAATGGCTGCTTTTGGCATCATCATTTTAATTGCAGACTTGCAACGATTCCTAAATCCAATAATGATTATTGGATTAAGAAGATAAATAGAAATGTGGATAATGATATAAAGAACTATAACTTATTACAACAAATGGACTACAATGTTATTACGGTATGGGAATGTGAAATCAAAGAAGACTTTGATAACAGAATGAAACTACTCATTGAAGAAATAATGCAATAAATTGCTTATGAAAATGTGGTTGACCAATCAAATCTATATACTTAGACAATTACATATTGAATAAGCTCTTTTTCTGATGAAATTAAAGTGTAGGTACATATTGTATCTATAGATTAGTTTACAGAAATGGATTGCTTTTGAGACTTTTCATCCTCTTTATGAAGAAGAAAGAATTAGTTTGATAATAACCTGTCGAGATGAAAAAAACGTAAAGGGTATCAAGGAAAAGTTATAAGAACTAGAAAGACGTTGCAATTAAAACAACTGTAGAAGGTGGATATTCAAAGAATATTGCGCAGACGGAAGAAAAGGGGTGGATAAAAGCAGAGATGATGCTGGAAACTGAACATAAATGCGCTGAAAAACCGAGAAAGTAAAACCAAAGAACTAGAAAATAAGCAAAAGAAGGAACTGAGGCTGGAAATTCAGATGCAATCAAGAGATATGGTGATTATCTTCAGGATAAATGAAGCAATTATTAGCAAGAAAAGGAAGGAGAAACATTATGATTATATTAAAGTAGATATTAAAAACAGCAATATTGCTAGTAAAGTTTTTTTGAAGACATGTTGGATTGGAATTATTATATTCCGGTATATTATCGGCAATACTAGGGATTCTATCCATTGTTTTCTGGCTATTTGCAATTATTGGATGAGCAACGTTAGAGATAATAATTGTTGCATTTGTAGTATTTTTTCATCATAAAAATTTGTTTTTGAATGGTAGGTATGATTGGTTCTTAGTGAATTGATTTATTCTTGATCAAAATTTTTATATGAGTGGAAACAATTGAATAGATACATTTGACTGGGGGATTGCAAGCTATGTATTTCACATCAACCTTTTATGCATATAAAAATTGGAAAACATTATTATGATTAGACTAGTGAATTATCAGAAAGCAATGATTAAAAAAACAAAGAAAGATAGTGAGTCTTATGAGGGTGAGAAGACAACAGCGGGACACCTTGTTTACCAAAAAAATACACGTATGAGAAAGATTATAACAGCAGGGATTAATTAAATGGTTTCTATTTTGACATTAGTTAACATTAGTTCACAAGAGAACAATTGTGAATTTTCTGAATATTTAGTATAATAAAATAGATTTTTGTGCACTCTTCTCAGATAGAAAAAATACGTGATTAGGAGGAGTTTGAAATGTATTATTTGAGTACAGATACGATTGAAGCAGCATATAAAGAATTGATTGAAACGGAACTTATTTCTCCAAATGATTTGCTTTATTTTATGATCATGAAGGCCTGTGGGATAAATAAGTTGACATATCAATCATTTGAAAAAGTTAAAGAAGGTGGATTGTATTATGCATCTAGACTCATGTCTTTGTTTTCACCGGAAGAAGGATATCCTGATGGTGGTGGTGTGATTAATCCTTTCGATATGAAGAAGTGGCCATCGCAACCCATCAATGATGATTTAAAAAAGTGGGTTAGTCAGAGACTACAGAATAATGTCATTGGTGGTGGAACGCAGTGGCGTGCATTAATAGACATGGATGCAAAAGATAAAACAATCAAATTTAAGTATGATTATGTAAAATTGTTAAAGACTATGACTTTGGATTCCAAAACAGTTAATCTAGTTGCACTGGCAGTCTGGTCACATAGATTTACGTCATTTGAACATAAGAATACAATTCGTGAACTATGTGATGAATTTCAAAGATCATACAAATTAGATGTTGATGAGATTAATGCTTTCTTTAATAGAGGACAGAACTTTGATATTGAATTTACAAATCATATTTATGATGCCTCAAAGATTAGAGGAATGATTAATAATGTTCCGACAACAACTTGGAAGAAAGTTAACGCGCCAACAACATCAAATGTGAAAAATCAAGCAAAATGGTTTTCGGATAGCTATTCTTTTGCGACTAAGCCGGCTGATACGCAAGAAGTAGATACAAAATTGATTCAAGGATTACTTGATGCATATTATCAGGTGATATTGGAAGGTCCTCCAGGAACTTCAAAATCTTTCTTTGCGAGTGAGATTGCAAAGTCGTATGATGAAGTAATTCATGTTCAGTTTCATCCACAGTATTCATATCAAAACTTTGTTGGTGGGTTTGTGGTGTCTGGAACGGAAGTTGTTTATAAACCAGGTGTTATTGTTAATCTAATTAAATATTCTTATAAAGAAGATAAGAAATACTTGATTATTATAGATGAGTTTAATCGAGCAAATGTAAGTCAAGTTTTGGGAGAGGTTATTCAATGTTTAGATAGAACACAATCGGTTAATATTGAAATTAATGGAGCACTTGAAGAGATTTCTCTTCCAAAGAATGTTCATATATTGACCACATTGAATACAACAGATAAGACACTTGGAACAATTGATTATGCTATTAAACGCCGTTTCATGTCAGTATACTGTGCACCAGATCCTAGAGTTTTAATGGAATTTTGCCCCTCAGCAGGTTTTATCTCTTTGTGTGACTTTTTAACAAAACTCAACAAAAAATTGGTTGATGTGACTGGAAGCAGGGATTTGACCGTTGGTCATGCTATATTCTTGAATGATAGCGTTAAACAGGGAGACAAGTATATTTGGGGATTTGAAGATTTTAGAATTCTTTATAACTACAAGATTCTTCCGATGATAGAAGATTATTGCTCAAATAACACCGATATGGTTATCGATGTGGTTGGGCGTAAACTGTCTGTACAATTAGACGGTACTACTTTTGCAGATGCTATCTGTGATTATTTGGAGATTACTCATGTATAGTTTATGTGTGAGAGAAAACTCTGAAACAGAGATTTCTGAAGACTTAGCAACGGGAATAAAAAATATGTTGCATGATGATCCGAGCTTACCAATAAAACTTTCAGGCAATGTTCTTTCTTTTACAGAATATACCATTGGATCCATTCGGGTTGGAGAATATAACATAGAAATACAGCCAAGAAATCCTGTGTTTACATTGGAAGTGGTATTTGAAATGCTCCTTTATGAGTCCTTAAATAATTTTGATGAAAGTTATCTCTCTTCGGGATTTGGAGAGAATCAATCATTTGGTATATCCTCTATAACATCACAATTCTACTATGAATGTGTAAAGTTGATTGATTTTGGGTTGACAGGAGGATTTGTTTCTGAGGAGGAAACTGGAAAAGAGATTAATGGAAGGATTGTGATGGAAAAGTATCATCCTATGTATATTCCGTTACGAGGTGTGACATTTATCAATGATAATTATTCACAGGACGTGATTGCAAACCAAATAATTAAGAGTGCGATTTTGAAAATTCTTAGAATAGAAACAAGACAAAACATACGTAGAAATTACCAGTTGCTATTAAAGAATTTTACTCATATTCACGAATTTAGGGGAACGATGGCAATGCTAGACGATGTGGCAAATACTTTTTTCTCTGCAAATCCTCATTACCCACTTACCCTTGAATTTGCGATTAAGATTCTGAGGGATATGAAGATGAAGTTTATTCATGGAAATGTATCCTGGAATGCTTTTTTATATAATTCTAATGATATTTTTGAAAAATATGTTAGGAAAGTGGTTTCAAAAGGGATTGATGCATATGTTAGTAAGTGGGATGCACCAAAGAAAATAGCAGAGTTAGATGATGGGATAAGAAAAGGTGAAAAGAGTTATATTCCAGATATTTTAATTGATTATGATCCTTTAACATCGAGTGCAAAAGCTGTTTTAGATGCGAAAAATAAAGTGTTTGAAACAAAGAATGATAATATTGGTGAAATCTTACATTCTGCAGATATGTACCAACTGGCATTCTATTGCGATAAATTAAAGACAAATCTTGGAGGGTTGATATATCCTGCAGGTAGCGATTATCGACCGATAAAAGTAATGATTGATGGAAGCGCAGATTTTAGGTTTATACTTTTTTCTATCAATATGCGTGAAAAAATATCGATTCGTCACAGGAGATTATGCGATGCTATACATGATGAACTGCTCTTTTATGTTAAATAAAAGAAATAGATATTTTACATAAAAATGAATTTAAAGGGTTGTAAAATCAACAAAAATAAGCTATACTAATCTGCACATAAGCAGAGAGGAGTACTAAAAATGCCTCAAGGTGGAGCTAGAGAAGGTGCTGGACGAAATCCATTAGCACCGGAATTAAAAAAGAAAGATTATAAGATTTATCTAAATGAAGAGCAATATGCGGATATTGTCAGATATGGTGAAGGAAATTCTTTTTCTGGAAAAGTAATGGAGATGCTGACGGCTGAAATGGATCGTAGAAAAGCTAAAAGATATAATTATAAATTTATCGATTTATTTGCTGGTGTTGGTGGTTTTCATTTGGCATTAGAAAAATATGGGAATGAGTGTGTCTTTGCTTCAGAGATTGAACCACATTGCCGAAAGGTATATGAGAAAAATTTTGGGATGATCCCGGCTGGAGATATTACAAAAATAGATGCTAAAGATATACCTGATTTTGATATCTTAACTGCAGGATTTCCTTGTCAACCATTTAGCTATGCTGGAAAACTTGAAGGATTTGAGGATAAGACGAGAGGAACTCTTTTTTTTGATATTTTGAGAATTGTTAAAGAAAAGAAACCAAAAATGTTTTTGCTTGAAAATGTAAAAGGTCTTAAATCACATCAAAAAGGAGAAACGCTCAATACAATTGTCACTTGCTTGGAAAAGGCAGGTTATACAGTTTATTGGGATATTCTAAATAGTCATGATTTCGGTGTTCCCCAAAAAAGAGAACGATGGTATTGTGTAGGGTTTGATAAGACTGTTCCATTCACTTTCCCAAAAGGCACCAATAATAAAACAACTTTGAGGGATATTGTTGATATTGAGCTAGATGATCCAAAATTAAGATTGTCCGAATTTGAATTGGACCGAATTAGGCATCATTTTGCATCTGATGAAATCCGTGTTCAACATGACAATTCAAAATATGATCCAAATACGAAAAAAGGAAAATATGGGGTATTTTCTTTTTTGAAACCTGATAAAACACTGCGATTCCACATCGGAGATGCGGCAAAGACTCAGATTCAGGAAGCTTACTATTGTTCATTGGATAGTGTTGCGCCTGCAATAATTGTTGCCCGTGAACCGAAGCTGTGGGATTTGGAACGTCGTTTATCAGTGGATGAATGCAGAAGACTTCAGGGATTTCCAGAAAATTTTATTCTTGATGAGTCGGATGTTCAAGCAAAAAGACAGATGGGTAATAGTATTGCATTGCCAGTTGTAGAAGCAATAGCTAAGGCAATGTTAGAGGCATACACATCACAAGTTGAAAAAGAAAAAAATGATTGAGTTAAAAACGATCAACAGTAGTTTATAGTTGGTCGCTTTTTGTTTGCTTATTTGCTATATTTTAATCAGCGCATGGATTAGAAATGAGCATAGTTGACGTGATCTAAGGCATTATTTAGCTGAAGTCAGATAAGGACCTGATGAATTAAATGCTTCGGTTAGAACAGAATGGAATTCTTCAGTGGGCAACTGCTAAAGAAGGTCTTGTTTCAAGTGATAGAAAAGTCACTGCTTATACTTCAGATGATAAAGGTAATAAAGTAAATACTGCATCTGAATATAGTACTATTGAAATGTATGTATCCCCAAATGATGGTTTACCATTTATTTATCGTCCATCAACTGGTTTTAATAGCTGGTGTAATCCTTATAGATTACATATAAGTGGAATGGAAGTTGATCCAGATATCGATGTAGAGGGTGATGATAAGTTATGCCCACAAGTAGATAACTGGACTATGAATACATATCAAGCATTAGATGGAATAAAGTATAATTATGGTGAATATAGACCTAGTCTTGATGATAAGAAACATCCTTTAGTCATCTGGCTACATGGATTGGGTGAAGGAGGAACAGATCCTTCTATTGACTTATTGGCTAATAAAGTCACTGCATTGGCAGATGAACCGTTTCAAAATTGTATGAATCAAGCTTATGTACTTGTGCCACAATGTCCTACTATGTGGATGGATAATGGAAAAGGTGAATAAAAGGGTGATACAAAGGATTCTATATATACAAAGAGTTTATTTGAACATATACAAAGAGTTTATTTGAACTGATTAATAGTTATGTAAGGAATAATCCTGATATTGTTGCTAATAGAATATATATTGGAGGATGTTCTAATGGTGAATATATGACTATGGAAATGTTTCTTCATTATCCACATTACTTTGCAGCTGCATTTCCAATTTGTGAAGCGTATCATGATGAATATATCACTGATGATCAAATCGATATGATTAAACATATACCTATGTGGTTTACTTATGCGAAAACAGATCGAGTGATTGATCATACTATATGTACTATTCCTACAATAAAGAGATTAGTTAATGCAGGTGCTTCTAATGTTCATGTTTCTGTATTTGATGATGTTCATAATACAACTGGACTCTATAAGAATGAAGATGGGCCACCATATACTTATAATGGACATTGTTTTTGGAGCTATTGGGATGATAATGAATGTAATGATGGTGATCTTAATGCATGGGAATGGTTAGGACAACAGGGGAACTAGATTGTTCCTCTTTTTGATATTATGAAACTGCTCATATTTGTAGGTTACATTGTGATAGAATATGATACATATAAAAGGGGGAATTACACATGTATAAATTAATCGCGTTTGATATGGATGGAACTCTTCTTAATAGTCAAAAGAAGGTTTCTGGTAAAACAATAGAAGCTATTAATAAAGCAATCGATGCAGGTAAGATAGTGATACTTAATACTGGAAGATGTCCTGCAGAACTAAAGGAATATAGAGAAGTGCTACCAAGATTACGTTATATTAACTGTGTCAGTGGTGCACTTGTCTATGATTATCAAGAAGAAAGAAGTATCTATGAATCACCATTAAGTGAAGAAGAAGTCAAAACATTGATTCAAATTGGTAAGGAAACGGATGAGATGGTTCATTTAATGGGAATTACATCTGTAGTAGAAAAAGACAAAGTACCACATATGAATGATTATTATATGGGTGTCTACCAGCCGATGTATGAAGAAGTCACTACTAAAGTAGATAACATCTATGACTATTATGTAGGTAATCCTTATTCAGTACATAAGCTTAACATTTATCATCATTCAAAAGATGCAAGAGATCATACAAGAAAAGCTATTAAAGAAGCAGGACTTGAATTAGAAATGAAAGATTCAGAAGCAACAGGTTTAGAAATGAATGCAAAGGGTGTAGATAAAGGAACTGGATTAAAACAGTTATGTCATCATTTAGGTATCTCCATTGAAGAGACTATAGTAGTAGGTGATGCAGATAATGATAAGGAAGCATTAGAAACTGCAGGTTTTGCAGTTGCAATGGGTAATGCGAAAGAGAGTATTAAAGAAATCAGTGATGTAATTGTATCTGATAATGATCATGATGGATGTGCTGAGGTTATAGAAAAGTATCTACTGGAGGAGTAAATGCTTCTCTTTTTGCTATATTTGAGCTATAAAGAGCGTTATAGAAATAATACTAAAATTAATTGAAATAAAATTATGTAGCGCAGAAGGGCTAAAAACTCTATTTTAGAATAAATTTTGAATAAAATTCAAAAAAACACTTTACAAGTGTCCGGATATTGGGTATTATAGACAGGCAGTCCGGGAGACGGGCTGAGACAGAACATTGAA
>OGOZ01000722.1_pt1 | contig 21195 bp, 20 predicted proteins | sample 1552801 | NCBI WGS metagenome assembly OGOZ01 (sample SAMEA2580196, study PRJEB22360) | human gut metagenome | biome: human gut; feature: human-associated habitat; material: faeces | place: Denmark | collected 2008/2010 | reverse complement strand
TGTAGAAAATAAAGAATATAGTAATGAAAAGCTTAATAAATTAGTAGAAATAAAAAAAGAACTAGAAGAGCACAATTTACTTAAGTATAAGCCGTTATTTTTAAATAAATTAAAAAGTATGAATATTGTTTTTTATAATTTCTATGACTTAGATAAATTTTATTTAAATTTAATTGATAACTTAAAAAAAATAACTAGTGTTGAAGTAATAAATGAAGAAAATAACTGTTATTATGAACATAAAATATATGAATTCAAAAACGCAGAAGAAGAAGTAGAGTTTGTTGCTACTAAAATATGTGAATTAGTATTAAGTGGGGTTAATATTAATAATATTGTTTTACTAAATAGTAGTGATATTTATACAAATCATATTAAGCGTATATTTAAATATTTTAGTATTCCTATAAACATAAAAGATAATAATAGTTTATTAGGAACAAAGATGGGTACTTTCTTTTTAGAAAATATTAATTCCGATATAAGTAAAACTTTTGAACTTTTAGAAATAAATTTTGATTTAAAAAATAGTTTAAATCTAGAAATTTATAATAGATTAATAACAATTTCCAATAAATTTAGTTTTGTTTCAGACTATATGGAAATTAAGAAACTGTTAAAAGTTGAACTATTAAATACTAAATTATCTGATGTTATTTTAGATGAAGCAGTAAAAGTAGAGGTGCTAGAAGATTATATTCCAAATGATAACGAGTATGTTTTTTTACTTGGGTTTAATCAGGGAGAATGTCCTAAAAATTTAAAAGATGAGGATTATATTAATGATTTATTAAAAGAAAAATTGAATTTAAGTACAACTACCAGCAAAAATATTATCCACAACAAAAAAATAATTAGTATAATAAAAAATGCTAAAAACTTGTGGATAACATACAAATTAAACGGAGAACAAGGTAGTTTAACAGTATCATCACTAAACGAGAAACTAAATTATGAAGTTATCCACAATATAAAAATTAGTTATAATTACTCAAACTTAAATAATAATCTAAAACTAGCTAGATACATGGATGATTATTTAAAATATGGTTCAAAAAATGAAGATTTAGACTTGTTAAATAATACATACAAAAATAATGTTTATCGCAAGTATGATAATAAGTTTAATGGCATAAAAAAAACTAGCGAAAATATTACTCTTTCTTATTCAAGCATGGATAATTATTATAAATGTTCATTTAAATACTATATTAGTTCTATCTTAAAACTAAATTGTTATGAAGAAACATTTATGACCTATATTGGTTCTTTATTTCATTATGTTCTTTCTAAAAAAGATAATTTATCTTTAGAAGATAGTATAACCGAGTTTATGAATAATAATCCTAAAGAGTTTACTAACAAAGAAAATTTTTTTCTTGAAAAATTAAAAAAAGATTTAGAATTTATTCTTGATGTTATAAAAAAACAAAAAGATTATACTAACTTTCATAACGCTTTATATGAAAAGTATATTGAAATACCTAAGGGAAATGATAAATTTATTGGTATTGTGGATAAAATTCTTTTGAATGATAACAAAACTTTAGGCGCTATTGTTGATTACAAAACAGGAAATCCTTCATTAGAACTAAATTATATAGAATATGGTTTAGGACTACAATTACCAATTTATTTATATCTTATTAATAAAATAAATCCTGATATAGAAGTAGTAGGTTTTTATCTTCAAAAGATTTTACCATCTTTAATTACAAGGAATCCCCTAAAAGATATCACCTCACAAAAAAGAGATTTATTAAAATTACAAGGATTTAGTTTAAGCGAGGAAGAAAAACTATCTGAATTTGATAAAACATATATTGATAGTGAATTAATAAAAAGTATGAAAGTAGGAAATAATGGGTTTTATGCTTATTCTAAAACATTAACTAAAAATAATATGGAAAATATCGTAAAAATTATTGATCAAAAAATAGATGAAGCATTAACTAATATCCATAACAATAATTTTGATATTAATCCTAAAGTTATTAACAACAAAAATATTGGGTGTGAATATTGTAAATTTAAAGATATATGTTATATGACTGAAAAAGATATTGTTAGATTAAAAGACATAGATAATTTATATTTTCTAGGAGGTGATAATAATGCCTAGATGGACCAAAGAACAAGAAGAAGCTATCAATAAAGAAGGAATGAATATTATTGTAAGTGCAGGAGCAGGAAGTGGTAAAACTGCGGTTTTAACAGAACGTGTTATTACAAAAATAAAAAAAGGTATTCCTGTAGATCACTTACTAATTTTAACATTTACTAAAGCAGCAGCTAGTGAAATGAAAGAAAGAATTAGAGCTTCTATTAAAAAAATGAATAATGAAGAAGAATTAAACAAGTTAGATTCTGCTTATATCACTACTTTTGATAGTTTCTCTTTATCAATTGTAAAGAAGTACCACTATCTTCTTAATGTTTCAAAAAATATTAATATTGGTAATGATAATGTTTTTAAATTAAAAAAAGAGCAAATACTAGATGAAATATTTGAAGAACTTTATCAAGAAAAAAATCCTGAGTTTTTAAAGTTGATTGGTGATTTCTGTGTAAAAGATGATTTAGAAATAAGAGATTATATCTTAAGTATTCGTGAAAAGTTAGATATGAAAGTAGATTCAAAAGAATTTTTGGATAACTATTTAAATAATTATTATAATGAATCTTTTATGACTAAAATTATTTCTAGTTATAACGATTTACTAATTAACAAAATAGAAGAATTAAAACTAAGTTTAGAAGAGTTCTCTTATTATGTTGATGGAACTTACTATACCAAAGTATTAGAAACTTTAAATCCGCTTTTAAAAAGTACTGATTATTTGGGAATCAAAGAAAACTTAAATATAAAATTTCCATCATTACCTAGAGGTAGTGAAGATGTTACTAAAGAAAAAAAAGAGAATGTTGTTAGTATTATAAAGGTTCTAAAAGATTTAGTTACTTATGAAGATGAAGAAGATATCAAAACAAAATTAAAGTCTACATATGACTATGCGAATATAATTGTGTTTATACTACAAAAATTAGATCAAAAGATAAAAAAATTTAAATTTGAAAATGATATATACGAGTTTAACGATATTGCTATTCTAGCTATTAATTTGTTAAAAGATAATAAAGAAGTAAGAGAAGAATTAACAAATTATTTTTCTGAAATACTAATTGACGAGTATCAAGATACAAGTGATATTCAAGAGACATTTATAAATCTTATAAGTAATAATAATGTTTATATGGTTGGAGATATAAAACAATCTATATATCGTTTTAGAAATGCTAACCCTTATATATTTAAAAATAAATATGATAACTATAGTAATCTTCTAAATGGTGAAAAAATTGATTTAAATAAAAACTTTAGATCACGCAGTGAAGTTATAAATAATATAAATTTAATGTTTAACTATATCATGAACGATAATATAGGTGGTGCTGACTATAAAACTTCTCATCAAATGGTGTTTGGTAATACCGCTTATAATAACAACGAAGAATTTAATATGCAAATATTAACTTATGATCATGATAAAAGTTTTAACAAAAATGAAATAGAAGCTTTTCTTATTGCTAAAGATATCAAAAATAAAATTAATAATAAATACCAAGTTTTTGATAAAAAGACAAGTAGTTTAAGAGATGCAACATATAATGATTTTGTGATATTAATGGATCGTACAACTGATTTTGAACTATATAAGAAAATATTTGAGTATCAAAATATACCTCTTGCTATATATAAAGATGAAACATTAAATGGAGAAGTTGATACTACAGTCCTTTGTAATTTATTGTGTCTTATAAAAGCAATAAAAGAAAAAGATTTTAGTACTAATTTTAAATATTTATTTACTAGTATTGCTAGAAGTTTCTTGTTTAGACTTGGTGATCAAGAAATATATGATATTATTAAAAATAATACCTTTTATCAAACGGATATTTTTGCTAGATGTCAGAAAATTTCTAATAAATTAGACGCTATTACTCCATTAATGCTAGTGGAAGAAGTAATAAGTGAATTTAAATTTTATGAAAATATTATTAAAATAGGTAATATCGAATCATCACTAGTGAGAATTGATTATACTATTAACTTAAGTAAAGAATTGATGAATTTAGGTTATGATGCTTATAAATTTATTGATTATTTAAAAGAAATAAATGATAAAGATTATCAAATGAAGTACCATCTATCTACTAGCAATATAGATGCCGTTAAAATAATGACTATTCATAAATCAAAAGGATTAGAATACCCAGTATGTTATTTTAGTGGTCTTTATAAATCGTTTAATATAAGTGACTTAAAAGAAAAGATTCTTTTTGATAATGAACTTGGGATAATATTACCTTTTTATAATGAAGGTATTGGTGAAAATATAACTAAATTAATATTGAAAAATAATTATATTAAAGAAGAAATATCAGAAAAAATAAGATTATTTTATGTAGCGCTTACTCGTGCTCGTGAAAAAATGATTCTTGTTTTACCAAATAAAGACTTAAAAGAAGTTACTGAGTTAAAAGATAATTTAAAACTAAAATATCGTTCTTTAGCAGATATCATATATTCATTAGGTAATAAAGTCGAAGAATATGAGACTAAAATTGACATCGCTAATCTAAATTTAACTAAGGATTATAATATAATATCTGAAAAGACTTTAACTTCTAGTGAATATGATTCTAAGCTTGAAGTAAAAGAAATAAAAATCGATTCTAAAAGTATAGAATCTCAGTCATTTTCTAAAAAAACTAATAAATTATTCACTAAAGAAGAACAAAAGAATATTAAGCTAGGACTAGAGATGCATAGTATTTTAGAAAATATTGATTTCCATAATCCTCATTTAGAATTAATAACTAATTCTTATTATAAAAATATGGTGGAAAACTTTTTATCTAAGATAAAAATTAATAACGATACTAAAGTATATCAAGAACATGAATTTGAATATGAAGAAAATGGTATTTTATATCATGGAATTATAGACTTAATATTAGAATATAGTGATTATATCATGATAGTAGATTATAAACTAAAACATACTGTAGATGATGCTTATAAAAATCAGATAGGTGGATATAAAAAATATTTAGAAAAAATAACTAACAAAAAAATAGAAACCTACTTATATTCAATAATTGATTCAAATTTAAGTAAAATTGATTAATTATTTTGCAAAAATATTACTTATGTTGTATAATTTAAATGGTGATAGTATGAAAAATAAAGAGGAAGCTGTAAAGCTAATTAAAAAGAAATTAGCTAAACAAACATTTTATTCTTATAAAGAAATAGCCGAAGTTACTGGTTATCATCCAAAATACATTTTAAAGTTAAAAGATGAGATTATAAATGGAAGTATTTCTTTAGAACATGGTAATAAAAATAGGAAACCTATAAATGCGATAAGTGAAGAAGAAAAAACCAAAATTATTAATTTGTATAAAAGAAGTAATGCTTCAATAAGACGTTTTTGTAAATTTTATGGAAGTAGAAGTTATTCATGTGTGTATAATGTAATAAAAGAATATGAAGAGAAAATGAAAGAAGGTACTTATGAAAACAAAAATAACAATAATTAGAGCAGTATTAACTTTAGTAGTAGGATTGTTCCTATATTACTTTATGTTACCACCAATTAATTTAACTAGTCCTTTATTTTGGACATTTGCGCTTACTATTTATATTTTCTTCTTATTAACCGGTTTGATAAAACTTGCAGATTTTAAAAATATTATAACTGGCGAAAAACATGCTAAAGAGATGTCTAAATCACTTGTTATAAATACATTTGTAATATTAGGAATAATTATTCTTATAATAGTAATTAATTTCTTTTTATCACCACTATTTAATTCTAAAATGTACTATAACCGTATTCAAATAGATGAAAGTAGTAATTTTACTGATGATGTAGAACAAGTAGATTTTAATACATTACCTCTTCTTGATAAAGATTCTAGTCAAAAGCTTGGAGATAGAGTAATGGGACAAATGCCAGAACTAGTTTCACAATTTGATGTTTCAGATTTATACACACAAATAAACTATAATAACAGTATTGTTAGAGTAACACCATTAGAATATAATGGATTAATAAAATATTTCACTAATAGAAAAGATGGTGTTAAAGGTTATATAATGGTTAATTCTGTTACAGGAGAATCTAGTTTAGTTAAGTTAGATAAAGGAATGCGTTATATGCCATCTGCTTATTTCTTTGAAAATTTATATCGTAAATTAAGATTATCTTATCCTACTGAAATATTTGGAACAGAAAGTTTTGAAGTAGATAATGATGGTAATCCATATTGGATTATTCCAACTATTAAATATATTGGTGTAGGTATTAAAAAAGAAATAAGTGGTGTTATTATCTTAGATTCAATTACAGGAAAGAGTGAAAAATATAATAAAGATAATATTCCAACTTGGGTAGATCATGTTTATTCTCCAGATTTAGTAATTGAACAAGTAGATGATTGGGGAAAATATAAAAATGGTTTCTTAAATTCTATTTTTGGGCAAAAAAATGTTGTTCAAACAACAGATGGATATAACTACACAGTTATGAATGATGATGTATATTTATATACAGGAATTACTTCTGCTTTAGCTGATGAATCAAATATTGGTTTTATTCTTACTAATTTAAGAACAAAGAAAACTAAATTCTATTCTGTAGCAGGAGCTGAAGAATATTCTGCTATGGCAAGTGCGGAAGGTCAAGTACAACAAATGCGTTATAAATCTTCATTCCCATTATTGATTAATTTAAATAATAAACCAACATACTTAATGTCGCTTAAAGATGATGCAGGTCTTGTTAAAATGTATGCTTTAGTAGATGTTGTTGATTATCAAAAAGTAGTAGTAACAGAAGCATCAGAAGGAATAGAAAAAGCATTTGCTAATTATTTAGGTGATTCAAAATTAAATGTAGATAATGATAGTTTAACAGAAAAAACTATTACTATAAATACTATTAATATTGCTAATATAGATGGTAATTCTTATTACTATATAAGTGATGTAGATAACAATAAATATCGTGCTAACATAAAAGTTAATGATAATATTTTACCATTCTTAAAGATTGGCGATACAGCAACTATTTATTATCAAAAAGAAGATATAGTTACGCAAATATTAGATATAAAGTAATATGGATAATTTATTAATTAAAAGTGAGAATTTTGATAAATTTATTTTTAAAGGTTCTCTTGCATTAGAAGAATATTTTGATAATAATCATACTGATAAAGAAATATTTGATAATTTTAACATCAAATTAAAAAAATATCGACAATTACCTGAAAAAGGTAAAGCAGATAAAGAAACAATTGTTAATGAATTAATATTAATAATAGAAAAACTTGGAATCGATAAATTCATTATATATGACGATGGTGATGTTGAATATATATGGAAATAATGGTTTTATATCCTATTCAGAAAGGAGTATTATAAATGAAAAGTTATGAAAATAAAATAAGAGATTTTTCAATTCTTTTAGGTTATATTAGAATTGCAATGAAAATGGATTCTTATTCTGATGTTTCTGACAAATATGGACAAATTTCAGATGTATTGTCATCTTGGGTAAAAGATTATATATTACACAAAAATTTTGATAGTATAACGCATGAAGAATCAATACAAATTTATAAAATGATTGATTGTATTAGAGAAGATAAATTATTCAATAAAAACATTGGTAGTGAAAAAGATTTATCAGATCAAATATTAATTTGGTATGAAATTGTGATTAAAGATGTAAATGAGGAAAGAGGTAATCAAAATGGAAAGAGATAAATATGGACATTATGTTAATAATGAAGGAGTCGAAATAAAAGCATCTACTTCTAGTTCGGGAAAAGATAAAATTGATATATATGATAGATGTGCTGCTGATCCTGACCACAAATCTATTCATATAAATTTTGATAGTGATTCAGGTAAAGGTACTATTACGGATACTACAAGTGGAAAAACCGAAACTACTAATATTGGTTGCTATTTAACAACTGCATGCATGAAACATTTTAATAATTTATTTAATGATAATTGCTACGAGTTAACGGTACTTAGGTGGTTTAGAGATAACTATGTTTCAAAAGAAGACATAGAGCATTATTATACAACAGCTCCAATTATAGTGGAGTCAATAAATAACGAAAAAGAAAATGATATTATATACAATTATATTTATGATAACATTGTTGACGTGTGTGTTAGTGCTATTGAAAAAGGAAACTATGAATTTGCATATAATAGATATAAAAGTAGTATTTTGAGTTTGGAAGAAACTTTTGCTAAACCAGTATTACAAAATAGATTAATTAAATCACTAAAATATAGGAGAAAATCGCTAATTTAAATAAGGTGCTAATAAGCATCTTTTTTGTAAACAGGACAAATTGAAATTTAGAACGCAAAAAAGATAGAATAAAATTATTTCATTCTATCTTTTTTATTTTATAAATTTGTTATCTGATCTGCCTAAAACCCAATCAATAGAATAGTTACTGAATTTACACAATTCTATTAAGAAAGGGCTTAAAATTAAATATTTACCATTTTCATAATTACTTATTGCTGAAGATGTAGTATTGAATTTTGATGCTAAATCGCGCATAGTCATATTTAATGATTTTCTAATTTCTTTTAAGCGTGATGAAACTAATTTAATATCAATTTCATTGTCATTTTTAATATATATTCTTTCTGCTGAAATTCCTACCATATAATCAATACTAACTTCAAACAAGTTAGCAAGTTGATATAATCTTTTAGTTGATATAGATAACTTTTCATTTTCCCATTCAGAATATACTGATTCTACTACTCCAACAAGTTTGGCAACGTCTTTTTTTAATAGATCTTTTTCATCTCTTAATTTTTCTAAATTTGTCATAAAATCACCATCTTATAGAAAAATTATCCTATTAAATTCGGCTATATTTAATTTTCTTCGGTATATTTGAGCAAAATATGATATAATGATGATAGAAGGTAGGTGAAGCCTTATTAATACAAAGTAGTTTAGACATGATATCAGGGAGGTATCAAAATGGTTTAAGTACGTTATTTTAAATGGAGGTAATATAATGAATAATAATGTAGATCAAAATCAAACAAAAAATCAGTCAGTTAAAAAGAAAAAATATTGGTTAATTCCAATTTATGTCTTTTTAGTAGCGGTTTTAGCTCCAGTAATAAATGTGGCTTTAAGACTGTTAGGTATTGAGAGCACAATAATTTCATCTATAGCAACTATGATATATGTTATTGGTGGCTTTACATTTATCCCAAGTATTATTGTAGCTATTGTGTTAGGAATTAAAAACAAATAATACTTGGTGGTATAGTAAAATGGATAATATAGCAAATATTAAAAATGTTTATTTATATAATAAAACTTTACATAACCAAGAGATAAAAAAAGAAAGAAAAAAGAGAATTATATGGACTATAGCTAGTCTATTGATTATTTTGATTTCTGTATTTAGTTTCATATATATTGTAACAAATGAAAATTTGGCTAAACAATGGGCAGTTTTATGGATTCTTTTAATGGTATTAGCAATTTTTTCTTTCTTTTGCCTTATGTATAATCTTTTTACATTAGGAGGCTTTCTTACTGAAAAAATAATATTTTCAGATAGAGCTTATGCAACTACTAATAATGATGAAATTCTTACATTTAAATTTGAAAGAAATTCATCTTACTTTAGATATGATTTGTTAAAAGGCAATTTATTAGATGAACTTGTTAAGGTTTTAGTATTACAAATGAGTGTTAGTAAAGAAAATAAAGAAATAAATCAAAAAATTCAAGATAAAAATGTGCTATTAAATGATTTATACGAATGCTTAAATATAGTAAATGTTTACAAAGTAGTAGAAAAAAAGGATCGTATAGAAATAATATGTGATTATATTAATTTGATAAATAACACTTCTTGTAAAAAACAATCATTAACAATATATAAATATTACGATAATTGGCAAGATCTATTAAATAAATTAAAAGTAAAAGAACAGAAAAAGAAAGAACTTATTACTCAAGAAAACGGAGAACATAGTGGCTTTGTCACATTTGTATTAAATAGTAGTTTAAGAAAGTCAAATGCAATAGTTTTTTATTCAGTTACGATTTTAATATTAATTCTCTCTTTAAAGGGTGAAATTGACTTTGGATTTTGGTTAGAATTTGGTGTAGCTGTCTTTATAAGCACATTATATTGTCAAAAAAGATCCTTAAAGTATTTGTATAAAGATAGTGTGGAAGAAAAAAAATTTTTGCTCAAAAGGATAAAAATTAATAAGATTACTTTAGTAGTATATTCAATTTCACTTATAGTATATTTAGTAATTTATTCTGAGGCAATACCAACTATATTATTTGGTATAATATGTATATTTATTATTTTATTTATACTTAAATTAAAAATAGAAAAATAGGAGGAAGTATGAAAAAAATTATATTTTTTTGTTTAGCAATTATTTTAATATCAGGATGTTCTAATAATAAGGAAAAGGAATTATGTGATAAACTGGATGAATTAGATGTACATTCTTATACAGATGAAGAAAAGTATAGTGAACTTGGTAATGTTTTAGATAAATTCTATACAACATACTGTGAAAATTCTGATTCAACTGTATGTGTATTATTAAATGATTATTTAGAAACAACGAGAACTGAAATAGCTTTAAAAGATTGTGACAATTTACAAGGTAATTATGAAAAAATATGTGAATTAGATAATAAAACTATGGTTCAAGATAAAAAAATAGATGTTAATTATAAGCATGAAGTAGTTATAGCTAATTGTAATAATTGGTAATTTGAAAAATAAATAATGTGGCTAATGAAATTTTCATAGGGTGCTTATTAGCATCTTTTTTGTTATAATTATTATGTGGTGATAAAAATGAAAATCAGATTAGAAAAATTAGATAGATGTGTAACACCAGAACTATATGATATGTACCAAGATATTCCAAAAAGAGAACCTGGTTCTCATAACATATTAAATGGTGTAGATTATAAAGAATTTGAGAGAATATGTAATGAATTAATTAAAGAAGAAAATTTAATTAATGAAGAACTTAATACAACAACTAATAGATATATTTTATATGACGATAATAAACCAATTGGAGAAGCAGGAATAAGAACTACTAAAAGTGAATTTTGGGTAAATAGCGGAAGTCAAATATATTATAAAATTAGAACTAGTGAAAGAGGTAAAGGATATGGAAATATTATTCTAACTTTAGCACTAAAAGAAGCAAAAAAATTAGGCTTCGAAAAAATAAGAATAAATTGTGATGATAATAATATAGCGTCTAAAAAAATAATACTAAAACATAATGGTATTATTGATATAAAAAATTATAAGACTAAAAATGGAACTAGTTCTAGTTATGTTATTAAATTAGATTAAGAGTTAAATTTTAATTAATTTAACTCTTTTTTATAAAATTGGATTGACAAGATAAAATTAGTAGTGTAAAATGTCGAGTATCATAATTATAATACGCCGTAGGCTATGTAGGCTATCGCTTATTTGCGGTGTATGAGAGGGAGGTTTATATGGAAGAAGAAATAAAAAATTTAGAATATACTTTAGAAAAGTATAACGAAGTTATTGAAGATTCAAACTTAAAATTAAATCACTTAAAAGAACTATTTAAATTTGATTATGATGCTTATTTAGAAGAAAAGTTTAAATTAGAAGCTGAAATAAAAGCTTTAGAAAAAGCTAAATTAGTTCCTTATTTTGCACGTATTGATTTTAAAAATGATAAACATTTTGATAAATGTTATATTGGTAAGAAAGGTGTTTCTGATTATGATAACAATATTATTACTGTTGATTGGCGTGCACCTATTTCATCACTTTATTATGATTCGAATGTAGGACATTGTTCTTATGAAGCTCCAGAAGGTACAATTGATGGTGATTTATTATTAAAAAGACAATACACAATAGAAAATAGTAAATTAATTAATTTTAACGATGTTGATACAGTTAGTAATGATGAATTATTAAAGCCATACTTAAGTGTATCTGCAGATAACCGTTTAAAAAACATTGTTTCTACTATTCAGAGTGAACAAAATAAAATAATAAGAGAAAAACTTGGTAAAAATTTAGTTATTCAAGGAGTAGCTGGCTCTGGTAAAACAACTGTTGCCCTTCATCGTATTGCGTATCTAGTATATAACAATAGAGAAATATATAAACCTAGTGATTATATGGTTATTGGACCTAATAAGTTTTTTGTTAGTTATATATCTTCTATCTTACCTGACCTAGATGTTAATGGCGTTACCCAGAACACCATAGATGAACTATTTGAAAATTATGTTAATGAAAAATTTATTATTAATAATTCATTAGATACGATGAAAGAACGTGATGAAATCGCACAGTTTAAAGTATCTATGGAAATGAAAAAAGAAATTGATAATTATTTTAAAAAACTAGATATAATTCCTGATAAAGATTTAGAAACAAACGGTATTAAATTAATGACAAATAATAAAATAAAGAAAATATATGAAAATGTAAATAAAAAGATATTTAAGAGTATAAGCTCTCAAGTAGATAGATTAAAACTTTTAATTGAAAAAGAAATAAATGATAACTTTGATAACTTATCAGAAAAACTTATTCGCAGTAATATTAGTAAGAAAACAATTAATTCAATTAAAGAAGATTTGAATGTTACATTGAATAAATATTTTAGTGTTACTAATCAAAGTGTTAAGAAAATATATATTGAAGTATTAACAGAGTTAAATTATGATTGTTCAAATATAAAAAATAATCAAATTAATATTGAGGATATACCATCTATGTTATATATTAAATATAAAATGAGTGGTAGTAGATGTTATGATAACTATAAACATATCGTTATTGATGAAGCACAAGATTATGGCGAATTTACTTTTTATGCCTTAAAGAAACTATTCAAAAATTCTACATTTAGTATTTATGGCGATCTTGCTCAGTCGTTATATCCATACCGCAGTATTACTAATTGGGAATCTCTTGATAAGATATATCATAATTTTGAAATATTAAAACTTAATAAAAGTTATCGTACAACAATAGAAATAATGAATGAAGCAAATAAAATAAATGAACTTTTGCATCTAGATAAAGCTATTCCTGTTATAAGGCATGGTGAAGATGTTGAATATTTTACTGATGCGGTAGAAAATATTATTAATAAAATAAAGGATAAATACAACACGATTGCTATTATAACGAAAACATAAGAGAACGCTAACGAAGTATATAATGAATTAAAAAGTAGTATTGATTTAAATTTAATTACATCATCAAATTTAAATTATGACAAGCGTATTAATGTTTTACCAAGTTATTTATCTAAAGGATTAGAATTTGATGCGGTTATATTACTAGGTGAAGATGATTTTGATAGAAAAAATACCCTAGATATGAAGTTGTTGTATGTTTCTAAAACACGTGCCCTTCATAAATTGTTTATTAGGAAAGGTAAAAAATAGTGTTAATGCAAAAATTTGTTGCTGTACTATTCATACAACTGTTTGGACTAATAAACGAAACTCAAAGTGAAGTAAGGTAAATGTTATAATATGCAAAGAATGGAGGATATGAGAATGGAATTAAGAGATTTATATAATTCAAAAAGAATATTAACTGGTGAAGTAATTCAAAAAGGTCAAGATGTGCCATTAGGAAGTTATTATATTACTGTTGTTGTGTTTATAGAAAATAATAATGGAGAATTTTTATTACAAAAAAGGGTAATGAGAAAAGATGGAAGATGGGCTACAACTGGTGGTCATCCTGTTTCTGGTGAAAGTAGTTTAGAGGGTATTGTTACAGAAATTAAAGAAGAATTAGGGCAAACGGTTAAACAAAACGAATTGACATTATTTAAAACAATAATGACAGAAGATGATTTTGTTGATTTATATTATATGAAAAAGGATATTAATATAAATGATATTGTTCTTCAAGAAGAAGAGGTAGAAGATGCAAAATGGGCAACAAGAGAAGAAATAGAAAAATTAATAGAAGATGATAAATTTTCTAAAAGTCACGAAGAATTTTATAGATATTGTATTGATTTTTTAGAAAAATAATTTAAATTAATTATTGGTTTCTGTGTTACATTATTTTTAATGCAAATAAATGATATAATTAGAACGGATTCGCACAAATTCAAACAATTTTTATGAATAATAAAGGTAGGATACTGAAATGATATACTATCTTTTTTATATATTAGGAAAGTTCTTCTAAATTTAAAAAATAAAAATATGTTCATGTTTAAAGATAAGAGTAAAACAAAAATTCGGCAATTAAGTCCGTTTTTAAAATATAAATAAATTTTTAATAATCTACTTCAACAGTAATTGGATTAATTCGGATATTACATATATCACAAATAAATAATTTATTGTTTTTAAAAGTTTTATTATTCATTTTTTTAAATTCAGATTGTGGAACTAATCTTTTAAAACCACATTTAGGACATTTAAATTTAATGGCCATAACTAAATTCAAATTTTGAATATTTTTTTATATTTTCTAGTAAAAGATCCCATATATAAACCTCCAAATCAAGTAACTTCAAAGCATAGTTCCATAAGAGTACCACATTTATGACATCTGGTAGGAAATCTATGAAAAGAAGTTGAAATAGAATTATGCCATTTAAGTAAAGAACGCATAAAATTTCTTTTTTCTTTTTTTACTAACAAAATAAGTTTATCACATAATGAAGCAGATTTGTTATAAAAACTATAATATCTAATAGATTTAAAGTTAGAAGGAAGAAGATGTTTCAATAATTTAGAAATAAATGAAAAGGCGGATTCAGTAACTTCACGATATTGTTCATGAGTATGATCAGAATAAAACCAAGTGACATTATTACCATCATAATTAATAATACGAGATTCAGCAATAACAGGTCTAGAACAATATCTAGTAACATATCTTATTAAATCTTCAATAGAATTAAATTTGTAACCATCATCTTCTAATTTGTTATTAACGTAAAAACCATTAGGATATTTAAGATACATTTTGTTTTAATATCTTTAAATTGAACTTTACCATTAATAACTGAATAAATAGTTTCACAAACAGAATCAAAAAGTAAATTATTAGAAGTTAATTCATCAAAAAAGTAAAGAACTAAATCATTAGGAATAGTAAAAGTAATATGTCTATGTTTAGTATTAATACATTTTTCTAAAATGTATTGAGTTTTAATCTTTTGAGACTTAATACCACAAGAAGAGCAAAGTTTACCTTTAAAAGTATGATGGCAAAAATAAAATTCATCATCATTAGGACAAACAAAAACAGAAGCACCAAGTTTATGATTAGAGCAGCTAATAATTTTTTTAATTTCTTTAGAAGCGTTGGAACGTTTAGTATCAATAACAACTTTATATTTAGAATAAAAAGAATCCCAATGATCTTCAAAAATTTTAGAAATAATACCAGTAGATTTAAAATTAGAATCATTTTCCATAATAATATAACCATCGTTATCAAATTTATTTTCATCTAAAATATGATTTTTAGCCCAAGTATTAAAATTGTTAATATTCATGTGTTCCATATTTATCACTTACTACATTATAACAAAAATGTCCCCCTTATGGGGACGGATAACAAAATTTATTTTGTTATTTTTTTGTGTATTATTTGTATCAGACATATGAATTTTCTTTTCTGTTTGTTGCGAATAGATATTATAGATTATTCATGTGTCTTTTTCAATGTATTTTTGTTGCACTTCAAATTTAAAATAACAAATTATTGATTTATTTAGAAAAAAGTCTATAATATAATATAAGAAAGGATTGATTTAAATGGCTTATAATAGTGACAGAAAAGGATATGAAACTAAGGATGGCGGATTAATTAGAATTAATGGTGGTGACAAAGTAAGAATTGATATATATGAAGGCAATGAGAGAGAAAAAGGGAAACATACTAGAGATACAATAAATTATGATACTAATACTGGAAAAGGAAGTGTTGATCAACATAATGCTGATAAATCTGAAAAGTCATCAACAGATATCAGTTGTTTTTTAACAACAGCTTGTATGAAATATTTTAAAGAAAATTTTGATGACAATTGTTATGAATTAACAGTATTAAGATGGTTTAGGGATAATTTCGTGTCAAAGGAAGATAAAGAGCATTATTATGAAATTGCCCCAATAATTGTTGAAAGAATTAATAATGAAGAAAAATCCAATATTATTTATGACTATATTTATGATAACATCATAGATTATTGTGTTGAGCAAATTGAACAGGGGCATTATGATAAAGCATATAGTAGATATAAAAACAGTGTTTTAATGCTAGAAGAACAATTTGCAAGACCAGTTTTAGAAAAGAGACTTGTTAAGTCTTTAAAGTTAGGTATATAAGTAATGTTAAAGATAAATAATAACGAATATAAGGTTTTAACATCAGAAATTAAATATGTTAATGCTACCCATAATGCAAAAAAAGGCTATTCTATTTTAGTATCATTAGATATAGAATTAAATAATGTTAAGGGTTATGTTAGTTTTTATGTTGATTTTTTTGAAGATAAAGATTTTAAAAAGATAGAAAACAGAAAATATGTAGAATTGCCAACGGAGATAGATTCTAAAATAACAATGATAGAAATATTTGATACCACCGATTTTATTGATTTTGTTGATAGCAAGGTAAATTTAGAATTTGGCGATATCGATAATAACCAAATTAAAATGATTTTAAGTATAAATGACAAATTAATAAAGTTAGAATATGAAGGATTATTGAGTTTAAAATAGTGAATCGATGACTAAATATGTCATCGATTAATTTTATGATTTTATTTTATCAAATCTTTATTTGTTTACCTTCTAGCTAATCAATTGATACATTATATTTAATATATATTCGATAAATAAAAATCACTAAAATCAAGAATGTTGCATCTAATGCTTTAAAGAACAATCAGTTCTATAAAATTTGCCAAAAACTACAAAATATGCTAGAATACGTGGTAATTAAGGGGGAAAGTAACAATGAGGCCTGATGTGTTAGATATAAATGGAAGAATTCCAACTTATAAAGTACAAGATGATTTCTTTTTGTTAGAAACTTTACCTGATAATAAACCATCAAAAAGAATTATAAAAACAAAAAAAGGATTAAATGCAATAAAAGCTTTAATTGATATAGAAAAAAATTTTGATATATCATGGTACAAATATTTAAAACTAAGAAATAAAACAAATATGAATGATATAGCTTTGTTTTATAGAGGAAATAAGATTAGTTTTCAAGAGATGTTTGATAAGGCTGATGCGGTAGTAAGATCAATGGCAAGTGCTGGCTTGCGCTATGGTGACGAAATGGGTGTTTGTGTAACCAATAGCCCTGAATTGGTTTATATAATTTTAGCAGCTAACAAATTAGGAATTAAAGTTAACTGTTTTGGTTCACATTTTGATAAAGATTATTTGTCTGATATAATTGATGAACTAAATAATAAAGTAATATTTGTATCAGATGATAATTATGAGAGTTTAAAACCAGTTTTATCTACTAAAAATATTGAAAATTTAGTTATGACATCATTATCGGAATCATTACCTTTAGATTCTAAAAAGTGTGATGAATATGAACCTGAATTAGATAATTATTATCATTTTGATAATAAAGTTAATTCTTATAAATCTAACAATTCAAGTATTAAATCGTTTGGTGAATTTTTAGATTATGGAAAAGGATATGTGGGAGAAATAAAAGATGCTGGTAACTTAGAAACGGACTTTTTGGTTACATATACAAGTGGTTCTACAAAGATTGGGTTACCAAAGCAAATTATTCATAAAAATCGTAGTTTAATTACTATGGGAAGATTTCATGATCCAGAATTATCAGGTAATCCTAAAATACCAGGTTTAAGAGGGTTAGCACATATTCATCCAGAATCTAACACAGACATCATTACTTGTATATCGGATAATTTAATGCAAGGGTGGTCTGTTGCACTAGAACCAGAATATGATAAAGATAAAGCTTTAGATTATATCATTTTAAATAAACCAAATTACTTAAATATTACAACTAGTTTTATGTTAGAAGCAGCTAAAGAGTATTTGGTTGATAAAAAATATCATCAAAATGGAACCGGAAAAAAATTACCTTTTCTATTGGCTGTGTTTACTGTGGGTGAAAAAACAACAAAAGGTGAAGAAAAATTTATAAATCGTTTTTTAAGAGAATCACGAGCTGGAAGTGGAATTAGTATCAAAGGATTAAAGCTTCCATTTACTACTTTATCTATTGGTGGTGGAGATTGTGAACATGGAGGTATTTATTATACCTTATGGAAATCTTTACAAGAAAAGTTATATTATCCAAAATTAGGTAAAAAAGGACTTGGAATGTTACCAGTACCTTATGTGACAGTAACAGCATTAAAGCAAACTAAAGATGGTTCATATGTTGAATGTGATTACAATGAACCTGGAATTATAGTTGCTAACTCTTACACTAATTTATCTTGTTACAAAAATAATGCAGAAGCAACTAGAAAGTTAATTATAACTGATAATTTAGGAAGAAATTGGGTTTCTTGTAATGTTTACGGATATATTGATAAGATTGGTAGTGTGCATGTTAACGGAAGAGTTCCAAGTCAAAAAGAAAATATTTGTAATAACTTTATTATTGATGATTTAATAACTGCTGATACTAAAAATATTCTTTCTTGTGCAACGGTTGATGTTGATGATAAAAAGGTAATAAATATTCAGTTTCAACCTTTAACAAAAATTAATGAATCAAAAGTATTAACAAGTATATATGCTAGATTAGCAAAGATTTTATCAGAAGATGAAATAAATAATATATATGTTAGAATTATTCCTGCTAGAAATTCTTTCCCTTTAACAGGAGCTGGTAAAAGAAGTGCGGCTGCTTTAGAGGAAATGAGTTTTGAAAATTGTTTTAAATTAAACAATATGAAAAATGAAAATAAGGAAAAAAACTTAGTTATGAAAAAGTAATAACAACGTTTATTACTTTTTATTGTTTGTAAAACAATAATTTTTGTGGTACTATTATGATGGTGATGATAGATGGTTTATATATTTGGAACAAGCTTAGTTTACTTAGTTCTTATTGCTGTTATTTATTTTTCAAAAAAGAGATTAGACAATTATGATAATAAATTGTATTCAATAATACTTATAATTAATATTTTTGGACTCGTTTTGGATATTTGTCAGAGCCTAGTTATTAAATATAATTATCCAGATACAATAATACACATACTAACAAAATCTTTTTTAGTGTATATAACAGTTTGGACATTTCTATTTTGTTCATATATTTTAAGTTTGTCTAAGAAAACAAAAATAAATGACGTACTGCAAAAAGTTAAATACCTTGTTTTATTTGTTGGAGTATTAGGTTCAATAATATTACCAATAGACTATTTTCATGAAGGAAATAAAATGTATACATATGGGTACTCTGTTAAATTGATATATTTTATTGTTTGTACTTATATGGTTATGATGATATTTAGTTGTTTATACAACTTGCTAAAAAATAAAAAAGAAATAAAAAAATATATACCATTATTAATATTTGTAATAACAGGAATTATTTCTACTAGTATTCAATATGTTAACCCATCAATATTACTTACTTCACCATGCGAAACAATTGTAACAATATTAACGTTCTTCTTTATTGAAAACCCCGATTTAAAAATGTTAAGAGAAGTAACATTTGCTAAAAATCAAGCAGAAAAAGCCAATAGAGCAAAAAGTGATTTCTTAAGTAGTATGAGTCATGAAATAAGAACACCATTAAATGCTATAGTAGGCTTGTCAGAAGATATAGTAACATATAAAGATCAGGTACCTCCAGTAGTTGTAGAAGATTCAGAAGATATTTTAAATGCAAGTCATACACTACTTGAAATAGTAGGTAATATATTAGATATAAATAAGATAGAATCTAATAAAATGGAACTAATAGAAAAACCATATAATTTTAAAGAAGAAATAACAAAAATGTGCAAGGTAACTGCAACACGTATTGGAGAAAAGAATATAAAATTTAATCTATCTATAGCTGAGGATATTCCATATGAATTAGTTGGAGATAAAGGTAAAGTAAAAGAAATAGTAAATAACTTACTTACAAATGCTATTAAATATACAAATGAAGGCGAAATAAACTTATCCATAAGATGCGTAAATGATACTAATAAACATATATCAAAAATAATAATAAGTTGTAGAGATACAGGAAGAGGTATAAAATCAGAAAATATTAATAAATTATTTACAAAATTTGAAAGACTAGATATAGAAAAAAACACTACAACAGAAGGAACAGGATTAGGTTTAGCAATAACAAAAGCCTTAGTAGATATGATGGGTGGAAGTATTAATGTTGAAAGTCAATTTGGAAAAGGTTCATTATTTGTAATACAAATACCACAAAAAATAAATCAAATGTCTGGCTTATCAAATAATACATACGAAATAAAAGAAGAAATAAAGTTTGAACACAAAAAAATATTGATAGTAGATGATAATGAATTAAATATAAAAGTTGCTAAACGTGCACTACAAGATTTTAACTTTGACATAGATGAAGCACTAGAAGGACAAGTTTGTATAGATAAAATATCTAGTGGAAGTAAATATGATTTAATATTAATGGATATAATGATGCCAAATATGAGTGGAGAAACTACATTAAAGAAGTTAAAAGAAATAGATGGATTTAATACACCAGTAGTTGCTTTAACAGCGGATGCGATGGCAGGTGCTCAAGAAAGATATATAGAGGAAGGTTTTATTGATTATATAGCAAAACCATTTTCTAGAGATCAGATAAAAGAAAAATTAGAGGTTATATTTAATAATAAAAAAGAGATAAAGGAACAACCAAGAGAAGATATACATGATGTTATAAGTGTAACAGATGAAAATATAGAAGATTTAAACAAATTAGTCGAAAGAGAAAAGTAATTAAGTTTTTCTCTTTTTTTGATAATAATTGACATAAATAGCTATAAATAGTACAATTTTAGTGTAGTATGATGTATTAAAA
>OGOZ01000717.1_pt1 | contig 21336 bp, 18 predicted proteins | sample 1552801 | NCBI WGS metagenome assembly OGOZ01 (sample SAMEA2580196, study PRJEB22360) | human gut metagenome | biome: human gut; feature: human-associated habitat; material: faeces | place: Denmark | collected 2008/2010 | reverse complement strand
TACTCAGCAACTACAATACAAGTCAAAAAGTCAACCTTGGTCTAACAGAGCCTAACGTAAAACGCATCGGCTATGCGCAGTCAGACCTATTAAACAATCTCACAACAGCTGTCAAGGCCGGCAACGCACCTCAGATCGCCCTGATTGATAACCCAAAGATGCCTACCGCTGTCGACGCAGGACTTGTCACGGATATCGAGGCAGCAGGAGTTGACGTTTCAGGTTTCGACAAGAATATCGAAGGTCCCGGCATCATCGACGGCGTACAATATGGCGTTTCTTACGGCACTAACGCATTGGGCTTGTATTACAACCCCGATGTCCTTAATAAGGCCGGCGTCGACCCAGAATCGATCACCGATTGGGATTCGCTCAACAGTGCCATCGAAAAAGTAGTAAGCGCAGGATATAAGGGCATCACGTTCTCCGGCATTTCCGGTGAAGAAGGAACATTCCAGTTCCTTCCCTGGTTCTGGGGAGCCGGCGGTCAATTGAAGGACGCTTCAGGTTCCAGTGCCGAACAGGATGCGCTTAATCTGGTATCCGGCTGGGTCCAAAAAGGTTGGGCTCCGAAATCGGTCGCAACAGACAACCAATCTGCTGCGTGGGATCTGTTCCTTGGCGGCGATTATGGCTTCTCCGAAAATGGTTCATGGCAGATGGAGTCGGCCGCCGAGAAAGGTTACAAGATGATTTCCATCCCAGCCAAAGATGGCGGAGTAGCCCCGGTTCCAAGCGGTGGCGAGTTCATTACCATTCCAACCCAGAAAACCAAAAACAGTGACAAGATGAAAGCAACCGCGGAAGTCATTCAATGCCTCATTGACGGAGATAATCTCAAGAAGACAAATGATGAGATGGTTTATCTTGCCGCTAAAAGTGACGTCCGTAAGCAGCAGGTGGAAGAGAACAGTGCTTGGGCACCTTGGGTTGACGCCGTAGAAAATGCTGAAGGCCGTACCACTGACGTTGGCCTGAAATACGAAGACATTTCTGCACAGCTTTCCGAAGATCTACAGGCTGCCTTGAATAAGGGCTGATTCGCAGTCCCACATTTTTCTGGGGTATCTGTCCGCCATTCATTGCGATAGTCAGACGCCCCATTCCATCTTTTCCATCAACAGACAGGTGAACTATGTCTCAAACAATCACCGCAGATAAACCAAGACGAATCAAGCCGACCACGTTGGCCGCCATTGGTTTCGCGGCCCCGCTGATTATTTACATGCTTATCTTCTACGTTTGGCCGCTGATTCAGAATATTTCCATGAGTATGCACCGCTACACACGCCGCACGTTTGTGACCGGCGATGCCCCTTGGGCTGGATTCGATATCTATAAGGAAATATTAAGCGATCAACAGTTCTGGACTATTCTCGGACAGACTTTGATTTTCGTATTCGCTTCTATCGTTTTCCAATACTCTATCGGCTTGGCATTGGCGGTTTTCTTCAATCAGAATTTCAAACTTTCCGCGGCTTTGCGCGGCGCATTCCTTGTACCATGGCTACTTCCGCCAATGATTTCCGGTACGATCTGGCAATGGATGATGGACGCCGATAGCGGTGTTATTAATAATTTCCTCAAACTATTTGGTTTGGACCCGGTTTGGTGGCTGCAAGCCGATCATTCCTTGTGGGCGGTTATCATTGCCAATATTTGGCTTGGTATTCCTTTCAATCTCGTAATTCTGTATTCGGGCTTGCAAAACATCAATGGCGACTTGTATGAAGCCGCCGCGTTGGATGGCTGCAATGCTTGGCAGCGCTTCTGGAAGATTACTTTCCCGTTGCTCAAGCCGGTATCGATGATCACGCTCTTGCTAGGTTTCGTCTACACGTTACGAACAGTAGACATCATCTGGATTATGACCAAGGGCACTGGATCTTCGAGGACCTTGGCAACTTGGGCTTATGAGATGGCTTTCGGAAAGGGCACATCAGCAACTATCCGGTATTCGGAAGCATCCGTTGTGGGCACGATTCTCATTGTCGTAGCACTGATTTTCGCTCTGATTTACCTGTGGGCCCAGCGGAATGAAGAGAAGAGGTAACTAAAATGAAACATCGTTCATCATGGTGGAAAACACTTATAGGCATCATTTTGACGCTGATTATGCTCTTCCCCGTATACTGGATGATCAACATATCATTCACGCAACGTCGTTCCATCCGTTCGGGTGATCTGTTCCCGAAAGATTTCACGCTCGAAAACTATGCTTCTGCGTTAAGCTCACAGCTCCCCTACCTAGGAACGTCATTGCTGGTTGCCATAGGATGCGTGATCCTGACTCTAGCAATTGCATTACCTTCGTCATACGCCATTGTCTTCTTGGAGTTCAAAGGCTCAAAATCCATGAACTTCCTGTTGATTGTTGCTCAGATGATTCCCGCGGTCGTTATGTCTCTAGGCTTCTACCAGATCTACAATGACATCGGCCTTCTCGACAGTATTCCGGGACTTATCGTTGCCGACTCCACTTTGTCGGTACCGTTCGCGGTGATTCTGATGACGGGATTTATGTCTGGTATGCCACGCTCGCTGGTGGAGGCAGCGCAAATCGACGGAGCATCACAGTGGGGCGTTTTTACCAAAATCGTGATTCCACTCTCCCGTAATACCATTGTCACGACTTCGCTATTCGCTTTCCTCTGGGCATGGTCGGATTTCATGTTTGCTTCGACCCTCGATTCCGGTGGCGGCAAGATGAGACCAATCACCATGGGTCTATATGACTTTATCGGTTCGCAAAACCAAGAATGGGGGCCAATGATGGCCACCGCAGTATTGGCCTCAGTACCAACAGCACTGTTGCTGATTTTCGCGCAGAAATACGTTGCCGCCGGCGTAACAGCCGGAGCAGTGAAAGACTAATCCAACCCTTAAATACATAATTAACAAGGACCAGCTATGAGTGAACTAACTTTTGCTATCGATGGAGATGCACTGTTGTGGACTGGTGACGGCGAATACCTTCGCATCGAACCATGGGGAAAGAATTCAGTCCGCGTCCGCGCCTCGAAAATGCATGAGATACAAGAACAAGAAGGAGCTTTGCTACCACAAAACAATCAGGCCTCAGGCAGCCACAACTATGGTATCACCATTGACAAGCCCAATAGAACCGCCGAATTACGCAATGGCGATATTGTAGTTCAAGCGAAAGCATCCTGCGGCCTGTACTCCGGATCAGGATATGAAGAGCCACGCTGTTTACTAAGCTTCTATAAGGCAGACGGCACACCACTCATTCAGGAAATACCATCTGGCGGATCACTAAATCTTCGAGCGCGATGGTTCAAACCGATCACCGGAGGCGACTATTCCATCGTCGCTTCCTTTACCACACCGGAAAATGAGAAACTATATGGTATGGGCGAGTACCAACAGAACATCCTCAATCTGAAAGGTTGTACTCTCGAACTCGCGCACCGCAATTCACAGGCATCTATTCCTTTCGTGGTTTCCAGCGCCGGATATGGCTTCCTGTGGAATAATCCGGCACTTGGAAACGTTACGTTCGGCAAGAACCGTACGGAATGGCGAGCTGAATCAGCCAAGCAGATTGACTACTGGATTACCACAGGCGATACACCTTCTTCGATAATGAAGCATTACGCCGACGCCACAGGGCACGCTCCTCACATGCCTGAATGGGGACTGGGATTCTGGCAGTGCAAGCTTAGATATTGGAATCAACGTCAGCTCCTAGACGTCGCCCATGGGTTTAAACAGCGTAATATTCCATTGGATCTCATCGTTGTAGATTTCTTCCACTGGCCGCATATGGGTGACTTCCGTTTTGAGAATGAATTCTGGCCAGATCCCAAAGCTATGGCGGACGAGCTGCACAGCATGGGAGTGAAACTCATGGTATCTGTGTGGCCCCAGGTCGCGCTCGCCTCAGAGAATTATGTTGAGATGAAGTCAAAGAACCTTCTCGTGCGCGCAGATAAGGGCGAAGACGTCGGCATGATGTTCGAAGGTCCCAGCCAGTTCTATGACGCCACCAATCCAAAAGCTCGCGAATATGTTTGGGAGAAGTGCCGAACAAATTATGCCGAGCTTGGGGTTGATGCATTCTGGCTCGATGAAGCGGAACCTGAATACGGCACGTACGATTTCGACAACTATCGATATTACGCCGGCCCAAACCAGCAGGTGGCAAACATCTACCCAAGAGACTATAACAAAGGCTTCTACGAGGGGCAACAAACCATAGGAAGGGATGGTGGCATCGTCAACCTCACCCGTTGCGCTTGGGCTGGTTCGCAACGCTATGGTTCTCTTGTTTGGTCTGGAGACGTTGGTTCGACCTTCGCCGACCTCCGTGCCCAGATTACCTGCGCCATCCACATGGGCATGGCCGGTATCCCTTGGTTCACCACCGATATGGGCGGTTTCCATGATGGGATAATTGATTCGGACGATTTCAAGGAGTTGTTGGCCCGCTGGTGTGCATTCTCATGCTTCCTACCGGTCATGCGCAACCATGGCGATCGTAGTCTGCATACGGCAACCGGCAAGGAGACCATCACTAATTCGGCCGGAGACCACCGTTCGCCAAGTGGTGCCGACAATGAGCCTTGGAGCTATGGCCCCGAGATGGAGCAAATCTTCCGAAAGTTCATTGCCATTCGCGAGAAAATGCGCCCTTACACTCGAGAACTGTTCGAATCAGCACATATCGATGGCCAGCCTTTGGTCCGCGGACTCTTCTACGAGTTCCCTCAAGACAAGTCGGTGTCTGATATCGCCGATGAATACATGTTCGGCCCTGATATCCTAGTGGCCCCCGTAGTTGAGGCCGGAGCTAGGTCGCGTGAGGTGACGCTTCCCGGAAACGCTAGCATCACATGGACGGATCTACGCACCGGCAAAGTGTATGAAGGTGGGCAGAAAATCACTGTCGACGCCGGAATAGACACGATCCCAGCCTTCGCGCGCGACGGCCACGACCATGGGCTGATCGGAATGCTATAAATTCCCACACAGGAAGTGTGGGGCGTCCGTTTCCAAGGCGAACGCCCCACACTCTGCGCTTTTTCCCATTTCAACCGGTCTATCTGCGTTATGTATGGCAGATTTGTAGCGGGCTTTCGATCAAACAGATGTCGGGCAGTTTTACATGGCATTTATCAAAGGTTTTTTGTTTTCTGCCGCTCCGCACTCAAAGAATTCAACCAGAAAATACCGATCGCTTTTGCAGCCGCATCAATTAAGTGACTGCAAAAATCCATTCAATACGCTGCTGCCAGCAACACCTCGGAAAGCAAAATAAAAGTTTGACCAATATATTCGGAGGCATCGCCAGGCAATGCAACCGTATTAAAACTTGGTTCGATTAAGGTTCGATAAATCTGCCTCGCCATTTTTGTTATGGCGAGTCAAAATGCATCCTTCCCACATGGCTTTGCTGCTTTTTGTGTCTTTTGTTGTTATCCGTTGCCACTTGTCGGTAGCGGCACGGCACGTCAGTATCATGTGCGTATGCGACTTCTTGGCAATATTTTGTGGCTGATTTTGGGCGGGCTGCTGCTCGCCGCCAGTTGGGCGATTATCGGCCTGGTGCTGTGCGTCACCATCATCGGCATTCCATTGGGAGTGCAGGCGTTCAAGATGGCGGGTTTAACGCTGACCCCGTTCGGCAAAACCGTGGTGTATGGCGGCGGTGTGGGATCGGTGCTGGCCAATATCGTATGGTTTGTGTTGGCTGGCATATGGATGGCGATTGGCTACATACTTGCTGGCCTGCTGAACTGCGTCACCATCATTGGTATTCCGTTCGGCATTCAATCGTTCAAGATGGCCAAATTAGCGCTATGGCCGTTCGGCTCGCAAATCCGCAGCTTGTAAATTACTTCAGATCACTTCATCCAGCATAGACGGCCATCGACTGCCGTCTTGCATATAAGTATCGAGGAGCTGCGGTCCGAACGGACCGTGACCACTGCACCCTAGGCAACGAAACACATTTCATTTCGCTTATATGTGGCAGATTTCAGGAGATGAAAACTTCCATTTCGCTTATATGTGGCAGGTCGTAATAGGAAAAAGCCACTTCGGGGGTACATATTCCACAGTTAGAGGGTATAACTCCGCCGACCATCTGCCACATATAAGCGAAATGACATTTTCGCACCGGCCAAATCCGCCACCCGTAAGGCAAATAAGGCATAAACTGCGCACAGCGTTTGCCAAGCCCGACGAATTCCATTGGCCCCATCACTGATTTCACCATGTAGTTGCGCGACATATTTCATTCGCTTATGGCAGCTCCAGAGCGGCAAGGCTCAAAAACTGAACAGTCGCATTACCTACCCAAATGATTGCTAATGTCAGCCGCCTTGTGGACAGGTTAAAGAATATTTGCGATAGCGGCTTCTCTAACTGTACGTTATCGAGAAGAAGACATCCGCACCCCGTCAAATACGGTTACTCGCGCAGCTTGCTTGCCGCGAAGATAAACAATGGCAGCGCGGCGAACGCGTAGTTCTCGCACTGGATATACAGGTACACGATCAGGACAAGCCAGCAGATAACAGTCTTGCTCCAAACACCATGCTCGGCAGCTGCAGTATCGAAGACACGCGTCATGGAAACTATGGAAGCGATGACCAGCAGAACCAGGCCGATCAATCCGTATTCGGCGACGACGCTGGTATACGCACACATCGTCCATACGGTGTCCGCATTCATGCCGGCCGCAAATCCTGTGGCCGCGCCGCCGTTCATGCCAAGACCATTTAGTAGCTGCTCGGCCTTGGATGCGCCAGCCCACACCGCATTGATGATGTTGCCCGCACCATAACCGGTGAACATGGTCCATGGGTGGGCGAGCAGGCCGCAGAGCGGATCGAGGCTTTGGTAGATTCTCGCAAAGAACGAACCGTCTCCCTGCGCGCCGTTTTCGGCTATGGAAGTCAGCCTGGAGTCGGCGAGCACGCCCATCAGTCCAAGCAGGCATGCTCCGGCAAGCTGCGCCATGCCACGCAGTCGTTGCTTCCGATCATGCCACGTGTTGTGCACGATGATGGCGATCACCAGCGCCACAACGGAGTCGATGATGATTCTGGTGCCGGCCTGCATCAGCATCGCGCCGATCGCGTAGACGACGATGAGGTCACGCAGCCGTTTGGCATAGATGCTGTCGCGACCTCGCATCAGCCACATGAGGGGCAGCAGTATGCCGAACAGGTGCATGCCGATATAGCTGGGTTCCGCGAACAGGAATTGCGGACGGCCGCCGCCCCACACCGAACTATCGGTGATGTACTGGCGGTACATGAGATGCGAGAAATAGTTGACGAGCGGCTCGAACCGCAGATGGATGGAGAACCATTGCACGATGCCCACGGCGAAGGAGCACCAGTAGGCCGCGATAAGCAGCCGAATCGGCATGTTCCAGGGGATGCGTTTGATATGAAAGGCGATGACAAGCGCGCCCAACGTGGCGAGCATGCCGAACAGCCCGGTGAGGCTCATGAATGCGGCGTTGAAATGAATGCCGAAGCGCAGCCACCCGGGAATGGATAGGATGATGCAGGCGACCGGCAGCAGGAACATAGGCAGATACTTCACGGCTACGATATGCAGTTGCCGCCAGTTGCACAGGCAGTAGACGGCGAATAGCGCGGGACTGATCGGCGACCAGAACGGCGCGTACAGGCCGAGCGTGGTGCCGTCCACCGGGAGAAGCGCTATGCCCAGCAACAGCCAGATGGCGTTCCGATCCTGCGTCGCCAGGAATTGCAGCATTGGGCGATAGGAAACGGCGCGCCCTGCCGATTGTCTGCCGCTCGCTTGCGCCTGTGCAGCGGCATCATCAATTGCGACGCCAGCCTTGGCCTTGGCAGCCACTTCGCATTCACTATTGTTTGGTCGAATCACACGCGTCCCTTTCCGCAACCAACCCTACTCGACATTGCACTATATGCACCCATTGATTTCACCGCGCAACGGATGATATTGCCACAACGATTCACGGCTCTAAATGTTCATTCGAACATTAACAGAACACGGAATATCATAAAGAGACAACACGCTTAATGTTATCTTTTTTCAACCGCCTGGCACTTGCCGTAAACCCAGCTATGACAACGATTCACAAAACCACAGTACACAAAAAGTTCATTTTCAACCATTTCACCTTCTATATGCGTGGTAGCATCAATAGCGAACACAGCAAGCGTTCACCCCACACAACACAAACCAGTCATACATAATGTTCATTTGCGACTACAAACGAACATGCATAATGCACATTATGCGCGGCTCGTAGAAAGGCATTACCCATGGCAAACGAGAAAACCGTCACCACCGTGAATCTCGACATGTTCGACAAGGACGCCGACGCCAAAACAGCCGAAGCCAACAAGGTGGCGAAAAACCTGGGCATCAGCGATGAAGCACTCGCCAAGGTAGAGGATTTCAAGCAGAAGCTCACCGATCATGACGCTTGGGATCTGCCGTTCATGGGCTATGTGAACGAGGACGGCTACGGATACGCCTACGTGCCGGACGCGGCCATCACCATGCATCCGTATTGGGACGCCCACAAGGAGTTCATGAATCTGCCGGATGACGTACAGACCGCATTCGCCATCCGCATGCTGTTCACCCACCGCCCCGTCGACCGATACGGCGCCGACATGTTCCTGCATTACCACCGCGGATTCACCGTCAACTTCATTGGCGAAGGCGCCAACAAATACTAAGCGCTGCGACTGCGGTCCACGATGGCGTCCAACGTTCTACACCGACGCCGGCTCCTAGGCCCCTGAGATTCCGAGATAACCTCACAGCATTTGACCGATAACAGCTAATCTTAAGAGAATGCGACAATGCACACAGCGGTAACCATATTCCATATGGCTACCGCTTTTTCGCACACTCAAGTATTCGGAATCACACCAGCTGTTATCTTCTTCTGGGCGCGACACTGGTGGCCGTCGCCATTCGGTGGCCGCATGGGCTATCTTCCAGATAATGCCCTGCCCTAGCCGACGGGCAATTATCACTTCGCTTGTTTGTGGCAAATTTCGGGGGTTCGAAAAACCTACTTCGCTTATTTGTGGCACCGTTTCGCGGATATGCCGGGTATGAGCGTTGGAATTCCGCCGCTCATACTCGCCATATCACGGTTTCGATGCCACAAACAAGCCACTTAGAGGAATTCAGAGTTCGAACCGGCTTCAGATGAAGGTTGAAATTCAGCAACACACGTACTTTCGTCGAAGAACCAAACCGCATCACAACCGCCTAGGCAAAACGGCACGGCCTAGAACAGCCCACCCGCATGCAGATACAGGAACAGCACGGTCTGCAGTACAACGAGCACGGGCAACCCCCACGCGAAATACCAGTCCCTGGTCTTGTGGTTGAATAGCCGCATGGCAATAATGCCGCCGAGGGCACCGCCCATGAACGACAGCCCCATCAGCCATGATTCCGGCACCCGGCTCCAGCTTCCTCCGCTGGATCGGCCGGAGCCCGCTCTCCCACCGCGGTTCCGGGGAGCCTCGCCGTTGGCGATCGCGATTCTCTTATCGGCGGCGAACACCGGCAAGGTGACGCAGTTCATCACGAGAAGATAGATCCCAAGGCCCCGCAGCATAACAGGGTTGAAGGCACGGAACATGCCGGCTCCGTTGAACGACACGAGGCCGCATTTCCAGGCGCACACCATGCCCCACGCCACGAGTCCCACCGCCGTTTCGAACCACCAGGCGACGTTATGTTTGTTGACGTTTCGCTCCCACAGAATCAAACCCAGCAGCATGCCGACCGAGCCACCGGCGAGCGCGAGCAGCGGCATGAGCGCGGTGAGAACGCGTGCGGCCGGCGAATCGGCAGGTTGACGGCTGTTGCCGCGAATGTTGTGGTTGCGGGTGCTGCTGCGACGGCCGTCGGGGGTTCGTATGGTGCGATGGGTGACGACGAGTGTCAGGAATGTCACCAGGTTAACGGCGATCAGGTATGCGAGGAAATGGGTCATGGTGGTTGTTGCTGGCTGGGTGGATGACGGAACGACTGATGCCGAATCGGACATGCGGAGGCTGATCCGGTAGATAGAGCAGACGGCAACCTGCCATTATTCATCGACCAAACGTCCGCTTTCTCTCAGGCTTGCGGCAAATTGTTCTTCCGTGATTTCTTCCGTCACCAGCCTGGAAATGAGTTTATATAGAGTATTTCGTTCTGGCTCTGGATCATCATCGATATCCAAATCAATTCTTTCCATTTTCAGGATGGCCAAAGATATGGCCATTGCAGTGCGCTTGTTGCCATCAGCGAAATAGTGATTTTTGGCTAGGTGAAAGGTGAGATGAGCCACCTGCCGGAACAGATCATCGAATCGTTCTTTCGGCGATTGCCCGAATACCAGCAGAAAAGTTGAATCAACAACGCTGCTTACGGAACCGATGTCGCTGGTTCTTTCCACGGTAAATCCGCCGATGTCGGCAAGTTGTTTCCTGTGTACCTGAACGATTGCCTGTGCCATTGCCTCAGCGAGGTCATCGGACTGAAAGACGAGTGGCGGCGCTTGGATATGCCACCACTCGTTAGTGTATTGCTCAGGCATTGCGCAGAATCCTGAAGGTGTTCTGCCACTTTGCATTTACTTCATCCAAGCTGGATGCAAGAGTGTTTTGGGGAAGAGTCAAGCCATCCTCGGAAGCAAGAATGTCATCGTTGGTGATTTCGACGCTTTCCCCCTCCTTGTAGACGTTCTTCCAAGCGGAGTTCTTTCGGTGAGAAAATCCCACAAGATCGAATGCCGTAAGAAAACCGTATTTCTTTGCCGTCCTGTCAACAACGGATAAAGTCTGTTCGTCTTTTGCGGCTTCGCCCTCGGACTTTGAAATCCTGTTGCGCCCATACTTTCGGAAAGTGCAATAAACGTCCTTCTCGACTGGGCCGCAGGACCAAGCCTCGATCTTGTCTTCGAACAACGGCTTTCCAGTTTCGCGCAGGGATTCGACCTGCGCGAAATAAACAAGTTTGTTCAGCACAAGATTCGTAATGTCGATATCAGAGCCATGGCGAAGAATGAAAGCATTCGCTATTTGTATTGACTTCATGCTCCCCTCCTCTGTCATGGAAATTTCTATGTTCAGATATATGAAGCTTGCTTTCGAAAGGATATATGCTACCAGTCCTTCTCTCAAAACACAAAGGCAGCATTCAATAATGCATTTGTCAGACGCTGTAAGAAATCCTGCATTTTCAGTTTGCTGGGTATATATAGTACAGAATACGAAAAGGCATCATCAATCATTGCTTCAAATATCCGAAAGGCAATTTGTCGTATTGATGAAGGCTTGTATCTTGAGGATTAGGCGGTGTTATAAATCCCTTTGGAACAAAGGGCGCACTTCTATACAGGGGCAAGCCATGTATGTGCGCTCTGCGAGGCAGGCAGCCCAAACACACGAATATTCGGGTTGTTTTGCGCCACTCCGTTCCGTACAAGGGGCTGCAACCCTTGCGTCGCTAAGCGGCTATCCCTGCGGACTTGCTACCTACGAACGATTTAACAAACCATTCGCAGATAGCAAGTATGATTGAAAGGAGCATCTATGAAAGGAGCATCCATGAAGCGAGACATGGAGCTTGTTCGTCTCATTCTTTTGAAAATTGAAGAAGAATACCCTTCAACAGCGATTTCTAATTTGAACATTAGTGGCTACGACATGGAAACTGTCGCCTATCATTGCAAAATATTAAATGAGGCTGGGCTAATTTCTGATTACGGTGCCCGGTATGCGGATAACAGTTTACAGAGCTTCAGCGTAGGTTCTTTAACATGGGAGGGCAATGATTTTCTTGATAAAATCCGAGATAACTCCCAATGGAAAAAGGTTAAAGATGTAATTGTGCAAAAAGGACTCCCCCCCTGTTATCGAAACAATTAAGACCATTTCCTCTGCGTTTGTGACAGCCGCAGCAGAGGGAGTAGCAAACTCCATCATTAAAAACGGTGGAATGCCGCAATAAAAAAACTATCCTCTAGTGTTACATAGACCGTCTACAAAAAAGTAGGCGGTCTTTTTATATCCCCACATCAAAATCAAGGAAGTCATGCATTATGGCAAAACAGAAAACTATCCCCGAACTAGAAGCGGAGAAAGCGGAAAAAGAACGCAAGCTCTTGCAGCTCCAACACAAAAAGCAGCAACTTGAAAACCGTGCCGCATACTACGAAAAGGGAGATCGGCGCAAGCGGACACATCATCTTATCACCCGTGGCGCAACTATTGAAAGCGTTGTATCGCTGACAAAGGTTTTGACCGAAACCGAGTTTTACGCCTTTGCGGAAGAGCATTCGCCTTGACGGAAGTCAAGGGTCTGCTCATGGAGGCCATCAACGAGCACAACAAAAATGAGTTTGGGGGTGATTGACTATCGCACTGTATCATTTTCATGTGACCCGGATTAAGCGCAGCGCCGGACAGTCTGCTGTGGCTGCTGCCGCCTATCGCTCCGGCGAAAAGCTGCACAGCACAGTGAGCATTACAGCGAGGACAGCGATTACGCCAAAAGGGCGGCGTAATCTGTTCCGAAATCCTGCTGCCATCTCATGCTCCACCCTCTTTCTCTGACCGCGAAACCTTATGGAACGAGGCGGAGAAGCAGAACGGGAAAAAGCGCAGCTCGCCTACAGATTTGACATTGCCTTGCAGAACGAGTTTTCCATGCAGGAGAACAGGGCGCGGACGTTTTCTTGGAGACTGAACGAAAGGATTATGGTATGTCCGGTCCCGAGGAACGGCGGCGTGCGGTGGAGCTGTATTTCACCACGCCGATGACCACGGCCCAGGTGGTGAGGCATCTGGACTATCCGACCAGGCAGTGCCTGGAACGCTGGCCGGCAAAGGATTCCCAGTATGCCGGCCATATGGACAGACCCATCATCCCACTGGAGACGAGGGCCAAGGCGATCGAGCTGGTGCTGGACGGCATGCGCGGAAGCAGGCCGCCGAACGGCTCGGCGTGAGCGTCGGCGCGGTCAATCACTGGGTCAAGGCGTATCGTGAGGATGGTCTGACGGCGCATGTTCCCGAACGACGCGGGTACGGCTCATGCGAGGGCGAGGCCACGCCGGCTCCCGGCGACCTCGCCGACCGCGATTTCACGGCTGGGATGCCGAACGAGAAGTGGCCCGCGGACATCACCCGGGATCAGGGCCGGGGACGGGAAGGCGCGCCTCTCGCCGCCGGTCGACTGCCACGACGGCAGGATTGTCGCATGCACGGCCGGTTCGGTCCCGACGCGGAAGCTCGCCGACAGGATGCTCGTCAAGGCCGCGGAGACGCCGCCGGAGGGGGCGCATCCCCTGGTGCATTCCGACCGCGGATGCCGCTGCCGGTGGCCCGGATGGCTGGCGCTCATGGACCGCTACGGCCTGACGCGGTCGACGGGCGCCAAGGGCCGTTCCCCAGACGACGCCGCCGCGGAGGGGGTCCTCGGACGCATGAAGACGGAAGCTGTCTATCCTGGGCATTGGGAGGAGCGTACCCGCGACGAGGTACTCGTCCTGATCGACGACTGCATCCGCTGGCACGACCACGGGCGCATCGAACGGTCGCTCAGTTGGATGAGTCCGGTGCAATACCGTCAGAGCCAAGGAATGGCTGCGTGATCATCTCCAAGAAAACGTCCGCAGCCCCTCCATAACAAAACAACGCATGCAAAGACGAACGAGGCTCAATTATTAATTGATGATTGCTTTTGCAGTAAATCAATCTTTTCATTAAGTTTTTCTACAGAAGAAAAGGCCACGGTATATTTGGTAAATCCATTTTTTTCCTGAGGATTTCTCCATATGTCTTCTGAAGTAATACCACTTTGTTTAGCGTATTGATTCAGTTTTGTAATCAGCGAGACAAAGTTTTCATCATCAGTATTCAAGGTACGACTTTTATCATTGAATAACTGTCTATAGGGCACATCGAGATGCTGGATGATGTCTCGAACCACGCCAATATTGGCATCGTCAATACCTTGTTCGTCAAGCGCTCGATTAATCATTCTTACGCATAGATTCGATTTGAGTCCGGATTCCGACAATTCCTTTACTCCATGCAGTCGTTCATCCTTGGTGGCCAGCTCGTCGAACAATTCGGTTCTATCCTCGTCTACAGCATTGCCGGAATAATTCATCCACGCCTTTGCCGCTTCCAAAAGATAATCGAAGTCCGCATCTTGAATATAAACAGACATATCTTTGACTATCTCCTGCAGCACAGGTTTAAGACGAGTATCTTTATCAGCGATGATCCTACATGCCTCATTCGGCCCAAGAAGATTCGGCGATAAGTAAGTAATAAATTTTGCAGATCGCAGCATCCACGTTCGACGTGCTTCCCAACAAATATCAGGAATCATTTCAAAGGCAGTTTCAGTGTCGCCAATAATCGATTTATCATCCAACAATCGCACATAGGCATCGGGCTCACGTTTAAGATCGAATACTTTGGAATCACCCACTTTAATATCAGAAACCTGCTCATCCGAAAGTGGTGATTCGAGCTGCAACGAACGAACCAGCGATTCCTTTTTCTCCGCATTGTAAACATCAAGAGGCAGGTTCAACAGTTTGACCGCAAGATTTCCCCTGTCAAATTCTGGTTCTTCCTTGGTTGATTCAAAGGAAGAATGCAGCTTTAGCCACTCACCGCACACATCCGACTCCTCGACATCCCCAACAGACTCCAATACGGTCTGCAGATTCATCGGAGTAAACCAAATCGCATCATACCGCAGTAACTCATTGACACAAGAGATGCTGATTCGCTTCCGTGTTTCATCGTCAATCCTCGAAGAAAGTCTGTTCTTTAATTCGTCCGACTCAAAATGAAGAATTCGAGCAGTATGTGAATGCTTCTTGATTATTCCGCTAATAACTTGCTCAACTTCCTTCCCTCTATCCTCTGGTTCATGATTGTCAAATACCGATTGCACGGAGTCCCCCAACACCGCAACGATAGCTGAATCGACATCCGAGGCAGCAGTCCCATCATCGAAATCGAGCGCGTATTCAGATGTTTCCAGGAAGGCAAGATACCTGTCGACATTCTTAATGATGTATTGGTAGATGGGTGCGGAGATGCTTTTGATCTGGCTCAACGGTAGCATTCTACGTTCCGTAAAAGCGCTTTGGGAGTCGCCAATCGCGCACAATAGATTGTCTCTAGTGAAGTCATACCCATCATGTTCAACGAGGAGTCTGCGCAATGGTTCACTTAAACAAGACAGGTTCGGAGCAGAATAGCGCGAGTCAAGCAGCACCTTGTCGAGTTGCTTTGCCGCTTCTTCATCTAAAGAATCATCGCTGAATACGGGAATGAATTCCCAATGTTGTTGAATGAAATTATTGAAGGCATCGGAAACTTCGTATTGAACATTTTTATTCAAATGACGCAGTACAACATCTAGGAAATCACACAAAGTTGTAGTGTCAGCTAACGTAGCAACATCGTCCGCCAAGAACTCCAGTATCTCCGAGCATGTGTCCGCCGCAAGCAGTTCAAGAACTTCAGCTGTTTTGTTTTCCTCATCGCTGAGAAACGCAAGCAAGAAATCCTTTGCCACACCCTTCAAGTTGGATAGATACGAAATAACCATATGTAGCGTCTTTTTATCTTCATTCGCTTTTGACCTCATCAGATAGTTGAGAATGCTGATATTCAGCATCCACGCCTGCCCGAAGAGAGAACTATCCCGATGTCGCACACGTTTTAGCACATTCTGTACATCCGCATCGTTGAGATAGAAAGAGAAATCAGATTTATTTTCGTCAATATTGTGTATTACAAAATTTAGGGCATTCCTCGACATGCCTTCATCTGAATAAATCGTGGAATACAGCTTGTAATCTTGAGCGATCCAACCTCCAGCAATCAAACGTGACAGCAACGTGCCTTGTTCTTGTAGGCTATCTTGGATGTATTGGGACAATGTTTGGCGGACTGAATCGCCGGGCATGTCGGAACCCTCGAAGTCTATCTTGCAAGCTTCATCATTCAGAAGATATTTCCAATCACCTGTTCTCAGATTTTCAATGCGCTTTTCAATTTTACGGATCTTCGAATTTACAATATCCGATGTTAGTTGGCTAATATCAATTGTGGTGTCAAGATATTTCTCGAGAACTCGTCTTGTAGGAGTTATCTCAATCGGAGTTCTTTCATAGTATCCTTCTCTGGGAAAGCCAACGATCTTTATCTCAGAACCCTCTTGCTCTGCTGCAATCCTCTCCCATGTGTGCGCTTCCTCTAATTCCGCTTCGTTATACCCATCGATTCTGATATTGAGGTTTTCGGGTTCCACGCCGCAAAGTTCCGCAATCCACGCTTTCGTCCGCTGCACCAACTGGGAGGCAATTCTATCCGCCTCCATAGAGTCTAAAGCCATTTCCAAATCTTTTTGCTCGTCTTTGCGCCGTTGGGATAGCCTATAAATGTTATCTGTGGAAATGCTCCGTGCAGTCGAATATATTTTATCGATCTTGCTGTTGCCTTCTCGCATCTTTTCCGCATCTGCAAGATAACAGTTTTTGTAAATCAAAAATGCGAGAAGATGCGCGGCGGATAGTCCAAGAGCATTCTCCTCATCTTTCTTCTCATCCAGGTTAACATGCAGTCTTCTGCTGTACATGATGAAATCGTTGCGGATCGTTATCCAAGTACGCTGGTCTGGAACAAAACCGGCGACGTCTTCAAGTAGATCTCCGACTTTGTCTATTCGAGTGATTTCATCGCCTAGAGCGTTTCGTGCCGTTTGATAGGAATTATTTGAACTGACAAACGGAACTACTGAAATAATAAGATCGAAGAATTTCGCACGAGAGAAAGCTCCTATTCGCCTTTCTTCGCTTAACGTTTCTTCCGAGGCCTTGATACATTGATCATCAAACACAGCGTCACTTATTGCATAAATAAAACGGATAGTTCTTCCATCTCGACGAGATCTTTCCCCAGTAATAACTGGATCGTCATTCAGAATCTGATTTAATTCACGTAATGAATCGAAGATTTCAGGGCTTTTAAATCGGTCGAGATCTTCGAAAATCACGGTTTCGATCTTTGATTTTTCGAATAGGTATACAATTTCGTCAAGATACTGGTCAAAGTATGAGTCAACTCCCTGATCCAATTTCAACGAGGCACCGCTCACGTTAACTTGTCCGATTTTCAGATTGCTTTTTAGAAGATAAGAACAAATCATCCATGATGCCGCGAAAAGAAGCACTAGCAAGACTACATAGCCTAGCAAAAACTTCTCTGATGGACTTATCGCCCATTTATCGATAAACGGCAAGGAAGACAACAGCGATTGCCCGAATTTACCTAAATCATCACCGAAAAACGTCCCCAACAACATCGTCAGGAATACACTCGTCAGCAAGGAAAACCCTATCTTCTCCCATTTGCCCTTCTCATGAATCCGATGAAATCTAGAGAGCGGGACATCTTTCGGATCGACACCGTACAACAGTTGCTTCACAATCTCCCGCTGAATCCGATTCGTCGGAGTGTCTGTCGGAAAACCATCTGTATGGCCCTCAGAGCCATGCCCATCTGTATGGCCCTCAGAGCCATGCCCATCTTTATTATCATCAGATCGCCATTCAGCATTACCGCAACAGGATGCCAGCGGAGCAAGCGAAATGTTCTTTGTGCTACACGGTTTTACCCCTTCAAAGTCTTCGACCACTTTCTCGAGGATGCTGCTCTTTCCCGAACCATATGTTCCAGATATCGCTATATTTCTTAGCTTGCCCTTCTTATCACTTTCTATGGCACTTTTGAGAGCATCAACATATTCACTATGATGTTCCGCCTGATATTCCGGATACAGCGGATTCAGTTCAAGAGCGTCCTGCTGTTCTGAGACATTCTTCACTTCTTGAGAATCCGTCATATCAGCGACACCTTTAACTTCGCACTCCTCCATGACCGATCCCTCTTTCTCCAAACCAGCCTCATTGCTCCGCTCGACATTCCACGACAGATCATACACCCTGGATTGGCAACGGTGTTTTGGACAGGTCCTTAGAGGACGAGTCCCTGTTCGGTGAATTCCTTCGGACTCCGGTATCCGAGGGTGGAGTGGAGCCGCTGATCGTCGGACCACCACACGCAGTCGTCGGGGTCATGCCTCGGCTGCTCGATCGTGGTGTAGTGGTTCCGGTACACGAGCTCCTTCTTCAGCAGCCTGTCCGTCGACTCGACCACGGCGTTACCGTAGGAGCTGCCCCTGCGTGGCAGCGATCCTTTGACGTCGAACACGTCGAGCGGCTCATCGATCCCTGTGTCGTCGAACCCGCCGCCCCAGTCGGCGTGGAACACCTGGACGTCCGTCAGCGGGAAGTCGAGGGCGGCGAACGCGGCCAGCACCAGGCCCGCGTCGCGGGGCCGCCCGGCGGAATGGCCGGCGATTCCCCTGTCCTCCAGGCCGGCCAGCAGGCACACATACGTCCAGCCTCCGCCGACGCGGACAGAGGTAAGATCGCCCGCCGGACGCGCGTGCGGGACGTAGCCGTCGAACCCGCGGTCCAGCAGGTTCGCGGGTCCAGCCTCGTCGGCCCGCGTCTTGCGCGGTTTGAACCGTCTGCGCGTACGCGCCCACATGCCCCATTCTGTGTGTGATCGAATAAAGGTGTTCACTGTCGGCACTTGTTCCTGAACACCCTGAGCGTTCAATTTGGACGGTGTCGGCGGTGATGGCGCCGGTGGAATGAGAACACCGGCATCGTCCGGTTCCTTGGTAGATTCCCGAGTGCCTGTCAACCAAACTGATGGTTCTCGGGAGGAAAGGAAATGACGACACCGGTGTGTGTCCGACAGCGTATCAGGCAGCTCGACCGCCAGGGCTTGAGCCACAGGGAGATATCGCGGAAACTCGGCGTATCGCGCACGACCGTGGTCAAGTACGCCAACCACGGGGATTACTCTCCCAAGCCCCTTGGCTCGGGGCATGCGGGCAGGTCGCTGGTCGACGCGGGGTATTCGGCCGTCGTGGACGGGTGGCTGACCGCGGATCTGCGCATGCCCGTCAAGCAGCGCCACACCGCGACGCGCGTGTACGAGCGGCTCGTGGCGGAGTGCGGGTTCACGGGCTCGTATTCGTCGGTGCAGCGCTGGGTCAAGCGCTGGCGGCGGGAGCATCGCATGGAGTCGGACGGCTTCGCCGAGTTGGAGTGGGCGCCGGGAAGCGCGCAGGTCGATTTCGGCCAGGCCAGGGCCGTGATCGCCGGAGTCGAACGCGTGGTGCATTTCCTGGTGGTGTCGTTCCCGTATTCGAACATGCGCTGGGTGGTCGCCCTTCCCGGCGAGACCTCGGAGTGCGTGTACCAGGGTTTGCTGTGGATCTTCGAGCGCATGGGTATGGCGCCTAGGGTGGTGGTGTTCGACAACGCCACCGGCGTGGGCCATCGCAGGCCGGACGGCACGGCCGCCCGGACCCGCTTGTTCTCCCTGTTCTGCGCGCATTACGGGTTCGAGCCGCGGTTCTGCAACCCGTATTCCGGCCATGAGAAGGGCAGTGTGGAGAACGCGGTCGGCTTCGTCAGGCGCAACCTGATGGTGCCGATGCCGTCGGCCGAGAGCTTCCAAACGCTGACGCGCGTGTGGCTTGACGAGTGCGAACGCGTCGCCGGATTGGATCACTACCGGCATGATGTTCCGGTGATCGAACTGTTCGAGGCGGAGAAGGACCACATGCTTCCATTGCCCGGCGTGCGGTTCGACCCGTGCGACTGGAGGAGCGTGAAGGCCGACAAGACCGGCGCTGTCACGATCGACGCGAACCGGTATCTGGCCGGACCGAAATGGCGTTCCATGCGCCTGCAGGCCGGGGTGCGCGTCTTCGAGATCGAACTGCGGGGTCCCGACGGCGAAACGATCACCACGCTGGAGAGGATTTGGGGCCATTCGGCGAAAACCCAGGTGGATCCGGCGAGCCTGCTCGCGATCATCGCGCGAAAGCCCCGCATATGGGGCGAAAGCCCGATCAGGAACGATTTCCCCGAAACCGTGCGAGTCCTGCTCGACCGCATGGACGCACGCACGCGCTCCAATCTGCTCGACGACATCCGAGCCGTTGCCGCCGACTGCGGGTTCGCCGCCACGGTCAAAGCGGTGGGAACCGTCATCAACGCGGGACGGACCGTCGACCGCGCGGCGATCGGCACATGTGCCAAACGCATCCTCGAGGGTGCGGGAACCGAAGGCGGGCAGGATTTGAAGCGTTACGACAAATACATGAAGGAGGCCGAATGAGCCAGCAAAACCGCGGCAGCACGGCGGCCGCGTTCTTGACAAGGCCACGCCGGAACAGGTCATGGGCCTCGCCCGCAACCTGCCGTTGACACACAGCGTGCTCGAGAAGGCCCTGGAGGACGCCACGCCCGGCCAGCTCGGCTTCCTGGCCAACCTGTTCGAGAAGGAGAACGCGAGCCGGGCCGAATCCAAACGGCGGCGGCTGCTCAAACAGGCCGGGTTCCCCCAGAGCAAGACCCTGGAGGGATACGACCGGGGCATGGCCTCGTTCCCCGCCGACTGGGGCCGCGAACAGCTGGAAAGCCTGGAATTCGTCGACCGGGCCGAGGACCTCGTGCTCTACGGCGACGTCGGCTGCGGCAAGACCCACCTGGCCATCGCGATCGGCATGCTCGCATGCCAACGCATGATACCCGTGAGGTTCTTCACCGCCTCCAGCCTGGTCATGCGCTTGAGGAAAGCCAAGGACGACAACAGATTGGACGCCGAGCTCAAGTCGATAGGCAAGGCCGGGCTGGTCATCATCGACGAATTGGGCTACCTGCCCATCGACATCGACGGGGCCCGCCTCCTGTTCCAGGTCATCGCGGACAGCTACGAGACCCGCAGCATCATCTTCACCTCGAACCTCGAGTTCAGCAGATGGGGCGACGTGTTCGGCGACGGGGACATGGCCGCCGCGGTCATCGACCGCATCGTCCACCACGGCAGGATCCTCCGCTTCCACGGCGAATCCTACCGGAACAAACACTCCCTCATGAGATAAACCAAACAAACAACAAAACAAGGGACCAACCGCCGACGGTGTTCAAGTTGAACGCCGACGGTGTTCAGATTAAGTGCCGAGCACGTCCACCTCAATTTGACGAAATACAGACGCCGGCGCTCCAGTCGAGCTCGAGATAGCCGTCGCCGTCGGACCGATGCTCCTCGCGCCACCTCTTCACGTAGCGCTGCACCGACGAGTACGAGCCCTCGAAGCCCTCCTCCTCGACGAGCCTGGCGTACACGCGTCTGGCGGTATGGCGCTGCTTGCGGGGCATGAGCC
>OGOZ01000714.1_pt1 | contig 21390 bp, 25 predicted proteins | sample 1552801 | NCBI WGS metagenome assembly OGOZ01 (sample SAMEA2580196, study PRJEB22360) | human gut metagenome | biome: human gut; feature: human-associated habitat; material: faeces | place: Denmark | collected 2008/2010 | reverse complement strand
CAATTGGGACAATATCAACTTGGATACATTGAGACATTATCACATTGGAATCAGATTCACCCGTTCGTATTATAGCGTAAAAGTTGTAAAATAAAAAGAAATAAACTATAATGTACATAGTGTATTATCACTGATGGGGTATTAAAAATGAGTAAAATAGCGATTATTGCAGACAGTGGCTGTCAGATTGATATCAATGGAGAGCATGAAGGTATTTATATTGCACCATTATGTATTGGTCATGGTAGTCAGACATATTTAGATCAATTAGAAATTACAAGTCTTGATGTATTTAATCAGATGAAGGAAACAGATGATATGTATACAACATCTCAACCTTCGACTGGTTCATTAATGAAGGCGATGGAAGATGCAAAAAGAGATGGTTATGATGAGTTAATTGGGATTCCTATCGCAACTGGTTTATCATCTACATTAAATGGTATGCAGGTTGCAGCTGATACAGTAGAAATGCCTATTACTTTAATCGATTCTCAAGGAACAGCACATGTTCAAAAGAAGCTTGTTGAAGCAGCACGAAAACTAGTAGAAAAGGGTCAGTCTGTTTCTGAAATTAAAGAAAAGCTTGAAGATATGGTTAAGCATTCAGGTACAATTATTTTTACACCAAACTTGAATCACCTTAAAAAGGGTGGGCGTATTACGCCTGCAGTCGCAATGCTTGGCAATATGTTGAAGCTTGTTCCAGTTATGGAATTGAATAGTGAATTAGGTGGTAAGATTGATACTTTAGGCAAAGTAAGAACAACACGTAAGGCATGTAAGATGCTTGCTGATCGTGTTGTTGAAAGAGGCGCAAATGCGAAAGATTATACATTTGCGATTGAAGATGTTCTTGCACCTGAAGAAGCTCAGCGTGTAAGAGACTATCTTGAAGAACAATTAGGTCCATGTCAAGTTACCATGAGAGAGTTACCAAGTGTTGTAGGTGCTCATATGGGAATTGGTGGTGTAGGAATCCAATTCATCAAAAATCTCGCAGAGTAGGAAGCAGATGATGAATCTGCTTTTTTTGTATAGAAAGGAGGTATATACATGCAAAGAGAATTTGAAATGGTTGTACAGACAAGTGCAGCTACACAAAGCTTGCGTTATTTATTGAAAAGTGGTGATATGACGTGTATCACCAAAGGAGAAATTACTAAAAGATTAGAAGCAGCAGTTCTTTTACAGGAATTAAGCTTTCAAGCTGTTATGACAAGTGGTGAAGTCGTAGAGGATATATTGGAGAATAATTATGAGGATTATGATGAAGCATTAAGAGACTCTCTTAAGACTCATGGTATTACATTTAAAGATTATACCTTTGCGGTTACTTATAAATATGATGAAGAAGCTGTCTTTAAGCCTTTCTTCTCTAGACAATATGGTGCAGACTTAGGTTTTTCACTCCCATTAGTAGATGATATGAAATATGCGAATATGTGTGTATGTCTTGCATTAATAAAACTATCAAGAGAATATGTACGTACGAGTGTGGGTATTACCCATGATTATACGGATGTAAAACCTAGTATTCATTTGACTTTTAAGCCAGGTATATTCTTACCTAAGCTTATTACAGAAAAACCCTATACAGAACTTACATTCAATGCAGTCTATGCAGCTATATACAAGTTGCGTGCTGCGATACGTTTCTTCTCATATGATCATACAGAAGAAGCATATAAGAAGTGGATTGATGTCATAGAAGAAATGAGTACGCGGCCATATGATGGTATATTAGATGATCTAGATGAACTAGATTATGTACCATCACAAAAAGAAGAACTTTATGTATATGAAGATAAGGTCAATGGTGGAGGTACAGTACAATGTTTAAATAATTCATTTTATGCATTAATACTCTGGGCTGCCATATTGACTAAAGTCATGAATGAACAGTTCTTATATGAAACAAACTACCCAGATATGAATTTATGGGATTATTAATAAAAAGAAAATTATCAAAACACCTATAATAAGGTGTTGTCATCATCAACTTTAACGCATAAATTCTTTCTCTTCGCTATAATAGTGTTAGAAAAAAGAGGAGGGAAAGAATATGTTAGAAAGTTATAAAGAAATTACATCAATCTCATTAAATAAATTAAAGGACTATTTAGATGTCATTGATGTATATCACGATTCATTTATTGATACTTGCAGAAGTCAGAAGAAAATAGAAGGTTATATTAAGGCACACCAAAAGAAATACTTAGGTCTTGCCTTAAAGAAACTCTATGAAATAGATGATATGCAATGTTTAGAAAATCATCTCGTAATGATTGAATACTTATTTGGAGAACATCCTTGTATTCAATCATTGAATAAGAATTTATGTAACTATATGCTCCATAATGGATCACCATTAGATGTATACCGTATTGTGAGACATTTGATGCCTTTCTCATATCTTGCACTTATCTCTTTATTAGTAGATAAAGAAGTGATTACTTATGCACAGGCTGCTTACTTTTCTTTAGTAGAAGAAGATATAGAAGGGGCTTATGAATACTTAGAGAATTGTGTTGAGGAACCAGATGAATCACTTCTAAATCTTTATGCATCTTATGACTTAATTGGTTATTTCCAGCTTGTGGATCATTATAGTAAAAAGGTATCTTACCAGGTATCAGGAGGCATAAGATGGGAGAAAAAATGTGGGCTGTCTTCTCATTATTGATGAATTCAGAGGAATGCATCAGTGCAGAAGATATACAGCATCAATTAGAAGAAAAAGGTTATGATATTGGTTTAAAAGCTGTATATGCAGTGATTAAACAGATCAATGTATTTACATCTTTAATGTTTGGAAAAGAAATAATCAAAGCAGTGAGACGTTTTGGTTATATGATTGAAACAGGTTATTTTGATGAAGCACAGATACAATTACTTATTGATATGGTGAATTATCGTCAAGATCTTACAAATAATGATAAAAGAGAAATAGTTAATAAGCTTTTAAAACTTTCACCTGCTAAACAGAAGGATTATCTCATTGTACCAGAATTAGAAGATGATGATGAAGGTGTCTATTCTCTAAGTAAAAATCTAAAGATTATTACTTCCGCAATACGTAATAAGAAGGATATACGTTTCCAGTATGTAGACTATTCTATTAGGGACGGACATCCTGTAGAAACATATTCTACTAAGGGTAATGCAGGTATTAATCATGAATATTATAATGTGAGTCCTTATAATACAGTGATTGTGGATGGTCATTACTATTTACGTGCTTATTATAATAAGCATAAGGACTCATTGACTACATTCCGTATTGATCGTATTAGAAAACTAGATAAGAGCCGTACATATTATTTTGATTTTGATGATGAAGAAAAAATGAGTGAATCATTGAAACAATCACTTGCGAAGTCAATGAATAGTTTCTTTGATGGTGATGAAATTACACTACATATTAAGTTTGATGGTGTACTTATTAGAGAAGTTGTATCACGTTTAGGAAAAGATATTACCATTAACAAGACTATTGCGCCAATAGAGAATGATCATCAATGGTATGAAACACGTGTTGAAGGAATCATTTTTAATACAGGTTTAATGAACTGGATTAGACAGTTTGGTCCAATGATTATTGTGGTAGGTCCAGAGAAGCTTAAAGAAGCTATTACAGATGGATTAGAAGAGAACTTAAGCTACTATAAAAAATAGGTGATGACTATGTATATATTACAATTAAGTCAAGGTGAGTTAAGTACTAATGTTGGCTTATTTCATACAATAGAAGAAGGCAGAAAGCTTATATCTCAATTAACTGGATATCAGTATGAAGTGATTGAAGGGTTTGAATATGAGTACTTTGATCCTACTACTGTACCTGATTATGTAGAACTAGAATATAATGGTCATATTTTACCTTTTACTACATATATGTTTACTGGTGATGGAAGAGTAGATATTTATTGGAATGAGATAGTGGACTTATCTATACCAGGAAATGGAATGATTGAAGGATCTACAAGAGTGGATGCTTATTCTATTCCTAATAATGAACTTAAGGATTACATAGAGAAAAGAGAATATAACTATAGATGTGTTAAACAATACTTAGAATCTAAAGGATATGAGGTAGAGAGAGCTTATTTTGGTTCTGAAGATGGCGAAGCCATCTTATACAGAAATACAGATGAGTGGCATTTCTTAACTCATATGGATCCTAGTTTTGTGGAATCTGAAGACATAATAAAAGACTTAGACATTTAGGTGTCTAGGTCTTTTTGTGTTATGGAATAAGATTATTAATTTGATCTTTTAAAGCCTTATAGTAACTACGACTAATAGGAATAGAAGTACCATCTACAAGAAGTGCTGAATCTTTTGTGATTTCCTGGACCATCTTTAAATTAATAATATAACTACGATGCGACATAGCGAATGTTTCTCCTAAACGTTTAAGTAAATCTTCAAGCTTTTCAGATGTTGAATAAGTATGCGTAGGAGTCACAATGAAAGTTGTTCTTAATTTTCTCTCCATATAGAAGATATCCTTTAGTAGGATGTTAGATTCTTCTTTATTCCAAAATATCTTTAAAGAAGCTCTTCTCTCTTTATTTAATACTTCATATGCAAGTGATAAAGCATGTGGTAAATATTTCTGATAATTCTTCTTAAGGATAAAATAGATATGATTTGTATCATATACATCACTTACATAATCTTCATATGATGTCATATAAATAATAATTGTATGAGGTGAAAAGACATTGATTTTCTTAGAAAACTTAATGCCATTTCCATCAGGTAAATCAATATCCATAATCACAATATCATAAGGCTCTTTATTATTCATAGCTTCCTGAATACTTGTGAATAAGTCATTTCCTTTATAGAAAGAATCTAAAGTATGCTTAGGAATAGAGATTGTTTCTATAAAGGATACTATTTGATTATGTTGTATTTTATTATCTTCACATAGTGCTATCTTAAGCATAATATTTCCTCCTATACTTTCAACATAACAAGTGATGTAAATGTATCACCATTATCAATCCATTGGACTGATCCATCATGCTTATTCGCAATATCTGTAATAATAGATAAACCATAACCATGATGTACTTTATCTTCTTTGGTTGTTTCACCAGTAAATTTCTTCTCTTGTTTTGAATTGATCATCTTAATATGTAAATAACCCATATGATCACTTATAGATAAACTAAGTGAAGAATCACTACATTGACTACATGCTTCAATTCCATTATCTAATAAATTAAAGAGCACTGCAGATAAATCTGTATCAAATCTATTTGCATACTCAGTCACTACATGATAATGAACATCAATACCTAATGTATTCGCATATTCTCTTTTTGATTGTAGAATCGCATTCATTAAAGAATCAGCACAAATAGGATGCATTCTCACAGATTCAAAATGTTCAGATAACTGTATAAGTGTTTCTTTTGCTTGGTCTATATCATTGTTTTCTAACATCCCACTTATAGCCTTTAAGGTCTTTTTAATTTCATCTTGGAACTCTTCAGCATTCTCTTTGATAGCTTCTAATTCTTCTTCTTGTTTCTTTCTTAGTTCTTGATTCTTCATCATTGTATCAATCTTGATATTCTGTTCAGTTAAATCAAAAATCTTTTTGATAGTATTATACACTGATACAATAATACCCATTATTGTGATAAACATAAGGAACTGAAATAAAACAATAAAAGAGCTTAATTCTGGTGAAGTGAGGCTCATTTTACTTAAAAGGCCAAAGATAGAAGAAAAGATCATACACAAAAAGGTCATTTTATAAGACTCCATTATTTTTCCTCCTCAATAATATTACGAATATATTCTTTAGCTTCTTCATTTTTAGAAGATTCAATTAAATGTGCTAGTGATAATAAGTGATTCGCAATATCATGATTCCAATGACGCATCTCAATATATTGCGCTTCTGTTTCTTTATAAGATGTTAATTGAGATTCTACAAGTTCTACCTGTTGTTTTTTCAAAGCAATATCATGAGTGGACTCAGAAATTTTTTTAAATAGTCGGTTGAATAAAATAATCAAGAAAATCGTTGCAACCATACACATTAGAACAAAGAATAAAGAGAATTTTATAGCAGATGGCAACGCAAATAAATTATTAATCATGATTACCGCTACAAAATAGAGACATGCTTTTAAAATTAATCCTGATTTTAAAACAGTAAAGGAGTTCTTAAGAAGAGAAGCAGCTTTTACTGTGAGTAACAAGCAGAATGACCCAGTCAACAAGGAGTATATACTAATAAGTATATATTGATTGTTTGTCTTGAATAATACAGGAACCATATTAATATGTGGAAATAGTGGACTGACTGCAACAAAAACACTCGCAAGAATTGTCTCTGCAGTCATTGAAAAGGTAAGTAACATAAATGTAAGTGTTAATTTATGTTTCATATCACCTTCATAGAATAGTGAAGGAAGAAACATAAAGATATATAATAGATAGGTAGCTAGATATAAATGTTTCTGTAGTAATAGATAAAGGACTACAAAGAGAATATGAAGTATGATACCAACAAGCAGAATATGATCTGTTTTTGGTTTTAATAGCTGATAATATAAATACTGACCGCTAGTTAATACATATAGCATATAAAGTATAAATATAATAAATGATTCCATATGTGCCTCCCACGCTCATTATTATAAGTCAGGAAATCACGAAAACGCTTGATTATGCATATAACATCAATTAAATGTCATGAATATCATAAAATGTGATATAAAGTGTATTTATTACATATGATAATATAAGTGTTAAAGATATGTATGGTAATGAGTATTGCAGAGATATAATTGATTCTTATTAAGAAGATTGGGAGGACTGGATCATTCATGGAAAGGTACATGTGTAATTATATGTATCTTTTTGTTTTGTTTAGAAATAAAATTACCCATACAGTATAGGGTAGAATGAGCTTGTTTATTTGCATATGTATGATTTGTTTATCCCATGAGTCTATATAAAAGCCTTTAATTACATATAAATCAATCTTATGCACCGGTCATGATAAAATTTTATAAGTATATTTTATTCAATAGAAATGAGGGGTAATAAAATGAAAAAAGATTGGATTGATATTAGCCAAGTAACAATTCCTCCACTAACATCTGAGGGATTTACTGACAGAATTATCATTAGAGAGTATGTGGCGCCAAAAAAATTAGAAGTTGTAAAAGAAACACTACATGTAGAACCAGCTTGTTTAGAGCCAGATTATGTAGAACAGGAAACGGTATTAATGACTCAGGATGACGATTCAGATGAAACAGTACTTTTAAGTGATTTGGATGAAGAAGCAACAGTGTTATTAAGTCGTAGAATTGCTTATTTAAAGAGAATTAAAAATGATGAAGTGGTCATTGTAGATAAAAGTGAATTTCTTATTGGTAAATCATCCACATGTGATTATAAGGTAGAAGGAAATCCATCAATTAGTAGACAGCACGCAAAGATTATTTGCAAGGAAGGTGTTTACTATTTAGAAGATTTAAATTCTCTCAATCATACATCAATTAATGGAGAAAATATTTCTGGATTAGTAGAAATAGATGATCAGACAACATTTAAATTAGCTGATGAGGAGTTTTCATTTTTTATAAGTGAGGAATAATCAATGAATGAAACAAGGGGAACGTATAAGATTATTCGTAAATTAGGTGAAGGTGGAGGCGGAATTGTTTATTTAGCCTATCACTCTCGACTAAAGAAAGAAGTTGTACTCAAACAAATAAAAAACAGTCAAAAGAAAGATTACAATACAAGACGTGAAGTTGATATTTTAAAGGGATTGAATCATACCTATTTACCACAGGTATATGATTTCATAAATATTGATGGAAAAAGCTATATAGTTATGTCTTATATTCCAGGTAAATCTTTCCAAGAACTAGTAAAAGAGGGGTATAGATTCACACAGAATCAGCTTATTAGATGGGGATTGCAGTTATGTAGTGCGTTAGATTACTTACATAATCAGAATCCACCTATTGTGCATAGTGATATTAAACCGTCAAATATTATGTTAACTCCAGAGGGAAATATTTGTTTGATTGATTTTAATATTTCATTCTTTATGGATGGCACAAAGATGATTGGATATACTCATGGATACTCATCACCAGAACAAAGATCTATAGTATTTGATAAGAACTTACAGGATATTGTTTTAGATGACAAAACAGATATTTATAGTTTAGGTGCCGTTTTCTTTTTTATGATTACTGGAAGAAAAGTAAATGAATTTAATGATTCTGAACAGTGCAGATTATTACTAGAAAACAGAGTAACTGAAGCATTCAGCAGCGTTATTTGTAAGGCAATATCATTTGATAAAGCAGATAGATTCCAGAGTGCCTATGAAATGTATAAAGCATTTCAGAATATATCTAAGAAGGATAAAAGATATATACAAGTAACAAGAGCACATCGTATCTCTATGATTCTATGTTCAGTATTACTTGCAATTAATATTGTTTTATTTGGGTTGGGTGTTCACCAAATGAAGCAAGATAAATTAGATAAGTATGATGAATTAATTCAACAGCAGACATCTTATCGAAAAAAAGGTCTATATAAGAAGCAAGCTAAGATTTATCAAGAAGCAAGTGAATTGATGCCAAATCAGCTAGAGAGCTATTATCAAAATGCATTATCAATGTATGAACAAGGTTTATATAAAGACTGTATTGAATTTATAAGCACAAATATTGAACAGAATAATGATTTAGATAGTGCAAATAATTCATTTGCGGATGTTTATTATGTAAAAGCACGCTGTTATTTTGAATTGGAACAGTATGGCACATCAGTAGATAATTATAAGAAGTTATTCCAGTGTGTAAGTAGCAATTATCTTCATTATAGAGATTATGCAATTGCATTGGCTTACAACAAAGATAACTCAAAAGCAAATGAAATACTTCAACAGGCTATTAATAAAGGCATGAAGGAAGATGACATCTATTATGCAAAAGGTGAAATTAATAATGCCATGAATAAAGATAATGAAGCTATTTCATGCTTTAAATCTTGTCTGCATATAACATCTGATGATGAATTAAAGGAAAGATCTTATGTATTGTTAAGTGACATATATAAGAAACAAGGTAATCTTGCAGATTGTAGAACTATTCTAATGAAAGCTATGAATGACTTACCATCTTCAAGACAATTAATCTCTATTGAAAGATTAATACAAGCAAATATTGATTTAGGAGATAAAACAGGTAACTCTCAATATGAGAAAGAAGCTGTTCAATTGTTGAAAGAAGTAATCAATAAACATTGGGATAACTATGCAACATATGACAATCTAGTTGTTCTTAATGAGAAGCTTGGTAACTATAACGAAGTAAGAAGTTATCTATCATCAATGAAAGAAAACTATGGTGAAGATTACAACATTTATAAACGTTATGCTTTTTTAGAAATTGATTTACAGAAACAAAAGAATGAAGAAAGCCGAGACTATTCACAGTTTGCTAATTATTATAAGAAAGCAAAAGCACTTTATGAAAAAGAAAAATCAGATGATGCAGAAATGCAGTTATTAGATACAGTATATCAAGATGTTATGAAAGGTGGCTGGTTATCATAATGAGTAAAGGATTAATAATGATTATATGTGCAGTCATTGGAATAATCGTATCTATTATTTTAATGATTGTACTCAATATTTATTTCAAGAAAAAAGCAAAATCAGTATTAAAACAAATAGAAACCGAGGGAGGTCAATTATGAAAAAGGGAATAAAAGCTATTTTAGCACTTTGTTTTTTAAGCGTATTTGGCATGTTTTTTATGCCACTTATAGAAGTGTCAGATGCTGAAATGTCAGTATTTAATATACTAAAAATTTCTGTGCAGTCAGGTGCATCAGATTCAGTTGAAATTATCAATGATTTACAAACAGTAATAGGCACATCAATGATGAAGTTCATCATTATGTATGGCATTTTGATCGCATTAGTTCTTATTGCGGTTGTTTTAGTAACGATGTTGAAAGGTAAGATTGCATATTTTTCATCAATTGGTATGGCTTTAGGTATTAACGTATATACATCAGTAACGACTTTATTACTAATAACAAAAGTCAAAGCTTTAATAAAGTCAAAACTTTTCTATGGCACTGGAATAACTACTTCTATTGTCATATTAACAATTGCTGTTTGGGAAATGATCACTATTCTTATTATCTTATTATCTGTTTTAGGTTTGATGTTTGAAAAGAACAGTGAGCCTGAACTTAAGAGAGAAGAACTTCCTATTCCTGATCCAATCCCTAATATCAAATCAGAACCAATTTCTTTCAAAGAGACAGCACCTTACCAAGAACATATTTCTATCCCTGAAGAAGAACCAGTAGTAGAAGAGCCAAAAGAATTTGCTGGAATGATTAAAAATACAAACCAGCAGGTATTGGTACTAGATGATAAAGTAGAAGTCTATGCAGTAAATAATGGTGATATTGAAAGATATGAAGAAGGAAATATTCTAGCAAAAATCTATTATATCTCTGAATATCAGGAATATTGTGTAGAACCATTAGAAATGAGAACAGTATTACTAAAGAGCGGACAGCCTTTAGGTGCCAATAGACTTTATTACTTACCACGTGGTACAGAAATCAGTATCAAAGATGCTAAGTATGAATTATGTTAACAGAAGGGAAGATGAATTATGGATAATCTAGAAAGCAGATTAGAAGAATTATATAGAGACCTAGGAAAAGCATATTATGAAGGCGGATTTGAAAATCCTCTTCCTCAGCTTTTGCCGATTTTTGATCAGATTACATCTACCAAAACTGCATTAGAAGAAGATAGAAAGAACACATGCCCTAACTGTCATTCACCTATTACAGAAGATATGATGTTTTGTGGGTCATGTGGTTATAAATTGAAATAGAAATGTTTAACCGATAATTATATTGAAGATAATATTGCTACTTTTAAATTAAAGATAAATGAAATTGTAGTTTGCTAAGTATGCATGTTATTTATTAAGTTTTTATTTAAAGGAGGAGTAGGAAAATGAATGAGTTAGACAAGCTTTATATAGAACTTGGGAAAGCCTATTATGAAGGCCAATACGAAGAAAATTTACCACAATTACTTTCAATCATTGATGAAATTAATAAAACATACAATGATATAGAAGAATATAAGAAGCATTTATGTCCAAACTGTCATCAGCCTATTGTAGATGAAATGATTTATTGTGCATCTTGTGGCTATAAATTAAAGTAGATCAATAGGAGAGAGGGAAGATGAAAAAGAAGAAAATAACTGCTATTTCAATAGCAATTATTGTAATTGTAGTAGCACTTATTATTTCATTGATATTTGTATTTAATAAAACAGGAACAAAATCTTATGATAGCAAGCTAGAAGAAGCACAAAGTTATGTTGTAAAGATGGATTATAAGAATGCTGAAACTGCTTATTTAGCAGCTATCAAAGTGAGTCCTAAAAAAGCAAAGGCTTATCTCAGTCTTGCAAACGTTTATATGAGTGATGGAAAAGAAGAAAAGGCTATCTCTATTTTGGAACAGGGTTATAAAAACGTTGATAGTAAAGAGGATAAACAAGAAATCCTAAATAAGAAAAATGATATTAAGAAAAATCAAGGTGTTATCAATAATGGCGGGGATTATGTAACATATAATGGAAAAAGCTATTATTGGGAATATCATGGAAATAGTTTTTATGATCCTGAACCACAAAATATAGAAGACGGACAATTATTATTTTATGATAATGCTGTCAATGATTTAATATGTGAAGATAAAAATGGGAATAAAGAGACTATTTACTCTGGTTACGCTGCAGGAGATATCTGGATATTTAGCAATCGAATTTTTATAGAGAAACATATTGATGATGAAGATTGTGATGAGACTGATTGGATTATAAGTATAAAGTTAGATGGCACTGATCAAAAAGAAGTAGGTGGTTATGACTCTATTTATGGTGTTTGTGATAAAGGGTTAATACTTACAGGGCATGAACCGCTAGGTTATTTGTTGACGAGTGATTTAAAGGAAGAATTATTGTTTGAGGGTTATTTTATTGGCATTGATGACAATGTGATTTATTTTACCTCTTTTAACTCAACTCCAACAACGCTTAAGTCTATTGATAGTAATGGTGAAAATGAAACTACATTAGCTCAAATTGGGTATCAGGACGAAAACTCATTAGCTCAAATTGGTCCATATATGGTGAACAGCCTTCAAGTAATAGATAATGATATTTATTTCCAATATGGTCAACTTGATCATGGCGGTAAAGTAGCAAAAGTTAAAAAAGACGGAACTGGATTTACTGTTTTAGATGATAGTTCTATAAATAAATTTACTGCATATAAAGAAAAGAACGGTAAAGAAACTTTTAAATATGGTGGTGCACTTAATGAACCATTTGAAGAAGAAGGTTCAGTGTATGCTTATACAGATAAATCTAGTAAACGTGTTAAGATGTTATCCCCTGATGAATATAAAGACTTAGGAACAGATCTTCAAAATATTAGTTATTCTGGTGATAATTTGTACTTTGTTGTTGTTAAATGGGAGGGTGACTCAATTTATAGTTACTCATACTGTAAAAAGAACTTGAATAGTAACAAGATAACTGTTTATAACAAGGTGGATTTAGATTGAGGATAAATTGAGACTGAGTCTAAAGAAATGAAAAAGAAATTAATAAATTAAATGATTTTAGGGAGAAAAAAATGAAAACAAAAAACAATAAAATGATTGCAACAGCAATAGCTATCATCCTTCTTGTTATCGCAATTATTATTTCTTTAGTATTTGTATTTAATAATCGTCATAGTGCTAAGGATTATAATAACAAGCTTGATGAAGCACAGAAGTATGTGGCTAAGCTAGATTATAAGAAAGCCGAAGCAACTTACTTAAAAGCTATTGATATTAATCCAAAGCAGTCAACTGCATACGTAGAACTTGCTGATGTTTATGTAACTATAAATGAACAGGATAAGGCAGAAGATATCCTTGAAAAAGGTTATAAAAATGTAGATGGAAAAGAGAATAAGAAAATTATTAAAGATAAGCAGGAAGAAATCAAGGATGGAATGAATGCTATCAATAATGGTGGAGACTATGTAACATACAAGGGCAAAAGTTATTATTGGGAATATAAGAGTAATAGTTTTTACACATCTAATCAACGTGCAATAACTCACGGTCATCCTTTACAATATGAAGATACTTCTAATGATTTAGTGTGTGTGGATGATAAAGGAAATAAGAAAACTATCTATAGCGGAAAGAATAACGACAATATTTGGGTGTTTAACAATAGAATTTATGTAATACCAAGTAATACTTATTCGGATAATTGTACTTCTATGGACTTAGATGGATCAAATACGAAAGAAGAATATTTCAATAATATTTACGCTGTAAGAAAAGAAGGCTTGGTAGTAGGAGATACAGGAGATGATGATTCTCTTTCAATACTAAAAAATAATGATAAATTAGAACGTATTGCATATGCTCATTTTAATAGTATTAAAGTTGTACTAGTGAGTGATACGAGAGTTTATTACACTACAAATGCTGATTCTGGTATTAATTTTGAATGTGTAGATTTAGATGGTAAGAATAATGTTCATCTAGCCACATTAACTCAGTCTAGCTGGTATGATGAGTCAGATGATTATGAGATGAATATTCCAGTATCTGTGGATTGTGCACAAGAAATTGATGATGAAGTGTATTTCCAATTTGGTGGCTATGATGGAAGTGGAAATTTTTACGTAGGTGGTAAAATTGCAAAAGTAAAAACAGATGGTACTGGTTTTGTTGTAGTACAAAGTGTTGATGAAGATGGTTATACGACATTTACTGCTTGTAAGTCAGGGGATAAGGTTGAAATTAAGCAGGGTGGTACATTAAATAAACCATTTGAAGAATATGATGTAGGTAGCGATTCTTATAAAGTAGTTGTTTATACAGAAGATGGAAGCAAGAAGGAATTATTATCTGAAAAAGAATATGCTTCATATGGAAATAATTTAGAATCGTTAAATTATACTGGTGATGAATTATACTTTGTGGTAGTCAAAGTAGATGATGATTATATGCATTGCTTATCATATGCTTACTGCAAGAAAGACTTAAAGACTAATAAGATTACTGTATATCAGCAGGTAAATATATAATTAGGGAGGAAAGAATAATGGCTTTTTGTATAAAATGTGGGAATGAATTAAAAGAAGGTGAATTATTCTGCCCAAAATGTGGCCACAAAAGATATCAGGCTGAAACAACAGATTCTATTATTTCAGATACGCCACTTTCTGAGGTTCATAAAGAAGTAATCAGTAAACCAGTTTATCATGGTGTAAACAGTACTATGAATCAATCACAGGCCAGTCAGGATAATGTAAAACAGAATGAAGCTTATGATGATTTAAAGAATTCATTGAATGGTGTTAAAAATGCGATAAATTCTAAGATAAGTAACAATGCTTCTGCAACTCATAATGGTACTGGCAGTATTGATGGTGTAACAATTAGTGTTATTGTATCAGGTGCTTTATTAGCTTTATCAGCTTTTCTACCATGTATAAAAATTCAATCAGCACTTTATTCATTATCTGGTTTACCATCTGATATCTCATTAGTAAATATTTCAGATTTAGTAAATGAATTCGGTGGATCAAGTGAAGCATTATCTCATGGAGTATTTTTTAGTGGTATTCTTCTAGCTGCTTTAGCAGTTGGGGTAATTATATTTGCAGCATTGAAGAATCGTTCAGGAGCATGTTTCTTTGGTGTATTGGCTGGATTGTTTGGCTGCTATCAAGCTTATTTAGTATATAAAATTCATGGAATGGATGAGATTTTTGCACTAGGAACAGGATTCTATCTTTTAGTAATCGGGTCACTTGCTGTTATATTTACTACATATATAGACCTTATGGGAAATCGTATGATAAGTAAGTCTAAGGCACAATAAAATTGGTGATAATTGTAAATTCGCTTGTGGAGTACTCTGCAAGCGAATTTTTTTATGAAATATATCTATTATAAAAAGATGAGTGGTCACCTTATTATTGATTGGTTAAATATGACGTATATTTACAAATGATTAGGCATAGAGCAAATCATTTGAATATAACTGTTAAAATAAATTTATAAAGATTCTAAGTAAAGAATTTTAAGGGAAAACTTGAAAGTAGAGGGAAAAAAGATGAAAAGAATTCTAAAATTATTTGCAGTATTATGGCTTATTGTTGGATGTTCTGCAACTCAATCAACCACACAAAAACTTGCGGGTGAGTATGTGTATACTGATGATGATGGAGAAGAATCAACAATCGTATTAGAAAGTCCAGATGGTAAAGATAACACTTCTGGAAATGCCAGTTATAAAGATGATGATGATGCTTATTATGGCACATATAAGGTTTATGAAGGAACTAAAATGGTTGTTGTAGAACTTGATGATAATTCTCTTTCTGGCATAACAATTAAATTTCAGTACGATTTAGATAGTAAGACATTAACAGGGAATTCAAGCAATGCCAAAGGTATTGTACTTAATAAGAAATAACTGATAATACTATAAAGGTAATCCAAAAGGCGACTTGCTCGCCTTTTTTATTATGTAAGACAAAAAAAGTTTTCAGAAACATTTCCGAAAACTTTCATCACTTAATCTTAATATTTAGTAAATCATTTTTATAGCTGTTTTCTAATACTTCTACCATATTCAAGTCCAAGATTAAAAGCATATGATAAAGTGATTGAGATAATGGCTGCAAATCCAATTCCAAAAAGAAATCCTGTAACCATTCTTTTAAAGTTATTACTTTCATAAGAGGTAAGGCGTTGAATAAATCCATCTATTATTAGTGGAATCAACATAATGATAGCACTAATAAGACTTGGTCGCCAAAACCAAAATAGAACAAATGAAACTAATATACCTATGAGTTCACCTGTACATCGTGCACAAATAGGAAATTGTTTTCCACGATAATACAAAGAACGATCACTGCGACAATGACATCCAAAAAAGATAGGGAGCCATTTATATAAAAATGATTGTATAGTCATCATTTTATAATCCGATAAGACCAATTCCTAAACCAAGTACAGCACTAAAGAAATAGAATAAGATACTGCAGATTACTGAAATAAGTGCTCCCATACCTACAGCTTTTGCAGTTTTTGGTTTTTCATTTTTCCAAACTAAGAACAAAATTAGCCCTACAAGAGGAATACAACATCCAAGTAATCCCCATCCAAAACCCCGTTGTCTACGGGTGCTACATACTGCTGATTAGGTGCAGTATACTGCTGTTGATTAGTAGTTGGTTGAGTTTGTTCTACCTGAGTCTGAGCAGTTCCACAATGTGGACAAAATGCATTTTCTCCGATTTCTTTCCCACAATTTTTACAATACATAAATATTCCCTCCTAATATTTTGTCTCTTAAATAGAAATGTAAAGAGATTTAATTTAATCATACCATCCTAAGAATTAGTGCTAATTATATAATTAATAAAAGTATTATATATGTATTGCTATTAAATTTCAATGGGTGTATGGAAAAAAATGCCTAAATATAGTATAATTAAAATAGATTTTGTATCGTTATAATTACGATACTTTTTTTTATTAAAGTAAAGGAGTGTGAACTATAGTGGGTGTTTCAACATGGTTCAATGAGTTTTGTAATAATATACGTTTTGATGAAACGGATTTAAGCAACTTGCGATATAGATATAAAAGGATTACAAGTAGGATTAATGAGGACTATTGGGGAATATCATCTGATTCATTACATAGTTTATATGTAGGATCATATGGTAGGGGTACCGCAACTCATCTAAGCGATATAGATATGTTAGTTATTCTTCCAAATTCTGTATATGAAAGAATTAATAAAACACAGGGAAATGTACAATCAAGTTTACTACAAGAAGTAAAAAGAGTATTGCAAAAGACTTATTCAACTTCGTATGTTAAAGCAGATGGTCAAGTTATAGGAATTAATTTTACAGATGGCATAAATTTTGAAATTGTTCCTTGTTTTGATTTAGGTAATGGAGAATATACTTATCCAGATACAAATAGTGGTGGCAGTTGGAAAAAAACAAATCCAAAGGCCGAAATTGATGAAATGAATAAATACAACAAATTAACAAATGGTAATCTAAAAAATTTATGTAAAATGGTTAGAGAATGGAAAGACGAACATAATGTAGATATTAGTGGCTATGCAATAGATACAATAGCCTATAATTTTATAAGGTACTATGAATATAAAGATAAAACATTTACTTACTATGATTGGATTACAAGAGATTTTTTTAAATATTTATCTGAACAATCAGAAGATAGTTATTTATTTGCACCGGGGAGTTACAATTATTTGAAAATTGGCTCAAAATTTAATTATAAAGCAGGAAATGCATACAAAAAAGCGCTAGAGGCTATAGGGGATGAAGAAAAATATCCAATAAGTGCAAAAAAAGAATGGAGGGAAATCTATGGAAGCAAATTCCCAAGTTGAAGTTTTAGAGGATCAAATTAGAGAGTGTTATGGAAGATTAGTTTGGACATATACAACACACCAAAAGTGTGTTGATATTTTAGAAAAGAAAGCAAGAGTAATAAAGCTATTAAAAATTATTTTAAATTCTATTTCTGCTACAGGGTTAATTTCGTATATTATTACTAACCAGAATTGGTTACCAATTATTACGATTCTTTTTACTACAGTAGCTTTATTTTTAGATATATATACTTTAAGTTATGATATTGATAAAGAAATTAATTCGCACATTGATATGATAAATAAACTATGGGATATTAGAGAATCTTATTTATCATTGTTAGTAGATATGAGAATAAATTCTATAGAAATAAAAGATATAAAAAGAAAAAGAGATGAACTTCAAGAAAGATTAAACAAAATTTATGAAGTAGGACCTAGAACTAATCCTAAAGCATATAGAATAGCAAGTGAAGCGCTTAAGATAAATGAAGATATGACTTTACATAATGAAGAAATAGATTTATTTTTACCAGATAACCTTAAAAGAAAAAATAAAGATAAGTAAATTATGTTTAGTGTATTTGATAAAAAATAAAAATATGATATACTAATATCGAGTGAACGGATGTGGACAATGTCCACAATATGTCCACGTTGGAGAAATACTTATAGTACAGGTAATATCATCAATACCTTAATACCAGCTGTTTTACATTTTTTAATAGCACCCACTACTTGCGGCAGTGGTAAAAAGTATAAACAATGTTGTGGTAAATAACTCGCAAACCTCGATAAAATAAAGGTGTGAACAAGAATAGATTGTTGACACCTTTTTAATTTAAAAAGCAGAAAATTTAAATGTTGAAACAAATATAAAATATATATTGAGGATTAATATGAGAATAATAGGAATCATTATTTTTGTTTGTTTACAATAATATTTATAATTTTAGGAATCTTTTATATAATTCATCATGTTATTAAAACATTAAAAGAAAAACAAAAGTAATATTAAAAATACGGTTATTCTGAAGGCATTTTAATAAAAGAATTTAAAGAAATTGGATATAGAGATGATTTAACAAAATATTATAAATGTTAGGTAGTTATAATCATTGTTATTTTATTATCTAAATGATATACTTTATATGTAAAATAAAAAGGGAGCAAGTATGATAGAGGTTAAAAATGTAACTAAAAGTTTTCAAAAGAAAAACAATAAAAAAAAGATAGAAACATTTCTTGCTGATGATAATATCTCATTTACTGCTGATGAAGGAGAGGTATTAGGAATTTTAGGACCAAATGGAGCAGGAAAAACAACATTGCTTAGAATGATATCTGGAATTATGAAACCTGATAGTGGTGAAATATTAATAGATAATATGGATTATCAAAAAAATAATGAAAAAATCAAAAAAAATATTGCATTCATGTCAGGAAATACGAAATTATATAAAGATATATCTCCATATGAATTATTAAAGATGTGTGGTGAATATTATAAAGTTCCAAAAGACAAATTAGAAGAAATTATAGATAAAATTATTAAGAGATTTAATATGGAATCATTTGCATATCAAAGAATTGAAAATTTATCTACTGGACAATATCAGAGAACTTGTATAGCACGTTGTCTAGTTCATAATCCTCAATATTATATTTTAGATGAGGCAACTAGTGGATTAGATGTAATTTCTAGTAAAACAATTTTAGATTTTATTAACGAAGAAAAATCAAAAGGAAAATGTTTTTTATATTCAACTCATTATATGGAAGAAGCAGAAAATATTTGTGATAAACTTTTACTTATTAATAAAGGAAAAGTTATAAAATATGGTAAAAGAGATGAAATCTTAAAAGAAACTAATACAAATAATATTAGAGAGGCTTTTTTAAAGTTAATAGGTGAATCAAATGAATAATATAAAAATAACAATAAAAAAAGAACTTCGTTCAATAGTAAGAGATAAAAAAACATTTATTACTTTATTAGTTATGCCGTTAATTGGAATATTTTTTGTAATATTTTATGGTGCAGCATTTGATCAAAATGAAGTATTAGAACCTTATAAAATAGGTGTTGACTTTGAACTTAATACTATTGAGAATATTGTCAGTAGTGAATATCAATTAGAAACAATTAAATATGATAATCTTGATGAAATGAAAAAATCTTATAAGAATGAAGATATTAGTGCATATATAGATTATAATGAAGAAGATAAAAAGTATTATTTTTATGCTGATAATAGTCAAGATGGTTATCAACTTCAAAGCTTAATTACTGCTTATTTTGAATCATTAAAAAATAATGAGTTAATTACATATATTACAGGAGAAGGTATAGATTATGAAGAAGTAACCGCTAATTATGATTATGAGTTTAAAGAATTAGAAGGTAGTGACTATATGTTAATAATAATCTATTCTAGTTTATTTATGCTTATATTTAGTGGGGTAATATCAACTTCTCAATCAATGGCTATATCAACAACTGTTACTGAAAAAGAAAGTGGAACTTTAGAAACTATATTAAGTTTTCCTATATCACAAAAAGAATTAATTGTTGGAAAATATATTGCTAATTATATTGCTAGTGCGTGTGCATCTATAATTGAATTCTTATCAATTTTATTAACTCTCGTTATTTCGAGTCATTACTTTGAATCATTTAGTAAATTGAATTTTACAGTTTCAACTAAAAATGTAGTACTTGGTTTAATCGTATGTTTGACTGCATCACTTATAATATCAGCATTAGCTACAATCTTAGTTGCAAATGCTAAAACTGCTAAAGAAGCTGGAATTAAACTTGGATTTTTACAATATTTATCAATAATTCCTGTATTTACTAATATGTTAAGCATTAGTACAGATAGTTTATTATATTATGCGATTCCAATTGTTAATAGTATACAAACACTTATGGATATATTTTCAAATAATTTTAATATAGTTAATATTTTAACAACAATTACAAGTACATTAGCGTTATCGTTAGTAACAATATTCTTAATAATAAAAAAATATAATCAAGAGAAGGTGTTATTTGGTGATTAAAAATAAAAGTAAAAATTTTGTTTATATTATTATATTTATAACATTGGCAGTAACTTTATTCTTTTACTTAAATAAGAATTATATTGATGATTATTATGAATATATTAATAAAGAAACTCTTAAGGATAAAGAAGATGGCTGGTCTTATATTAACGATATTAATGATGAAATTTCTAAAGATACAAGTAATATTGTAAAAGAAATTGTTAATAATCCTAGCAATAATGAAGAAAAAAATATTAAGGAATTTTATAATGAATATTTAGATATTGATACTCGTAATAAAAATGGAATAAAAGATTTAAAACCATACTTAAATAGAGTTAATAAAACAACAAATATTAAAGAATTTATAAATGAAGCAATAAAGTTAGAAAAAGATTTAGGAATAGAAATATTAATGTCAAAGTCAATTATGAAAGACTTTAAGACAGGAAAAAATATTATTTATATTACAACTATATCAATGGATTTTGGTTATTCATCTGATTATTATAATAATGAGGATTTAGTTAGTGTTAAGAATAAATTTAAACTATATAATAATAAACTTTTAAGAGAATATGGTTATAGTGCTGGAGAAGCATTAGATATAACAAATCAAATTGATAATTTCTATGCAGATATTGCTAATAATTCATTAAAACAAGATGATTTATTAGACACTGAAAAATATTATAATATTGTAGATAAAACAGTATTAAATAAAATATTTACTAATTTAGATGTTAATAATTATTTAAGAGAATTAAATTTATCAAGTG
>OGOZ01000712.1_pt1 | contig 21438 bp, 17 predicted proteins | sample 1552801 | NCBI WGS metagenome assembly OGOZ01 (sample SAMEA2580196, study PRJEB22360) | human gut metagenome | biome: human gut; feature: human-associated habitat; material: faeces | place: Denmark | collected 2008/2010 | reverse complement strand
CCTTGTAGAAAAAGTAGCCCTTCGTAAAAGTGCCCGTGAAGCGTTTGTCAATTCTATTGTGAAGCAGGTAAAGCAGCACATGGAAGATGCCAACATCAAGGCGCAGGTGGATGGCCGTGTGAAACATTTCTTCAGTATTTATAAGAAAATGGTCAACCAGGACAAGACCATTGACCAGATCTATGATCTGTTTGCCGTGCGTATCATTGTGGACACCGTAAAAGACTGTTATGCAGCACTTGGTGTTATCCATGAGATGTACAAGCCGATCCCGGGTAGATTTAAAGATTATATCGCAATGCCGAAAGCCAACATGTATCAGTCTCTGCATACAACACTGATTGGCCCCAACGGACAGCCTTTCGAGATCCAGATCCGTACATTCGAAATGCATAAAACCGCAGAATATGGTATTGCAGCCCACTGGAAATATAAGGAAACTTCCGATGGCAAGAAACCTGGCAAGAGCGAGGAGGAGAAGCTGAACTGGCTGCGCCAGATCCTGGAGTGGCAGCGAGACATGTCCGATAACCGGGAGTTCATGAGCCTTCTGAAAAACGACCTGGATCTTTTTGCAGACAGTGTTTATTGTTTCACGCCTCAGGGTGATGTCAAAACTCTCCCCAATGGTTCCACACCGATCGATTTTGCATACAGCGTGCACAGTGCAGTAGGAAATAAGATGGTAGGTGCCAAAGTCAATGGCAAGCTGGTGCCGATTGACTATGTGATCCAGAACGGAGACCGGATTGAGGTCATCACTTCCCAGAACTCCAAGGGACCGAGCCGTGACTGGCTGAATGTGGTGAAGAGTACCCAGGCCAAGAGCAAGATCAACCAGTGGTTTAAGAATGAATTTAAAGAAGAAAATATCGTAAAAGGCCGTGAGCTTTTACAGGCATACTGTAAGGCAAAGGTCATCGACACCAATGAAATTATGGTGCCGGAATACATGAATATGATTATGAATAAATATGGCTTCCATGACTGGGAGTCCGTTCTTGCAGCCGTTGGACATGGCGGTTTAAAGGAAGGGCAGATCATCAATAAGATGCTCGAGCTTTATGAAAAGGACCACAGGAAAGAGCTGACGGATGAAGAGGTTCTGGCGGCGGTTACAGAGAATGACCAGCAGAAGAACATCCCGCATATGAGATCCAAGAGCGGTATTGTTGTAAAGGGAATGCACGATCTGGCGGTGCGTTTTTCCAAGTGCTGTCTGCCGGTTCCCGGAGATGAGATCGTTGGTTTCGTGACGAGAGGACGCGGCGTTTCCATTCATCGTACGGACTGCATTAATATCATCAATCTTCCGGAAATGGAAAGAGTGCGACTGATTGATGCCGAATGGGAAGACAATGCGAAGGATGCAGGAGACGAGAAGTATATTGCGGAAATTAAGATTTATGCCATGAACCGGAACGGACTTCTTGCAGATATTACGAAGATTCTTACCGAGAAGAATATCAGCATCCGGAGCCTTAACACAAGAGTGAATAAGCAGGGCTATGCAACACTTGCCATTGCTTTTGAAATCAATAGCAGGGAACAGCTGAATACGCTGGTGGATAAATTGCGCAGTATTGAAAGTGTAATGGATATTGAGAGAACCACAGGCTGATGAAACAGTCTGGAAAGGAAGCTTATGGCAGAGTTAAAGGTTGAAAAATTCACATTAGGTGTGTGTGAGACGAATTTTTATTATGTATATGAAGAGGGAAAGAAGGACGTGATTGCCTTTGACCCGGCAGACCGGGGAGAGCTTCTGTATCAGCAGCTTACCGCAAAAGGCTTTCATGTAGCTGCAATCTGTCTTACTCACGGACATTTTGACCATATCTGGGGTGTGGAAGGTCTGAAAAAATGCAGCAGTGCCAGGGTATATGCCTATGAGGGTGAAAAAGAGCTGTGCGAAAGTGATTCCTTAAATGTTTCACGGGACGTAGGAAGACCATGTACGGTTACCCCTGATGTTCTTTTGAAGGATGGACAAAAGGTTGAAATTGCCGGGATGCAGTTTCAGGTGATTGCAACACCGGGACATACAAAGGGGAGCTGCTGTTACTATTTTGAAGAAGCCGGGGTGCTGCTAAGTGGTGATACACTGTTTCAGGATTCCGTGGGAAGAACCGATCTCCCGACAGGCAGCATGAGCGCACTCGTGAGATCGGTCCGCGAGAAGCTCATGGTACTTCCCGATGATGTGACCGTATATCCGGGACATGGGGAATGTACCAGCATCGGACATGAGAGAAAATATAACGCGTTTCTTTAATCGAAATGAGAAGAGGAAAAGATGAGCAATTTATTAAGTGTACTCGTAAATCAGAATGGATATGAATACGACATCCATTCTCTGGTAAAAGCATTTTATCCGGCACAGGACGTCAAGGTCTTTGTGCCGGATTCTGATGAAAAGGATATTGTGAGCTCCGATGAAGGCCTTCCGGATCTGAAAATTGATTTTGAACCGGAAATGATCCGCATGAGCATTGTGGATGGTGGCAGGGGAAGAAAGGATTTTGGCGGATATAAGGTAGAACTGGAAGACGGCATGGACCGGCCGCACATCAAGAACTGCTTAAAAAAACTGATTTACACAGCACTTTCCGAGCATACCGGCAGGCAGCTTCCCTGGGGAACCCTGACCGGAATCCGCCCGACGAAGATTCCGATGACGATGATGGAGGAGGATGTTTCGGATGAGGAGATCATGCAGTATATGCAGGATACGTACCTCATCAGTAAGGAGAAGGGAGAGCTTGCCATTGAAATTGCCCGCAGGGAAAAGGCTCTGCTTGATACCCTTCATTATGAAGACGGATACAGTCTTTACATTGGGATTCCGTTCTGCCCGACCACCTGTCTGTACTGTTCCTTTACCTCTTATCCGATCTTTTCCTGGGAAAAGAGGGTATCGGAGTACTTAACGGCACTGGAAAAGGAAATTGACTTTGTAAGCAGCTTTTATCGGGATAAGATTCTGGATACGATTTATATTGGAGGCGGTACGCCGACCACATTGAAGGCACCGGAGCTGGAATGTCTTCTTTCTTATATTGAAGCAAAGCTGGATTTGTCCCATTTGCAGGAATTTACGGTTGAAGCAGGAAGAGCGGACAGCATTACAAGAGATAAGCTGGAGGTTTTAAGGAAGCATGGAGTTACCAGGATTTCCGTGAATCCGCAGACCATGAATCAGAAGACCCTCGATCTGATCGGCAGACGCCACACCGTGGAGCAGGTAAAGGAAGCATTTGCCCTTGCAAGAGAGGTCGGATTTACCAATATTAATATGGATATTATCTTAGGACTCCCGGAAGAGACAGAAGCGGACGTGCAGTATACGATTGATGAAATCGTTAAGATGCAGCCGGACAGCCTGACCGTGCATTCCCTTGCCATCAAACGGGCATCGAAGCTCAGTCAGTGGATTGAGGAAAAGGGTATTTCCATGCTGAATAACACGGAAAAAACCATGAAGATTGCCATGGAGGGGGCAAAGCAGCTCCGGATGGTTCCATATTACCTCTACCGCCAGAAAAACATGTCCGGCAACTTTGAAAACGTCGGCTATGCGACCGAAGGTAACTTTGGGATCTATAATATTCTGATCATGGAGGAGAAACAGACCATCGTAGCTCTTGGCGCAGGTTCCATCACCAAGCGGGTTTATCCGGACGGACGGATCGAAAGATGCGATAATGTCAAGGATGTCGGGCTTTATATTGAAAAGATTGATGAGATGATTGAGCGGAAGAAGAAGCTGCTTTCTGAACCATTAGAAGGATCAATGAGGAAACTACTGTGAGTAAGATGTACTGGCTCAGATCAAGCTGGAAGCAAAGAACAGGGATAAGTTATACGGGTTGCCGGATTTGTTATTGTCGCAGGTGCGGTTGTATTTATGGGAGCAGCGGCAGTTTCGGCAGCAGCGGCAGCAGTTGTTGCGGAATCTGTTGGAGCCGTACATGCAGCAATCGGTGTTAACGTGACAGTTGCATCCTGATGCATGAAAGACAGATTTTTTCAAGGATGCGGTAAATTTAAAAGATAGGAAATCCTTCAAACAGACTTGCAAAATGAGAGAAAAGTGAGTAAGGTAGTAAATAAGAAAAAGTCTGTGGGGGATTTTATGGAATTAATAAATCAGATCTTTGCAAAAGAAAATGTAAACAGTGGAAGGCAGATGGAAATTGACCTTGCCAAGGTGGTTTTCGTACTTATGGTGGCTGCCGTACATATTACCATTGACTGTGTACCGGAGGAAGCCCTTTCTACAGGGCTTCCGTATGTATTTGATTCCGTCATCGGAGGACCGATGATTGCACCGGGGCTGATGTTTGCGATGGGAGCCTGTCTTGTTTACAGCAGGAGACAGGGGTGGAAGGATATTTTCCACAGAGGAATTTTTATCTTTATTCTTGGATTTGTCTTAAATCTATGCCGGTATACGATACCGGATCTGATCGGGTACGCAATTTCAGGAGATGCCGAAAGGTACCTCGACCCGATCCTGTACCAGACCTTTAATAATGATATTTTTCAGTTCGCCGGACTGGCACTGATGACCATTGCCCTGTTCCTTAAGTTGAAACTAAAGGATGGAGTCTTGGTGGGGATTGCCCTGCTCTGTTCGATCATAGGAACCCTGCTTAACGGAGTGGATGTAGGATCTGTGCCCGGGAATATGATACTTGGGTATTTTGTCGGCGTGGAGGACGCAGCCGGGGAGGTGCTTTCGTATTTCGTGTATCTGAACTGGCTGATCATGCCCGTAAGCGGATATGTCTTTGGCAAGCTTCTGAAGCGTATGAAGGACAAGGATCTGTTTTACCGGATGGCAGTACCGGTCTGCCTGCTTGTGGCGGTTCCTTATTATGTGCTTCATATCAGAAACCGGATCGGTATGTTCGGACTGGGAGAGTCGTGCTATTATCATGTGACGACGCCGGATGTATTAATCTGTCTGGTGACTGCAATCGGAATGTACGGGATTTATTACTTTATCGGAAAGCATCTGCCACAGAAGGCAGTTGCAGCAGCTTACCGGATCGGTGCAGATATGACCGCCTTTTATTTTATCCACTGGCTGTTCGTTGCAGCTGTCATCTATCTGGGACTGTATCTCATCCGTGGGACACAGATTCTTCCGATGCCGTGGATTTTACTTCTTGCGCTGCTGGTGACGGTGGTTTCCCTTGTGCTCGCAGATCTGTGGATGCATAAGTGGAAGAAGGCAGTTTTCAGAAAGTAAGGAATTCCGGAAGCCGGGTAATGATAAAAATATCAGATAGAGCAACACGATGCGGAAGAAACAGGAAATTAAAGGAAGAAAATTATGAAAAAACGGAAATTAGGAACCAAAGTAATTATATTAATGGTAGTATTTTCACTGCTTATTATTGTATCGACCTGTATTGCAGTTGTGGTGCGGTATCGTGCTGATGCCCTGGAGCGTTCCCGCGCACAGGCATTTGCCTATGCGAAAACGGCGGCGGCTTATATTGACGGAGACCGGATCGAAGGGTATTTAACAACGTTACAGAAGGATGATTACTATGAAGAGGTGGAAAACTTCTTAAATGCCAGTCAGGACTATTCAGACCTCAAATATTACTATGTTTATGTTCCTTATGAAGAGGATCTTGTATATATCTGGGATGCCGATGAGGAAGAGGGAGCCTGTGAATTAGGTGACCATGAGGATTATATGAAGGGCGGTAAGGAGGTTTCCTTTGCAGCCTTCCGGAAGGAGCCGGAGGAGCGGGCACTGGTTTCCGTGGACGAAACCTATGGCTTCATCACATCGGTGGTTGCACCTGTTTATAACAGCAACGGTGATCCTGTGGCACTGGTCGGAGTGGATATTTCCATGCCGGGTGTCTGGCAGGCGATTGCGAAATTTATCTTTGCAACCAGTATCAATATCGTACTGGTGATTCTGGTTTTCAGCGCCGGACTCTTTGCCGTGGTAAGACAAAGGCTGATTCATCCGATCAGCCTGTTAAACAAGGCATCCGGAGAGATGGTAAGCAATCTGGCATCCGGAGAGGTATTCCGGATTGATGTACATACAGGGGATGAGATTGAAGAGCTTGCCCGGTCCTTTGAGAAGATGTATGAGGAAGTCGGGGACTACATCCGCAGGCTTTCCGAGGTCACTGCCGAGAAGGAGAGAATCGGTGCAGAGCTTTCTGTAGCAACGAGAATTCAGGCGAATATGCTGCCAAGTATTTTCCCTCCATTCCCGGACCGGAAGGATGTGGACATTTATGCAACGATGCATCCGGCGAAGGAGGTTGGCGGGGACTTCTATGACTTCTTCCTAATGGATTCGTCACACCTTGGTGTCGTGATTGCCGATGTATCGGGCAAGGGCGTACCGGCAGCTCTCTTCATGGTAATTGCGAAGACCCTGATTAAGAACCGTGCCCTGATGGGAGGAACGCCTGCGGAGATTCTAGCTTTTGTAAATAATCAGTTATGTGAAAATAACGAAGAGGAAATGTTCGTAACCGTATGGCTTGGCATCCTGGATCTGACAACCGGCCTGATGACGGCTGCCAATGCAGGACACGAGTATCCCGTACTGAAACGGGCAGGCGGAGAGTTCGAGCTGTTCAAGGATAAGCATGGATTCGTGCTCGCAGGAATGGAGGATTCCGGATACCGCAACTATGAAATCCGGTTTGCACCGGGAGATATGCTGTTTGTTTATACGGACGGAGTACCGGAAGCTACGAATGCGCAGAAGGAGCTCTACCGGACAGACCGCATGGTGGAAGCATTGAACCGGCATGCTGCGGAAGGGTGTGAGGGGCTTCTTCATGAAATGAAGGAAGAAATTCAGAGCTTTGTACAGGAGGCTCCGCAGTTCGATGATATTACGATGCTGGCACTGACCTATTACGGACCGGAAGCAGCTAAGACCGGGGAATAATTGCTTTTTATACGAGGAAGCCTCTTGCAGAAGGCGACAGGATGTGCGATTATTGGTTTGTTGGAGATCAGGTGAAGAACCCGAAATAAAACGGGTAAGCTCAGGCGGTGCTTCGGCACCGCCTTTTTTAGAAGGTGGACAGGCCATGAATTATACATATATCGTTCGGTGCAGTGACGGAACGCTTTACACGGGCTGGACGAACGATCTGAATAAGCGCATAAAGGCACATAACAATGGAAAAGGTGCGAAATATACAAAGCCAAGGCTTCCGGTAGAGCTTGTTTATGCGAAAGGGCATGCAACGAAAGAGGAAGCCATGAAGGATGAGTACCGCATCAAGCAGCTTTCACGCAAGCGTAAACAGGAGCTGTGTAAGGAGTATGAGGAAGAGCAGAGGGAACTGCAGGAGGAGCATCCGGAGCAGGCTGTTTCGTCTGAGGAAAAAAGCTCCGGGGTCCTGAAAGATAAAGATATCCGGGAACCCTTATTTGAGTTTCTGGAGGAAACCTATGGAAAGGTCCGTATTCTGGAAGAAAAGACCATGGGACGGTCGCGGGCAGATCTTGTGATGGTGGCGCCGGAATGTCTTTATGGCATCGAGATTAAAAGTGATGCGGATACCTATGCAAGGCTCAAAAGGCAGGTAAAGGATTACGATCAATACTATGATTACAATATCGTGGTTGTGGGTTCCACGCATGCCATGCATATCGAAGAACACGTGCCGGATTACTGGGGCATTGTTACGGTGGAGCAGATGAATGGAAAAGCAGACTTTTATTTCCTGCGGCTTCCGAAGGAGAATCCGAAGCGAAAATGGGAGAGGAAGATGCAGATTCTGTGGCGTCCGGAGCTTGCCACAATTCAGGAGTGGTTAGCCATGCCGAAGTACAAGGAAAAGAGCAAGCGGTTTGTGGTGGACAAGATTCTGGAACGTGTCCCGGAAAGGATTCCGGAGGAGATATTAAGCAGACAAATCAGTGACATTTTGTTTGAACGGGATTATAATACGATAGCGAAGACTCTGACAGAGTACCGTAAGGCAGAACGGAAGAAGAAGGAAGCAGCATCATGTCGTTACAGAAAGCGGAAGCATATTTAGAGAGCAAAGGATTTTCAGATCATGTCATTACGTTAGGGGAGTCCACGGCAACGGTGGCACTGGCGGCGCAGGTCCTTGGTGTACAGCCCGGAATGATTGCAAAGACCATGTCTTTTTTACAGGGGGATCAGGTGGTTCTGATTCTGACCGAAGGAACGGCGAAGGTGGATAACCGGAAATATAAGGATACCTTTCATGTGAAAGCGAAGATGATCCCCTTTGAAGAGGTGGAAGAAAAGGTCGGCCATGCACCCGGTGGCGTCTGTCCGTTTGGCGTAAATGAGGGCGTTATCGTATACCTGGATGAAAGTCTTAAGAAGTTTGAAATGGTGTATCCGGCAGCAGGGGACGATCACAGCGCAGTAAGATTCACGATCCCGGAACTTGAAAAAGCTGCAGACGCACAGGGCTGGATCGATGTCTGCAAGGAAGAAGCATAGAAACAGAAGAAGCATAGAACTAGAAGAAGTATAGAAATAAAGAAGCACAGAAACAAGAAGTGCAGAAACAGTTGAAGAAAAGAAGGAAAATAGGTACAATATTGTTCTGACAGAAACATAACGAGGAAACAGGAAAACAATCCGATCAGAAAGTTGTGGGTACATATGGCGAAGTATACCAGACAGGCGATTATGCTCTGCCTGCTTAAATTACTGGAAGAAAAATCCATCGATAAGATCACGGTCAAGGATATCTGTGAAAGATGTGAAATCAACCGGAATACCTTTTATTACTATTTCAGTGATATTTATGAGGTACTCGATGCATTAATTGAATATGAAACAGAGCAGTCTTTGAAGGAAGAGGATGCAGAAGCCTCTTTTTATGAGGAGCTTTTGCAGAAGTATCATCTGGTTTTGAATTACCGGAAAGCAATCGGGCATCTGTATGCTTCGAAGAACCGGGAGCTGATATCAAATTATTTTTATACGGTCACGGAAGCCTTTGTCATGAAGCATGTGCAGAAGGAAGCAGAAGGGATGGATGTGCCGGAAGAGGAGATCAAGTTTATTGTGGACTTTTACAGTAATTCGCTGATTGGAATGATGCTCCGGTGGATTAAGGAAAAAATGCCGGCAAAAAAGGACCATCTCATTGAACAATGGTCCATGTCCTATCAGGCTACCGTGAAGATCCTGTTGCAGGGGTGTCTTGCCGAGCAGCATCCGGGAGCTTCGGTGTTTAAGCGCCAAGCTCACGATCCTTTGCCATAAAGAATAATGCAATTGTATCGGGGCCGACATGGCTTCCGGTACAGTAATCATAAGAAGTGTTGATGAAGCCCCGCAGCTTCACACGCTTCTTTATTTCTTCCATCACATAAAGAGAATCCTCATACGCATCGGCATGGGCAATGCCGATGATCTGATTTTCAGGATCTACGATGTTATCACAGACTAAAGAAACCAGTGCATTTAAGGCAGCCTTACGTCCACGGCATTTCTTAAACTGTACAATGTAGCCGTCCTTATTTCCACGAAGAATCGGTTTGATGTTCAAAATGTTTCCAACAAAAGCTGCAGAACCGGAAAGACGGCCTGTTTTAGCAAGATATTTTAAATCACCTACGGTGAAAACGCCGTTCATTTTAGCCGGATAGGTTTTGAGTATGTCATAAACTTCGTCAATTTCCATTCCCCTGTCACGCATTTCGCTTGCATAGATGGCGAGAATTCCCTGTGCAAGAGAAGCATTTAAGGCATCGATAATCCGGATTTTGCGTCCCATCGGAGGATTCTCCATCAGCTCTTCCATGGCAATCCGGGCAGAGTTATAGGTGCCGCTGATATTCTTGCTTAAGGAAAAATATAACACATCCTCACCGTCTTCCATAACCTTACGGAAAGCGGCTTCAAAGTCTCCGGTACTGATGAGGCTTGTCTTGACATCGGCGCCGTTGCGCATGGCGTCATAATAGGTCTTACCCTTCGCACGTTCCTCTTCATAAGTCAGCTCGGGATCAAAGCATATCAGCTTTTCTCCATTCACATAATTAACAAAGGAAAGTACCTTAATATGATACTGCTTAACAAGTTCTGCGGGGATGTTTGCTGCGGAATCTACAATGATCTGAAACATGTCTTCGTCCTACCTATAATTATTTTCCTCTCCATTTTATGTAGTAAATGAAACTATGTCAAGTAATTTTGCAAAATCAGACATTTTTGGAAGAATGCCTGAAATTTAGGACGTAAGCGTTTCTTTGTCCATAGGATACCGGGAAGAAATAAGTTATTCTTTATTTGACAGTGAAGGAGGCGGATAGAAATGAAAAATTTGAAGATGATAAAAAATATATATCTGTTATTGATTGTGTGTTCCATTCTGGTAGGAGCGGTATTGCTGATCTGGCCGCAGATGGGGGTCAGTGTGATGTGTAAGGTCTATGGCGTGTTCCTGCTGATCTATGGACTTGGCAAGCTTTCCGGATATTTTACCGGTGACCTGTTCCAGCTGGCATTTCAGTATGATTTCGGACTGGGTATTGTTTCCCTGATCCTTGGATTTGTTCTGTTATTAAGAACAGAGCACATTGTAGAATTCCTGGCCGTGTGCATCGGAATTTTCATGCTGGTGGATGCCGCTTTAAAGATCCAGACTGCAATTGATGCAAAGAAATTCGGGATCAGCAAATGGTGGCTGATTCTCATGATGGCTGTTATGGTTGCTTTTGTGGGAGCATTGTTGCTGCTTGCTCCGTTTGATACAGGAAGCATTCTGGTGCGTGTGCTTGGACTTAGCATCTGCATTGACGGTATCATGAATCTGATTGTGGTAATGAGTACGGTACGCAGCATCCGTCGCAGCAGGGAAGATGTGATTGATATAGAGCTGTAAGAGAGCAGTCGGAGGAGAGAACCGGAATATCGGGAATCGTACTCCGGGAAAGAATAAGAAACAGAAGCAATGAGAGGAACAGAAAGAAGGATTAAGGATGATTTCAAAAATAACTCCTTTACTGATGATATTGGTAATTGCATCGATATTAGGTTATATGACGGAGAATATCTGGGTGGGACTCCGGTTCGGTTACTGGGATAACCGGGGCATGATGATGCCCGGACTTCTTGGATATGGCATGGCAATTGTGGGATTGTATCTGATTCTCGGACTGCCGCAGAAGCCGATACTGTTTGGACATGAGTTTTTCTTTGAAAATTCCCTGCAGGGCATTGTGTTCTACTATGTGGCAGCAGGGGTGCTTGTTTCCGCAGCAGAGATTATCCTGGGGAACTTTGTGGAAAAGCACTGTGAGATTGTCTGGTGGAATTATACGGGACTGCCGCTTCACATTGGCAAGTATACCTCCGTTCCGACCTCGATGGGATTTGCAGCAATGATTACCTTATTTATGGGATGCATTTTCCCAAGGTTATATGCCTGGGTGGTACAGATTGAGAATCCGTCCCTGTCAATTCTGACCTTTGCCCTAACAGGACTTCTTGTCATGGATTTCGGCTATGCAGCCAGATATATGATCCGGAATAAGAGGGTAAACAGGCTGTGGCAGATCGAATGGAAGGGTGGCTTCGCTGTTCATAAGCTGCAGGAAGAAGAGAACTGGGAGAATGTTTCCACCGATCAGAAGTATCAGTTTTAATTGGCGGTTTATATGGAAGAAATACGAGGCTTTCAGAGGTTGCTCTGGGGGCCTTTTTTCTGCTTTCTGTCATTCATGTCGAAAAATCTGTAATTCATGTAATCTTCCCCACAAAAAGAAGAAAAAAGTGTATGATGCTTTATGAAAATTAAATATGGAAATCCAAAGGAGAAAATGAACTATGAAAAGAAAGTGTTTAGCGGTATTACTGGCAGCAACAATGGTATTAACGATGGTTGGATGTGGAAGTAAAGATAAGGAGGTTACCGGGGATTCCAGTACGGAAGTTACAGAGTCCGTGGCAGAAGATACAGAGGAAACAGAAGAGGAAGAAGCCATAGAAGACGTAGAAGACGTTCAAAGCAGTGAGGAAGACAATGAAGCACTGGCTGCAGAGGTCGGAGAATTCTTAAATGGCACCGTCTGGGCAGGAGCCAATACCGATTACACACTTGTAATGGCATTCTTACTGTCTGCAGACGAATACTATATCGGAATCACGGATGCAGAAGGAAATATCGAAGAGCATCAGGGCACATGGGATATTGATTATGACAATATCTATCTTTATGAAAATGATGCACTTATGGATACCTTAAGCTGGGATATGGCAGAGGATGGATCCGAATTCTATATTATGGTTGATTCTTCACAGACAACCTTCGGACTGATCCAGACTGATTCCAACAATCTTGAAGACAGCCTGGATGCAATCGCAGAAGAGGTATTTGGATCAAACTAAGTTAGGAACTGATGTGGGTATTTTTCGGGATTGCTGTAAAGCCACGGCTTTAAGTTGCCATGCATATGAGAAAATGATCCAAGGAAGCTGCCAGTGGCAGGTTCGGTTGGTGACAGTAGATATAGGAGAAATTAAATAAATGAAAAACCATATACATATATATGAAAAAGTGGTAGCAATAATATTATCCTTTGCAATGATCGTAGGATTACTTGGCGGAATGAAACTGGATGTAAGGGCAAAAGAAAGAACAATTGATTTGGCTAGTTATATAAAGGATCATTTAGGGAAGACGATAGATTTAGGAACCATATCGGGAGATAGCAGCATCAATGCGGAAGTGACATCTAACATGGGCATGTGTTATATGGATGGGGTCCTTGTGGATAAAAGGAAGGATGATTATAGTACTGGTGCTGGTGCTGGTAGTAGTATACAAACCGCTCTTAATGGTATCAGAAATCCGGGGATAATGTCATTGGATTTGACCAAAATTGATGGAATCGACCCCCAATTAACATATAGCATGCAAATATATGGCTGGAAAGAGGATGAGAGATATGGTAATACATATCATATATTTCTATACCTTTCTATAATAACAATTGATACGTTAAATATAACGGTTACTCAACCAGAAGCAGGCCAACCATTGCCTATTGTAGAGAATAGAGGTGTGAATGTCACAGAGGGAGCTGAGGTGACTGAGGTTAAATGGGATGCGAATATTGATGGCATTCTAACTGAAGTGGCAGATGGGGTAAAAGCAGAATATAACACTCAGTATGTGCTGAATGTCAGGGTAAAGGCTAAAGATGGTTACAAGTTTGGAGACAGGGTGGTGTATGACGCAACAATAAATGGTGAGAGAACTGGAGTATCAAGTGGGGAGGAGAAAGGTACTCTGTGGTTTTCAAAGTACTTTCCGAAAACAGAATTAGACCCATATGAAATTAGACGTGTGGATATAACAGTTCCACAGCCTGTTGCCGGAGAAAGATTACCAGATGTTACGCAGGTAACACAAAGCATAACCGGGGCTAAAGTAGAGAGCTTGGAATGGCATGAGGGAGAAAGTTTAGCAGGACCGGATGTAACAGGTGGAAAGGCGAAAGGCAATACCATATATACTGTGCGAATTCGGTATGATGCAGAGGAGGGATATTCATTTGGAGCATATCCAAGCGCAACAGTGAATAGCCAGTATGCAAATTGGGAGATTTGGGATCAGGAACACAAAATATTTTGTGTTATATATAGTTTCCAAGCAAAAGGTTCAGACCAAGCAAACACAATTAACTCAGTAGAGATAACAATTGATCCTCCGGAGGCAGGAAAAACATTGGCTTCTGCGTGCAATGTCCTGACAGATGGAGTTGTTGTAGAAAAAGTTGAATGGCGTGCAGGACCCAACAATGTGACAGGACAAGCGGCACTTGAAGGAACGGTATATCAGCTACGTGTTTATTTGAAGCCGAAAGTAAACTATGAGTTTGGATCTTCTGTGCAAACAATAGTAAATGGTACATCAGGATCCTTTTATTATGATACAAAGTGTGTTTACAGTGAATTTACAGCAACCGGTTCCAAACCTTCCGATGAAGGAGTTAAGATAATCGATGGTAATGACGCTACATATAAACCAGGCAGTAATGAATCATTAACTTTCCGTGGTAGTGGGGAAGTTGCTTATTTTAAAGATGTTAAGGTTGATGGAACTATAGTTGATAGAACAAATTACGATGTGCGTGAGGGCTCAACCATTATTACTTTTACGCCGGAATATTTGAAAACTCTTAGGAATGGTTCACATACCGTAGAAATGTTTTGGAATATCAATGGAGCAGTAAAGTCAGCAGCAGCTTCTTTCCACATCGGAGAAAAGGGTGGAGTAATCGTACCTGGGAATACCGGTACCACGCAGCCTGCAAACAATACAGAATCAAAGCCCAGGCACGTTTGCAGCTTCGAATGGGTAATCACACTTGACCCGACAACGGGAGCAGATGGTCTGGAGGAATACAAGTGTACTGGCTGTGGAGTGGTGCAGGAATCACATCCGATTCCGGCAAGTGTTGCAGTAGTTAAGGACTTTTATGGAAAAGTAAAGGAGGCTCCGGAAAAGGGAAGCATCACCTATGATTCCGGTAAGCTCTATACCATCAGCGATTACATTTTGAAGAAAATGGCAGAGCGTAACGATGTGGCTGTAACGGTTAAGTTTGAGTATCAGAATAAAAAGTATCAGATTATCTTCCCGGCAGGTTTGGACTACAGTGCCGTATTGAACGATGAAGAAACCATGTATGGATACTTTGGTGCAGCGGCCAGGTTAGGTCTTAAAGTAACCGGGCAATAACAGGGTAATAACCGGTCAACAACCGGACAACAACCGGGCAGCAACTGGGTAATAGCCGACAACAGGTGGATTATTAATTAAAGAAAAAGGTACTGAACAGTTACGAAGAAAGAAAAGGGCAGCAGGATTTTCCGTTGTATGTGAGGAATTTCCGGCTGCCCTTTTGAATTTGTAAGAATACAGTAACCATTCAGAAAAATCCATTTTCGCGGAATGTCGCACCAGGCAAAAAGGGTTGGTTCAGCTTAACATCCCGCCTAACATGCCTCCGCCGGCACAGAGGGCAAGTACAGTAAGTGTATGCATGGTGGACAGGTCACCCGGGGATTTCATGATCATGGACAGAATCAACAGGAGGATAAAGTAAATGCTTCCTGCGAGCAGGCCCCAGAGGAATTTGCGGCTGCCTTCCCGTTTACCGGTGATGAAGCCGGCAAAGAAGGTGGTAATGACATAGATTGCGGTGATACAGACCGTAACGATTCCCTCCGAAAACCGCAGCCGGTACATGAGAAATGCCAGAAGCAGCAAAAGGATACCGGTTAAGATGGCACAGAACAGAAGGCATTTGAAGAAAAACAACAGTCTTTCATTTACCTGAAGCTTTGTTTTCATAATATTTTGTTTCCCTATGTGTGTTTTATGTAATATTTATATGTAGGTTCTTGACACAGAATACCCGTTATTGTATCATTTTTAGCAATAGACAGCCGAAAGGCATTAGAAAGAAGGAGTGATTTTAATTTTGGATACCGATGGTGTCATGCAGCTTATTGCACTTATTATTTTAGTTTTGTTATCTGCGTTCTTTTCTTCCGCAGAAACGTCACTGACAACAGTGAACAGGGTAAGACTTAAAACGCTTGCAGAGGAAGGAAACAGGAGGGCGAAGACCGCACTGGAGGTTTTGGATAAATATGGAAAGATGCTCAGTGCAATTCTGATTGGCAATAATATTGTCAACCTGTCGGCCTCTGCACTGGCAACGACACTTGCGATTCATATTCATTTTACAGTCGGAATTGCGACGGCCATCCTGACGGTGGTGATTCTGATTTTTGGTGAGATCGTACCGAAGAACATGGCAATGATTAATTCAGAAAAGATGGCTTTGCTGTATGCTTCCATGATTTCCGGGCTGATGAAGCTTCTGACACCGCTTATATTCGTGATTGATTCCCTGGCAAAGGGCATTATGAAGCTGTTCCGGGTGGATGCTGATAAGAAGACCGCCATGACGGAGAACGAGCTTCGTACCTATGTAGAAGTCGGACATGAGGATGGTGTCATTGAATCCGAAGAGCGCGAGATGATTTATAACGTGTTTGATTTCGGGGATGCCGTAGCCAAGGATGTCATGATTCCCAGAATTGATATGGTGACCGTGGATAAGGAAGCAACCTACGAAGAGGTTATGGAAGTGTTCAAGGACTGTATGTATACCAGAATCCCTGTTTTTGAAGAGGATAAGGATAATATTATCGGTCTGATCAATATTAAGGACTTTATTCTTGTCGAGGATAAAGCGAAGTTCAAGATCAGTGATATTCTGCGGCAGGCTTATTATACATATGAATTTAAAAAGACAGCAGATCTGCTTGTAGAGATGCGTCAGAAGTGCTTCAATGTGGCATTTGTACTGAATGAATATGGCGGTACAGCCGGTATGATTACTCTTGAAGATCTCCTGGAAGAGATTGTCGGAGAGATCCGTGATGAATACGATTCCGATGAGGAACAGCTGATCCAGAAGATGCAGGATCGTACCTACCTCGTAGAAGGCAGCATGAAGCTGAGTGATATCAATGATGAACTTGGAACAGATCTGCAATCAGAGGATTATGACTCGATCGGAGGACTGATCATCGAGCATCTTGACCGTGTGCCGGAGGACGGTGCACAGATTGTCACAGACCAGGGAATCCGGCTGCAGGTACAGGGAGTGAGCCAGAATCGTATTCTGAAGGTGATTATGGAGCTCCCGGAAGAGAAAGCACCGGAAGACAATCCGGAGAAAGATTCCGAAAAAGAAAAATAAACACTTTCCCAAACATCACATTTATGTTATACTATCGAAGTGAACGTCATAATGACGATATCAGGTAAGTTTTTAGATCAGGATATAAAGGAGATATAGGATTATGAAGAGAATTAAGACTTTAGTTACCAGAGATTTAAAGGAATCCATGAAGAAGGGCGGATGTGGTGAGTGCCAGACTTCCTGTCAGTCTGCCTGCAAGACTTCCTGTACCGTAGGAAACCAGACCTGTGAAAAGGCAAAATAAGTATCGAATATAAGTAAGTGAACATAAGCAGCGGCTTACGTCGCTGCTTATATTGCGTATGTGTAGAGCACTTAGTGAAAGCAGGCTGAGGGCGAAGCTTGAACTTAGTGCGAACCGGTCCGGAACACAAAAATATAAAAAAGGATATAGAAAAGTGATACATCAATATATTAATAATGGATACAACATCGTTCTGGATGTGAACAGTGGCTCTGTGCATGTGGTCGATCCCTTAAGCTATGAACTGATCGCATTAGCCGATAAGCGCCTTGAAGAAGGAAGGTCCGAAGAGGAGATTCTTACAGAGGCAAAGGAGCAGTTCAGGGAGCAGTATTCCGAAGCGGATATTACCGAAGCGCTTGGTGAGATCTGGGAGCTAAAGGAGCTTGGACAACTGTTTGCACCGGACATTTATGAGAATTATATTTTTGATTTTAAGAAGCGTCAGACAGTTGTGAAAGCGCTCTGCCTTCATATTGCACATGACTGTAACCTCGCCTGCCGTTACTGTTTTGCAGAAGAGGGCGAATATCATGGAAGACGGGCACTGATGAGCTTTGAAGTCGGAAAGAAGGCACTGGATTTTCTTGTTGCCAACTCCGGTAACCGTGTGAATCTGGAGGTGGACTTCTTCGGCGGGGAGCCGTTGATGAACTGGCAGGTGGTTAAGGATCTTGTCGAGTATGGAAGAAGCCTGGAGGAGCCTAATCATAAGAAGTTCCGTTTTACCCTGACAACCAACGGGGTACTGTTAAACGATGATATTCTTGAATTTGTAAATAAGGAAATGTCCAATGTGGTTCTGAGCATTGACGGACGTAAGGAGGTCAATGATAAGATGAGACCGTTCCGTAAGGGACAGGGCAGCTATGATCTCATTGTTCCGAAGTTCCAGAAGGTAGCAGAGAGCCGTGACCAGATGAACTATTATGTAAGAGGTACGTTTACCCGGAATAATCTGGACTTTTCAGAGGATGTGAAGCATTTGGCAGATCTTGGCTTTGAGCAGATTTCCGTAGAGCCGGTGGTTGCAGAGAGCACCGAGCCCTATGCATTACAGGAGGAGGATCTTCCGATACTGCTTGACCAGTATGATAAGCTGGCAGTCGATCTTTTAAAGCGTCATAAGGAAGGAAAGGGAGTGAATTTCTTCCATTTCATGATTGATCTGCAGGGAGGTCCCTGTGTGGCAAAGAGATTATCCGGCTGTGGATCGGGTACGGAATATCTTGCGGTAACACCGTGGGGAGATTTGTATCCGTGTCATCAGTTTGTCGGCAGGGAGGAATTCCTGATGGGAAATGTGGATGACGGAATCGTCCGCACGGACATCCGGGATGAATTCAAGACCTGCAACGTTTATGCGAAAGAAAAATGCCGCAATTGTTTTGCCAAATTTTATTGCAGTGGCGGCTGTGCTGCGAATTCCTATAATTTCCATGGCAGGATCAATGACACCTATGATCTTGGCTGTGAATTGCAAAAAAAGCGTATAGAATGCGCAATTATGATAAAAGCCGCATTAGCGGAGGAGGAAGAGTAAATGAAAAAGAACAAAGCGATCATTTTGCTGCTGGTATTTGTATTATTACTGGCAGGACTTGGTTACACTGCGACAGTCGGACTTGGCGTAGATGGTTCCGGATCTGCAGGAAGCATTAATCTGGGTCTTGATCTGGAGGGTGGTGTAAGTATTACCTATCAGGTTGTCGGGGATGAAAAGCCCAGCAGCGAGGATATGAGCGATACCATTTACAAGCTGCAGCAGCGTGTTGATGGTTACAGTACAGAATCTGTGGTATATCAGGAAGGTGATGACCGGATTAATATTGAAATCCCGGGTGTTTCTGATGCCAATGCGATTCTGGAGGAACTTGGAAAGCCGGGTTCCCTGTACTTTATCCGTCAGACCGATTCCGATGGTAACTTAAATTACCAGTATACCGGAACGGATGAGGAAGGACAGCCGGTTTACACATTGACGAAGACCATCGAGGAGCTTCAGGCAGACGGTTCCATCGTATTAACCGGTACCGATGTTAAGAATGCAGAACGCAGATCTTATCAGAACCAGATGAAGAACTATGAATTCGTAGTAAGTCTTACCATGACACCGGAAGGTGTACAGAAGTTTGCGGATGCAACCACGAATGCTTACCAGAATAGCGAGAGTATTGCGATTTATTACGATGGAAAGATCATCAGTGCGCCGAATGTCAATGAACCGATTCTCGGAGGCGAGGCACAGATTACCGGTAACTTTACAAGTGATGAAGCAGAGCAGCTTGCTTCCACGATCCGTATCGGTGGTCTGAAGCTGGAGCTTGAAGAGCTTCATTCCAAGATCGTAGGTGCACAGCTTGGTGAGGAAGCAATTTCTACCAGTATTAAAGCCGCAATCATCGGTTTTGTCGTGATCGTGCTTTTCATGATCCTTGTTTACCGTATCGCCGGTTTTGCAGCCAGCCTTGCACTGGGATTATATGTCGAACTGATTGTCATCCTTCTGGATGCCTTTGATATTACATTGACCTTACCGGGTATTGCCGGTATTATCCTTTCCATTGGTATGGCGGTCGATGCGAACGTAATTATTTTTGCCCGTATCCGTGAGGAGATTGCGAAGGGCAAGACCGTCCGTTCTGCAATTGATACCGGATTTAAGAAGGCAACCTCCGCGATTGTGGATGGTAATATTACAACCCTGATTGCGGCAGCCGTTCTTGCCATTATGGGAACCGGTACGATTAAGGGATTTGCCTACACGCTTGCCTTAGGTATTGTATTATCCATGTTCACCGCGATGGTAGTAACCAGAACCTTAATGAATATCTTCTATGCACTTGGTGCAAAGAGCGAGAAGTTCTATGGAGTTGCCAAGGAAAAGAAGGCAGTCGACTTTACCTCCAAGAAAGCCGTATTCTTCACCATTTCCATCGTGGCAATTTTAAGCGGCTTTGTATTTATGGGAATCAACAAGGCCGGCGGAAAGAATGCGTTGAATTACAGCCTTGAATTTATGGGTGGTACTTCCACGAACGTAACCTTTAGCGAAGATATGTCCCTGCTTGATATTGATGAGCAGGTCGTACCGTTAATCGAAGATATTACCGGTGACGGTAATGTCCAGACACAGAAGATTGACGGAACAACCGAGGTCATCTTCAAGACACGTACCCTGGATGTGGCAGAACGTGAAGAGTTCAAGAATGCCATGGTGGAGAACTTCAATGTGGACGTGAACAAGATCACGGCAGAATCCATTAGTGCAACCGTAAGTAATGAGATGCGTTCCAATGCGATTATTTCCGTGCTGATTTCTGCGGTATGTATGCTGATTTACATCTGGTTCCGGTTTAAGGATATCCGTTACGGTGCAAGTGCTGTAGCTGCCCTGTTACATGACGTACTGGTTGTGCTTGCATTCTATGCGATTGTGAGAATTTCCGTTGGTAATACCTTCATTGCATGTATGCTGACGATTGTTGGTTATTCCATCAATGCGACCATCGTTATCTTCGACCGTGTTCGTGAGAACATGCAGAACATGAGCAACAAGGACAGCCTGGAGGACATTGTGAATACCAGTATTACCCAGACCTTATCACGAAGCGTGTTTACTTCCCTGACAACCTTCATCATGGTTGCAACGTTATATGTATTCGGAGTTTCTTCCGTAAAGGAATTTGCACTTCCACTGATGGCAGGTATTCTTTGCGGTACGTATTCTTCCGTCTGCATCACCGGATCTTTGTGGTTAGTACTTCGTAAAGTATTTCCGCAGAAGAAGGCATAATCAATAAAAGTTTTTAAAAGCTTGCTGCTTTTTAAGCAGCAAGCTTTTTCGGTCTATGGGGGTAGAAATGGCAAAATGGATGCTGGCTGCCAAGAAGGCAGATTTTGATGCAATTGCGCAGAAATTTCATATATCACCGGTACTGGCGAGGATCCTCCGGAACCGGGATCTGGTGACGGAAGAGGAGATCGACCGGTTTTTGAACGGAACGCTTGCGGATCTCCATGATCCTTCTTTATTAAAAGGAATACAGGAGGCCAGTCAATGTCTCTTTCAGAAGATCGGGCAGAAGGTGAAAATCCGGATCATCGGGGATTACGATGTGGACGGCGTGTGTTCCTCCTATATTCTGCTGCGGGGACTGCGGCTTCTGGGTGCCGATGTGGATACGGTGATTCCGCACCGGATGAAGGATGGATATGGGCTGAATGATCATCTGATTGAACAGGCAAAGGAGGATGGCATTGATACCATTCTGACCTGCGATAACGGGATTGCCGCAGCTGACCAGATCCGGCTCGCGAACACCTGTGGAATGGACGTTATTGTGACCGATCACCATGAAGTTCCCTATGAGGAACAGAACGGAGAACGGATTTACCGGCTG